>Ga0154742_1122_pt1 | contig 9352 bp, 7 predicted proteins | sample Rifle2008BG16ft_FD_105750 | JGI IMG/M metagenome (GOLD analysis project Ga0154742, IMG submission 105750) | Candidatus Aminicenantes bacterium RBG_16_63_16 | reverse complement strand
GAGGAGAAAACCATCGCCGAGCTCCAGGCGATGATGACGTCGGGACAAAAGACATCGGAAGGCCTCGTTGCCCTCTACCTCCAGCGGATCGAGGAGATCGACAGAAAAGGGCCGGGATTGAACTCCGTCCTGGAGACGAACCCCGACGCCCTGTCCATCGCCCGAGAGCTCGATCGCGAGCGGAAGGAGAAAGGCCCGCGTGGCCCGCTCCACGGCATCCCGGTCCTCGTCAAGGACAACATCGATACCGCGGATAAAATGGAGACGACCGCCGGCTCGCTGGCCCTTCCCGGCGTGAAGCCCGTCCGCGACGCTTTCGTCGCCGCCCGCCTGCGCGCCGCCGGCGCCGTCATCCTGGGCAAGACCAACCTCAGCGAGTGGGCCAACTTCCGCTCGGCCCATTCCTCGAGCGGCTGGAGCGGCCGCGGCGGCCAGACCCACAGCCCCTATGCCCTGGACCGGAACCCGTCGGGGTCGAGCTCGGGCTCGGCCGTCGCCGTCTCGGCCAACCTGGCGGCGGCGGCCGTGGGCACGGAAACGGACGGCTCGATCGTTTCGCCCGCCTCGGCCTGCGGCCTCGTCGGCATCAAGCCGACGCTCGGGCTCGTCAGCCGCTCGGGCATCATCCCCATCGCCCATTCCCAGGATACGGCGGGTCCCATGGCCCGGACCGTGGCCGACGCCGCGACGCTCCTCGGCGCGATGACCGGCGTCGACCCCGCCGATCCCGAGACGAAAGCGGGCCAAGGCCGGGCCCTCCCGGATTACCGGGAGTCCTTAAAGCCGGGAGGGCTCCGCGGCGCCCTGATCGGGGTCCTGCGCTCGGACGTATTCAGGTTCAACAAGAAGCTCGATCCAGTCCTGGCCAAGGCCGTCGAGGCGATGAGGAGCGAGGGGGCCGAGGTCGTCGACCCGGTCGAGATCGCGACACTCGGCCAATACGGGCGGTCGGAATACGAGGTTCTCCTCTACGAGTTCAAGGCCGACCTCGCCGCCTACCTCGCCGCCCGGCCCGGGGCGGCCATCCGCAGCGTCGAGGACCTCATCGCCTTCAACACGGCCCACGCGGACCGGGAGATGCCGTTTTTCGGCCAGGACGTCCTAGAAGAGGCGGCGAAGAAGGGCCCCCTCACCGACAAAGCCTATCTCGACGCGCTCGCCGCCTGCCGGGAGATGACCCGGGCCAAGGGCATCGACGCTGCATTCGAGAAGCACAAGCTCGATGCGCTGGTCGTCCTCACGAGCGGGCCCTCCCATCTCACGGACCTCGTCAATGGTGACGCGGACACGGGCGGGAGCTCATCGCTGGCGGCCGTCGCCGGATACCCCAGCATCACCTTGCCGGCGGGCTGGGTGAATGGCCTTCCAGTCGGGATCTCGCTCATCGGCCGGGCCTGGAGCGAGCCCACGCTGATCCGGCTGGCCTTCGGCCTCGAACAGGCCCTCGGGATGCGGCGGCCGCCGCGCTTCCTGCCGACGGTCGAGCTCCCGGCCAACGGTCTTGTGCCACCTCCGTCGAAGTAAGGCAGGCGGAGTGTTTCTCCAGATGATTCAAGCTTAATCAAAGAGGTTCATGAGATGAGATTGAAAAAAATACTTCCCGTTATCTTCTCTTTGGCGGTCCTGGCGCCCGCGTTCGGGCAGAACCCTGCCCCAAAAAACGATAAGGTTTCCGAGTGGTGGGAGCAGCCGGTGCGCATGCTGCGCGTCGACCACATGCCCAATTTTGCCGAGATGAAGAATGAGGACATGGACGCCCTGGCCCGCAGCCGCAAGGAGAAATGGGGGATCAACTGCGAGTGGATCATGGGAGCGCTGGCCTGGGGCGGGCGGGGCGACCTGACCGCCTTCGAGACCCCGCTCTTTGAACGGGCCCCCGGTTTCGAGGACTTTGACTACCTGCGCCGATACACCCCGGCCGCCCACAAGTACGGGATCAAGGTCATCTCCTACCTGAACATGCACTGGTACTCCTATCCCTTCGCGGAGAAGCACCCCGGTTGGGAGCAGCTCATGAGCACCGGCGAATCGTACGGCCGCAAGAACCCGCTCTACGGCAACGGGACGACCCTCTGCGTCAACGCCCCCTGGCGGGATTGGGCCTTCACCATGATCCGCGAGGCGATGAAGACGGGGATCGACGGCGTGTTCCTGGACGGCCCCGTTATCTATCCCGACTGCTGCTACTGCGAATCGTGCCGGCGGCGATTCGAGAAGGAATACGGGAGCCCCATTCCGAAAGAGGACTGGACGAATCCTCTGTGGCGCAAATTCATCGATTTCCGCGAAGACTCGATGGCCCGCTTTCTCCGAGACGCCCAGGCGGCGATGCGGGAAATCAACCCGAAGGGGGTCATATTTCTTAACGCCGGGAGCTGGAACCCGGCCGGCTGGCGGGTGGCTCGGGATATCCAGAACGTGAGCCCTTACCAGAACTTCAACGGCGCCGAGGCGTTCTATCACTACACTGGTTCGCAGAACCTCTACCCCTACTCAATGGCGGGGAAATACCTGAGGGCGGGCGGCAAGCCGGCGGTCGTTTTCATGCACTACATGAGCGGCGCCTGGCATTACCTGCTCCTCCCCCCCAACGAACTGAAGAGCGGTTTGACTCAGACGATCGCTTCCGGGGCCAATCCCTGGCTGGCGCTCGTTCAGTCATCGCTTCTCTCCATGCCGCAGGGAGCGGAACCGGCCAAGGAGATTTTCGACTTCCTGGAGAAAAACAAGGAGTATTACTCCGGGATGGAGAGCGCCGCCGAGGTCGCGGTGCTCTTCTCAGCGCGTACGGGGCGGAATTACATATCGACGCCCGAGATCTTCGCGCGGCTGAACTCGTCGGACAAGCCGGGGGGGCAGTGGACCAAGATGACACGCGAGGAACTGGCAACGCTCAGCGACAGGAAGAAGCAGGCCGAAGGTCAGTTGACGTCGTCGTACGAAGGGTATTTCCACGCCCTGACCCGGGCTCACGTGCCGTTCGACATCATCCTCGACCAGGATCTCACCCCCGGGAAACTGGCGCGGTTCAAGGTCCTCGTCCTGGCCGACGCGGTTTGCCTGACGCCGGAAGCGGCCTCGGCCATCCGTGAATTCGTCCACAGGGGGGGAAACCTCCTGGCCTCTTACGAGGCGGGCCTCTACGACGACCGGGGAGAAGCCTCGACCGCCCAGTTCGAGATGCTCGGCATCCGCGAGGTCGCCGGCGCCTTTCCCCTTTATCGGGGAGAGAATTACGTTCAAGCGGTTTCGGACTACTGGGAAATCGCGAAGGGGCGGCTCCTCGAGCGGGCGGGCCAGGCGCTTAAGGTCAGGGCGGCCGACGGGGTCGATTCCCCGTCGCGGTTTCTCGAGCCGCTCGACCGGCCCTATGTGCCTTTGAAGGGAGTCTCCGAATTCCCGGCCCTCCTCACCCATCGGTATGGCCAGGGAAAGGTCGTCTATTTTCCCGAGGCCATGGGAGTCTTCGTCGGCGAAAACCGCATGCCGTCGGCGGAGATGCGCATCGGCAAGGCGATCGACTTTCTGCTGGCCGAGCCCATCATAAAGGTCGACGCCCCGAGGACCGTGGCGGTTGACGCCTATCGCCTCAAAGGGACGAACCGGATCGCGGTCCACCTGGTCAACAACACGATCGACGGCCATCCGGTCGGCGAGTTCCTCCCCGTGTTCGACGTCGCCTTCAAGATCCGGACCGGCGCCGCGCCGAAGGAGACTTTAGCCCTGAGGGAGAACGGCAAGGTCGAGGTTAAGCATCGTGACGGCTGGACCGAGGTCCGGCTCCCGAAACTCTCGCTTTACGAGGTCGTCGTCATCGACCTTGGCCGGGGTGACTGAGCAGCGAGGCCGACCGCCCGGACCGGCTTTGTCAGGCACGGAAAAGAGGCCTCTTGTCGCGGCCTGGGCAATCCCCTGTTGAGCTGAGGCTAGCAGTATATTTTTTCGAGTTTTTCCAGCAGCCGGTGGTACTCTTCGTGCTGGCCGGCTCCCACGACCTCCTCCTCCACCCTCTCGAAGTCTTTCTCCAGGCTGGACTGGGCCTGGGGAGAAAGCCGGGCGTCAGCTATGGGGTAGAGGATGTTGTCTTCCTTGTGGATGTGCTGGGACAGAAGGGCGGCATAGTGGCGGGCGTTTTCGGCAAACTGGAGGCCCGCCTTCTTATCACCGGCCGCGTACTTTTCCGCCGCTTCTTTCATCATCCTGACGTACTCGCGGCCTTGAGTATGCTCGGCGAGCATCACTCCAATCGGCCCGCCCTGCCTCGGAATACCTGTTTTCTCCATGGCCGGAAAAAGAAGGTCCTCCTCCTTGGCATGATGACACTTGTCGGCGAACCCCCGGATAAAATCGACGATCTTGGTCAGATGTTCGGCCGGGATATTCTCGCCGGACTCGAGCTTTCGGCCTACGCTTTCGGTCACCTCGAGCATCAGCAGGATGGCTTTATGCTCGGTTTTCAGCGTTTCGGTTGGTTTCATGATTTGGCCTCCTGGTTGATTCCTTGGGCTCCGGCGAGTCTCGCGGTTCGCGACTCACTTTCTTATGCTCCTTTATTAGGCGAACAATAACCGGCATGTCAAGTCGGCTTCACCGGCTGGTTCTTTAAGATGAGGCCGAACCGGCGATCCTCGTCCGCCCCGGGCCGTTGTATGCCGTTTAGCTTTTTATTGCCCACTGGCTCGTTTAGAGATGCCGTTCCGGTAGTTTCCCCCAATGGGAATGTTTGTATCCTCAAAGTAGTTATCGGCAATGATGCTCGGTTTGGACACTTCGAGTAAGAGGCAGGGGCCAAGGCCGGTAAATCGATGATCTTTCCCCACCTCGACTCGGAGGACATCGCCGGCGCTCAACTCAAACTCCTCGCCATCGTAAAACATCTTGACTGTGCCTTTAACGATAAAAAACGTTTCTAACTTCTCTTGATGGTTATGCTTGGGACAGGTTTGGCCGTCAAAGACAAAAAGAAATTTACCGCAGTACCCCCCCTCCATCTCATTAGCGATCCAAAACTCGACTTCCCCGATGCGCTCAAAATCTCCCAGACCGAAATCCAGGACCAGCGGTTCAACCTTTGGCAAGACCAGCCCCCAGGCTTGGACTTGCTGATACACTCGGTTAACCGCTTTTTGAGCGTATTCGCCATGTAATGAAATTTCCAGCCCTTTCCTGAGTTCTTCCATGTTGCTCCCGTGCTCTAAGGACACTCCTTTCTTTTTTTGTTTAGGGCTTCCACGCCTGGATTAATTTTGAAATGTTTCGACAGAACTCGATATTTCCGTCCGGCGGAACCTGATCAGCGACCCCCAGGACAAACCGTGTCCCTGCCCAGCATTCCAGGACGTGCTCGACATGGCGTTTCATGTCCTCCCAGGAATAGGGCGGCGCAAAAAGTATCCCTGGAACTCCGCCCCACAGAATGACCATGTCATCATTCGCCACTGCGCGCATCCGCTCGATGGGCAGATCTCCCCCAGGGTAAGGCGTCAAGGCTTCGACCGCATCGAATCCAACCCGCGCTAATTTGGGGAGCAATCCTTGGACAACACCGTCTAAATGCACCGCGCATTTTATGCCCGCCTGATGAAGGCGCGCAATCCTGTGGCGATGCCCCGGTTCCATCAGCTCTTCGTAAAAGCTTGTGATCGTATCGCTCGAAAGATTATCGGCAAAATGGACAAGTGGGGGGCGAAGTTCGCAGACCGCCTCGAGGATTGGCTCTTCTTGCTTTTCCATGAGCTGAAATATCTCCCGCACAAGCTCTGGAAAATCCAGGAGAAGATAAATGCCATTGATCACCCCGGTCCATTCGTAAAAAAAGGCCGACAAGGGGCTGCGCGGGATGGCGATCGCCGGAATACCATCATAGCGTTGCCAGAGTTCGAGTCGTTTCGGGTAATCTTCAATGCACTCTGGTTTGAGGCGGCGATTTTCTATAAGATACCGAAAGACCTCAAGTTCAGCTTTATTCGTCACCGCATATTTATTATGGGCAATCGAACAACTGTCAGGCGAAAACGTGGTTTCCTCAGCGATCGTGCCAATTGGAGTTTGCCACACCTTTTGAGTGAGCTGACCCTGAGTTCTCGTGGAAATCCGGATACGCTGATCGTAGCGGGGTTCAGCCAACCAGAACTGCTCATACCAGTAATATGGCATGAACCCTAGCGCTTGACAGAACTTGAGGTAACCTTCTTCATTCCCCCAGGCTGGATCGGCTTTGCCCCGGAACTGATTTCCACTGATCCAGTAAGTGATATCAGCCGTCCAGATAACTTGAGAAGCCGGTTCACCCGCCAGAAGCTGTAAAAATGCATCGCGTTTCGACACGGGCGCCTTCCTCGCGAAGCGATGATATTCCCGGCCGCAGAAAGGTGTCAAGAAATCGGCGAGCCAAAAAAAAGCGCTGGCTCTGCGCGAAAATAAGAAGATCGACGCCGGTTATCGTGATGGCGGGCCAGAATCTAGGGAAGCACTTTTCCCGGATTCAACAGGACGTGGGGATCGAACGCGGCTTTGATGCCCTGTCTCTGACAATTTCTCAGAGGGCGTCGACGATCTCGGCATCCACTTGACGGAACATCGGCTCTCCCTTCAGAACCGTGCCCCCGGTGCCACCCTGGCGGACTTGCCATAAACGTAGATATAGGAGTTGCGGAGGTTCTCGGCCATGAGGATGTTGCCGTCGCGGTCGGCGCAGATGACCCCGCACTGCGCCGTTTGACTGGGCCAGCCCAGGCAGTCGATGGAGCCTGAGGCCGGGTCGTAGCGGAGCAGCCAGGAGTTGTCGTAATCGCGTCCGCCGAGCATATAGAGCTTGTCGTCGCCGCCGTAGGCGAGCGAGCGCAGGTTCCAGTACTGGAACGCCTTGCCCTTGTTCACCACGGTCGAGGTCGACGGGTGGAACTTGAACAGGAAGCCGTCGTTGATCGTCCCGCACCAGAACCCGCCGTCCCTGGCCCTGACGGCCGAGGCGATGCCGGTTTCATAGATCGGGTCGTCGTCCATTCCCTTTTGCACGGGAACAATGGCCCCGGTGAACACCGGCCTTTCATCGCCGTGGGCCAGGCGGAAGATCCGGCCGCCCGCCCGCTCGATATAACTCGAAAAATAAACCGTCCCGGCATCGTCGAGCAGGAGCACCTTGGGAACGCCGCGCCAGGATACCCGGCCGAGGTCCTTGACCCGCCAGGGCTTCATGACTTCGCCGAAGTCCTTGATCTGCTTATTTTTGTAATCATAGGCGACGAGATGCCCGGCGGGATAAGTTACCGCGTAGATCCGGGCATGAAGGGAATCCACCGCCACGCAGTTGATCCCCTGCCCGGCGGCGATGACGCCGTAGTCCGCGAACGCCCGGGTCTTGGGATCGAAGGTAAAGAGGTGTCCCCCCTCGTATCGCCGAGAGGAATTGTCGAAGACTTCATTGGAGGTTGTGGTCGCGCCGACCAGCACTCCGTCGGGGCCGGGCACCAGGTCGCTCACTTTGGTCTGGCCGGGGAGCCTCTCGGTGATGTTGAGCACCTGCTCCGATTTCTCGCCGTCGGTGCGGAAAAGGTGGCAGGTTTTCGCGCCCCAGGTGGCCGCGGTGCCGCCGTAGACCCAGCCGTCATCCGTGAGGATCATGTCGGTCACCGCGCTTTCGCCGCCGCGGATCGGGCCCTTGGGTCCGTTGGAGACGAGGTACTGACGGACGATCGCGCCGTCGTCCAACGCGCCCCGGCGTTGAGCCTCCAGAACCGTGGCGGCGGCCATCAGGGAAAGGGAGCCTACCCAGATTACGCGGGATGCTTTTTTCATCAGTTCAAACCCTCCAGGCTCTTGGGCGGATCGTAGCGGACAAGCACGGGCCGGCGGATCTCCTGTCCGGACTTGTCTTTCTGCCCGCGGCTGAACGCATAGCAGGAAAAATACACCGTGTGGTCCCGCGCGCACACCGCGCCGTAGCAGCCGTCCACGTCGATCTTGCCGGGCCAGACGAATTTCCTGGCCTTGAGGTCGAAAATGGTCAGGATGGGCATGCCGCCGGCAAGGGTGATGCCGTGGCCGCCGGCGACCATGTACAGGCGCCCCCATTCCTCGTCCAGGGTGATATTCGGCGTATAGACCCGCTCTTTCGGGAAGGCGACCACGTGGCCATACTCCTCGACCCTGTTGATCTTGGTGTCCAGGCTCCACAGGAATCCCTGCGCGGAGACGCCGTAGATGATATTCCGGGAAGAGACCACCGAGGCCCGGAGTCCGGGTATGGTGATGGGCAGGTCCTCGAAGGTCTCGGTGTCGGGGTCAAACCGCGTCAGCCCGTCGAACTCGTTCGCGAAATAGCACCGGCCGTAATTATCCACGATCATCTCGCGGACGCCGACGCGGCCGTTGGTCTCGTAGTGGCGGCACTCGCGGCTGGCGATGTTGACCCTCCAGTAACGTCCCCGGTCCACGGAGAAACCGTGCACGGTATTGCGTTTCTCGTCGAGATACATGGCCACCGTGCCGCCGAACGGAGCGGGAACGCCATAGTATTCCGTTTTTCGGGTCCGGGGGTCATACTTGACGATGGCGCCGCCGGCGTAGCTCTTGGGATAATAGGCGTTGGCGAACTCATGATCGTAGGAGGAGCCCATATACCCGGCGGTCCAGATATTCCCCTTCGAGTCGGACAGGATATTGGCGTGGATCTTGCCGTGCCCGGGCGTTTCGGCGTTGGAGAAGATGGCGCTTTCCCTGTCCATGTCGAGGGCCTCGGTCACCGTGTCGGTCTTCGGATCGTAGAAAGCGACGATGGTGTTGCCGAATCCCCAGGGCCGCTCGTAGCAGTCGGGGGTGTCGGTCCGGTCGGTGCCCCAATGATCGCCGCCGCTGAACCAGATCCGGCCCTCAGGGTCCTCGCAGATCTTGTTCCAGTTGGTCTCCATGACGGTCTCGCCCTTCCAGATATTGCCGGGCGCGATGTACTTTTTGACGCTCACTTCCCTGATGTCGCTTCTCGGCTGCCCCCGTCCCGGCAAGGCCGCGGCGAACAGGCCGGTGAGAATGAGCGCGCAGAGTCTCAGACGCTTCATGACATCTCTCCTCCTGACTTGATCTTAACCTTGATATCCGCTTTGTTTCTTGATTGTCAGGCCGCCGCGGCGCGAACGGCCAGTGCAGCGCCCATGTTTTCGAGGGCCTCATCGACGTCAGACGCGCTGGCGAAGCCGATGGTCACCGCATCCACGAACCCGCATTGCATCGCATACTGCATAGCGCGAACCCGGTCGTCCCGCTCCTTGAAATCCCCGTTGCCGATGAGCTTCATGCCGATGATCCCGCGTCCCATCGCCTTCATGGTCTTCAGCTCCCCGCTGACAACGGCCAT
>Ga0154742_1087_pt1 | contig 9366 bp, 7 predicted proteins | sample Rifle2008BG16ft_FD_105750 | JGI IMG/M metagenome (GOLD analysis project Ga0154742, IMG submission 105750) | Candidatus Aminicenantes bacterium RBG_16_63_16 | reverse complement strand
TGAGCTCATCGTACGCGTTGCCGTTCACGATCGTCCTCTGGGATTTTTATACCACAGGACGAGGGCGCCGTCCATCCGGGGGCGGCCCGAACCCCGTCTGCGCGCCGTCTTCCGCCGGCATCCGTTGGAGCCTCAGTCGAGGCCCCGTTTCTTGAGCAGGGGGTCGATCTTCGGCTCGCGGCCGCGGAAACGCTTGTAGAGGACCATGGGCTCCTCCGTGCCGCCGCGCTCGAGGATGTTCCTCCGGAACGACTCGGCCGTGGCCCGGTCGAAGAGGGACGTTTCTTTGAAGGCCTGGAAGGCGTCGGCATCCAGGACCTCGGCCCAGATGTAGCTGTAGTAGCCCGCCGAATAGCCGCCGCTGAAGATGTGCGTGAAATAGGGGCTGAGATAGCGGCTGACGATCTCGGGGATGAGGCCGATCCGGGCCATGGCGGCGGCGTCGAACGCGACGGCGTCGGCCTCCCGGGCCTCCGTGAGGGTGTGCCAGTCCATGTCCAGGAATGAGGCGGCCAGGTACTCGACCGTCTCGAAGCCCTGGTTGAAGAACTTGCTCCTCTGCATCTTCTCGAGCAGCGCGTCGGGGATAGGCTCGCCCGTCTTGTAGTGCCGGGCGTACATCCTGAGGACCTCGGGGTCGGCGGCCCAGTTCTCCATGATCTGGGAGCCGAGCTCGACGAAGTCGCGGGGCACGTTCGTCCCCGACAGGCTTTCGTAGGCGCACCGTGTCAGGATGCCGTGGAGGGCGTGGCCGAACTCGTGGAAGAGCGTCAGGGCCTCCTCGTAGCTGATGAGGGCCGGCTTGCCGCCGATGGGCTTGGAGAAGTTGCCGTTGTTGGAGATGATCGGCCGGATGTCCTTCCCGTCGCGGATCGACTGCTCGCGGAAGGCGTTCATCCAGGCCCCGCCTTGCTTCGAGGCCCGGGGATAGTAATCGACGTAGAGGACGGCCAGGTGGGAGCCGTCGGCGTCTTTGACCTCGAAGACCCGGACGTCCTCGTGGTACTTGGGGATATCGGTCCGCTCCGCGAAGCTGATGCCGTAGAGCCTCGCGGCCACCATGAAGGCGCCGTCGCGTACGCGCTCGAGCGGGAAATAGGGCCGGAGGGCCGTGTCGTCGAGGTCGTATTTCTGTTTCTTGACCTTCTCGGCGTAGTGCCACCAGTCCCAGGGCTCGAGCTTGAAGTCCCGGCCTTCCTTGCGGATCAGGTCCTGCATGTCGGCCGCCTCGGCCTTGGCCCGGGCCAGGGAGGGCGCCCAGAGCCGGCCGAGGAAATCGGTGACCGCTTGGGGCGTTTTGGCCATGTTCTTCTCGAGGACGTAATCGGCATGGGTCTTGTAGCCGAGAAGGTTGGCCCGCTCGACCCGCAGGGCGGCCTGGCGGGAGGCCAGAGCCCGGTTGTCGAGCTCGTCGCCGTGGGCCCCGCGGAAGATGTAGGCCTGGAACATCTTCTCCCGCAGATCGCGGCGCTCGGAATACTGGAGGAAGGGGATGAGGCTGGGCTTGTGGAGGGTGAAGACCCATTTCCCCGGCTTGCCGCGCTCGGCCGCCGCCTCGGCCGCCCCGGACCGGACGGCCGGCGGCAGCCCGGCCAGGTCCGCTTCGCTGTCGATGACGAGCTCGAAGCGGTTGTTCTCCTTGAGGACGTTCTCGCCGAACTTCACCGACAGGACGGACAGCTCCTCGTTGACCTGGCGCAGGCGGGCTTGCTTGTCGGGGGGCAGGGCCGCGCCGCCGCGGACGAAGTCCTTATAGGTCTCCTCGAGGAGGCGGGCCTCCTCGGGCGTCAGGGTCAGAGCGTCCTTCTTGTCGTGCACCGCCTTGACCCGGGCGAAAAGGGCCGCGTCCATGGCGATATCGTCCCCGTGCTGGGCCAGCTTCGGCGCGAGCTCCTGGTCGATCTTCTGGAGCGCCTCGTTCGTATGGGACGCGGTCATGTTGCCGAAGACGCCGGCGACCCGGTTGAGGAGAGTGCCGCTCCGCTCCAGGGCCTCGACCGTGTTGCGAAAGGTCGGCGGCTCGGCGCTCGCGGTGATGACGGCGATCTCCAGCTTCTGCCCGGCCATCCCCCGCTCGAAGGCCGGCATGTAGTGCTCGGGCCGGATGAGGTCGAACGGCGGGACCCCGAACGGGGTCGCAAAGGCGGCGAAGAAGGGGTTGTCCATGGCGGGGGTCTCCGCGGCCTTCCGGCCGCAGGCCGTGACGGCGAGGATCGATAGGCAGACGGCGAGGACGGCCTTTTTCACGGGAGCCGGTCCTACTTCTTCAGGGTCAGCTCGACGATGTCCGAGCTCCCCTCGGCGTCGAACCAAGCCCCCTTGAGGACGTCGTTCTCGAGGGTCAGCTCGATCTTGATCAGCTGCGACTCGACGCCCATGACCAGGTCGAACTCGAAGGTGAGCTTGCCGTCCTTGAAGACGATCTGGCGCAGCGGCGATTCGGGGAGCATGCCGGTCGCCTCGGTCATCTTGCCGGTGTAGCCGGCCTCGCCCTTATCGAACACGACCGTGAGCTCCACGCGCGAGCCGTCGCCCGTGAGGGCGTAGCCGAGCCAGGTGCCGACGATGTCTGGCTTCTTCTGGGCGAACGCGCCGCCCGCCAGCACGGCCAGGGCCGTGACGACGCAGGCGCAAGCGATGAGGGTTCTCTTCATATCCGGGCTCCTTTCAAACGGACGTAGGGACAGACTGTACCAGAGACGGACAGACCCTGTCCACATCCGGATAGACGCGGGACCGGGCCTTTTGGTTCCCCTCCCCGGCCGCGGGGATATCGCCTCATCGCCAGCGACGCCCCCCCGGCCCTGAAAATCACCCGCGTTATCCCCAGGACAAGGGATAGTCGTATTCCGGGGCCCGCGGTAGGCTTGTTCAAGGGGACGACTCCGGGAAGCCGTCCCTCAGGGAGAGAAAGAAGAACGCCATGGACGTTCCAGGACCGATGGACCGACTCGCTCAGGACATCGAGGACCTCGTCCGCCGGATCGGCCGGCACCGGACGATGCTGGCTCAGATGACCGCGGTCCAGGCCCAAGCCCTGAACGAGCTAAAAGCACTCCTAAAGAGGGCCGGGGGGCTCGCGGCCGGGGGGACGACGCCGGCCGAAGTCGACGAGGAGATCCTGTCCACGGCCCTCATCGGCGACCTTATCTCCGGCAGGGCCGGCCGCCCCGCGGGCCCGGGGCGCCCGACGCCCAAGGTCCTGCTCGTCGACGACGACCCGACGACGCGGAACTTGATCTCTCACTTTCTTCGCAAGGAGGATTTCATCGTCGAGAAGGCCGCCGGGGGCAGCGACGGCCTGGCCAAGGCCAGAAGCGGCCGGCCCGACCTGCTCATCGTCGACGCCGCCGTGCCCGGCATGGACGGCTTCGAATTCCTCTCTCTCCTCAAAAGGGACCCGGAGACCGCCCGCATCCCGGTCCTGATGCTCTCCTCCCTCGACGAGGAGGAGGCCGTCGTCAAGAGCCTCGACGAGGGGGCCGACTACGTCATCAAGCCGTTCTCGCCCCGCATCCTCGTGGCCAAGATCAAAAAGACCCTCAAGGACGCACGCCGCCATGCTGTCGATTGTCGTCCTCTATAGCTTCGCCTACCTTCTTCTGCTCTCCGGCTCGCTCTTCCTGTTCATCCTCGCCCGCCGCCTCCTCGTCGAGTCCCAGGAGCGGAAGGACCTCCGCGTCTTCCTGGAGATGGAGCGGGAGCTCCTCGAGGTCCTGACCGCGCCGTCCCCGTCCCGGGCGGCCGTGGAGTTCGCCCGGAAGCACGGGTCCCGGATCCGCGTCCTCAAGCGGCTCCTCGTCGCCTACCGGGAGGCCCTGGCCGGCCAGGCCCTCGAGCCTCTCAAGGTCATCTTCGAAAGGACGATCCGCGCCCGCTGCCTCCGCGATCTCCGGTCCCGCTGGCTGGCGACGCGGCTCCAGAACGTCCGGCTTTTCGTCGACTTCTCCCGTCCCGAGGAGGCCGTCCACCTGGTCAAGCTCCTCCAGGACAAACCGATCGTCCGCCTGGCCGCCCTCAACGCCCTGACCGGCATCGCCTCGCGGGACACCCTGGCGGTCATCTTCGAGCTCTTCGAGCGCGATCCCGCGCCGAACTTCTACGCCTACTCGAACGTCCTCAACAGCCTCGGCCAGCGGATCGAGCCGTTCCTCCGGGCCTCCCTCCGCAAGCCTCTCCCGGCCGACAAGCACGCCCTGCTCATCGAGATGGCCGGACGCCTCCTCCTGCGGGGCCTCTATCCCGACATCGTCCGTTTCGCCGCGAGCCCCGACAAGGAGCTCCGGATCCGGGCCGCCCGGACCCTTGGCCGGCTGCTCGTTCCGGGCTCGACCCGTGTTCTGAGCGGCCTCGCGGCCGACCCGGCCTGGGAGGTCCAGGCCCAGGCCATCCGGAGCCTCGGGAACCTCCAGGACTGGAGGACGATCCCCCTCCTGGTCAAGGCCCTCTTCTCCCCGACCTGGCACGTCCGTTACAACGCCGGATACGGGCTGGCCGCGTTCGGCATCGTCGGCGTCCTCCAGCTCCAGGAGATCTCTCGCCAGAAGGAGGACCGCTTCGCCGCCGACATGGCCGCGATGGTCCTGGACTCCCTTATCCTGACGGGAGGCGCGGCGTGACCGACCTCCTGCGCCTCCTCGACACCGGCGTCGAATATCTCATCCTGGCCTACTTCCTGCTCCTCAACACCTTCTACTTCCTCTTCAATATCCTGTCGCTCGCCGGGATCCTCCGCTACCGCCGCATGATCACCTTCGTCCGCTTCGGCGAGATCTTCCGCATGCCCATCGTCAAGCCGGTCTCGGTCATCGTCCCCGCCTTCAACGAGGGACCGGGCATCGTCCAGAGCATCCGGTCGCTCCTGTCGCTCCGCTATCCCGTCTTCGAGGTCGTCGTCGTCAACGACGGATCGACCGACTCGACCCTGGCCCAGCTCGTCGAGGCCTTCGACCTCCGGCCGTCCAAGGCCGTCTTCCGGAGATCGATCCCCACGCTCCCCATCCGCGGGATCTACCGGTCGGCCGTCCAGCCCAAGCTCGTCGTCATCGACAAGGTCAACGGCAAGAAGGCCGACGCCATGAACGCCGGGCTGAACATCTCGCGCTATCCGCTGTTCTGCGCCGTGGACGGCGATTCCATCCTGGAAAAGGACGCCCTGCTCAAGGTCGTCCGGCCCTTCCTGGAGGACCCCGAGCGGACGATCGGCGCGGGCGGGATCATCCGGCTGAGCAACGGCTGCGTCGTCCGGGAGGGGCAGGTCACCGCCGTCGGCATCCCCAAGAACTGGATCGCCCGCTTCCAAATCCTCGAATACCTCCGGGCGTTCCTCGGCGGCCGGCTCGGGATGAGCATGATGAGAAGCACGCTCATCGTCTCCGGGGCCTTCGGCATCTTCCGCAAGGACGTCGCCATGGCCTGCGGCGGCTACCGGGCGGCCTCGATCACCGAGGACATGGACCTCGTCATCCGCATGCAGAAGCACATGCACGAGCAGAAGAGGCCCTACCGCATCCAGTACATCCCCGATCCGATCTGCTGGACCGAGGCCCCCGAGGACCTCCGGGTCCTGGCCCGGCAGAGGAGCCGCTGGCACCGGGGGCTGATCCAGACCCTGGTCCGCTTCCGGCGGATGCTCTTCAATCCGCGCTACGGCGCCGCCGGCCTGTTCGCCATGCCCTTCTACGCGGTCTTCGAGATGGCCGGGCCCTATATCGAATGCCTGGGCTATCTCCTTTTCTTGAGCCATCTCGTCCTCGGGCAGGTCAACTATCCGTTCGCGGTGACCTTCTTCTTCGTCGCCGTCTTCTACGGCACGTTCGTCTCCCTCCTGGCCATCCTCCTCGAGGAACTGTCCGCGCACCGCTATCCGAAGGTCAAGGACATCCTGACCTTGACCGCGGCCGGCATCCTCGAGAACCTCTTCTACCGTCAATACCTGTCCGTCGTCCGGGCCTGGAGCCTGGTGGACTACTTGAAAGGCAAGAACGAATGGGGCGCCATGGAAAAGCGCGGCTTCGCCAAGGCGGGGCAGACGCCATGAACGACGGCCTGCGGAGAACTTGCGCGGCGGCGGCCTTGATCGCCCTCGTCCTCGCGTTCCCGGGGACGAGCCGGGCCCAGAGCCGGGAGGACGTCCGGCAGGCCCTCATCGCCGGAGACCACAAGAAGGCCATTGCTCTCGCCCTCGACGCCCTTCGCGGCGATCCCGCGAACGCCGAGATCCGTTTCCTCCTCGCCCGGGCCTACGCCTATACGGGGCGATGGGACGAAGCTGAGGCGATACTCAGCGAGCTTCTGTCCCAGCACCCGGCCGACGCCGACCTCATCGTCTTCAAGGCCCGTCTACTCTGCTGGCGCAAGGACCTCGACGGCGCCGAAAGAACCTTCCGGCGCGCCTTGGAGGTCCAGCCGCGCTCCGCCGACGCCCTGGCCGGGCTAGCCGACCTGGCCTCGTGGCGGGGAGATACCGACGCGGCCCTCGTCTTCTCGCGCCAGGCGCTCGACCTCGACGCCAACCATGCCGGGGCGCTCTTCCGCGTCGGCACCGTGCTCCTCTGGCAGGGCGATTACGGCCGGGCCCGGGGTTATCTCGCCCGCGCCGTGGAGCTCGAACCGAAGAACGAGGATTTCCGCCGCGCGCTCGATCGGGCCGTCCCGCTGTATGTCCGGAAGGCCGAGGTCTGGCTTTCCGGAAGGAACGAGCATTGGAGCGACGGCCGGTCCGATTATGGTGACCTGGGGCTCGCCGTCCTGTTCGGACTCTTCGACGACCGGGCCAAGCTCGTGGCCAAGGCCGGCCGGTCCTGGCGGGCCGGCGGGCACGACGACCACGTCGGCCTCGAGGCCTATCCCCTGCTCTGGAAGGGCGCCTATGGATATATCGATCTGAGCCTCGCCCCGAAGGCCGAGTTCGTTCCGTCGTCGTCCGTCCACGTCGAGATCTATCAATCCCTCCTCAACCGGTACGAAGTCTCGTTCGGGGTCCGCAGGACGGGCTTCGCCGGGGGAGCGGTTTCCATGTTCGTCGTTTCGGGGGCGGCGTATTGGGGGCCCTGGTATCCGAACGTCCGCGTCTCCTGGGCCGATGCCGACGTGGCGACCGAACTCACCTGGATGGCCGGGCTGCGGCGGTACTTCGCGGGCGCAAGCTACGCCTGGGCGAGTATCGGCCGCGGCACGCGTTCGCTCGAGACCGGTTCGATCGAGGCGGTCCTGGCCGATCCGGCCTGGTTCATCGAGGCCGGATTCGACCTCTACATCTTCCGGGATATCAAGATCAGGGGCTACATCTCACGTCGCGCGGCGGCCGGCGCCGACGACAGCACCGCCTTCGGCCTCGTAACGGGATTCCGCTTTTAAAAGGTTCATCTCCCGATTCCGGGAGATCCCTCTCTTGGGCTTTGGCTCAGGGTATTGCCTCTAGCTCCCCGGCCATCCGACGGAAGCGAACGGACGTGAGCGGACGGCAGAAGTCCGGTGAAGATACACGGAGCCGGACTTCTGCGAAATATCCGAAGAAAGCTCTTTTCTTATTTCTTCCCAGCACCGCCCCTACGTGTTTCTCCGGGGCGGCGCTGATGGTCGCTCCGAAGACTCCGCTCCCCGCCGGTCCCCTCTCCACGGACGGGGATCTTCGAGGCAACACCCATCGCCGCCTCGAGAGGGATTCCCGGAAATTGGAGATGATCCTCTAAAAAGGCCTCACCTTCTTGACGCCCGCGCGGGCCTCCGCTAGATTGGACGGGCAGGAGGTCCACTTATGAGCCGAAGGACGCAGGACCGGAGGACGTTCCTCAAGACGATGGCTGCGGGGGCGGTCGCCTCGGGATCGGCGGTCACGGGGATCCTCCGCGCCGGTCAGGCGCCCGAGCCCCGGCTCGAGCGGAACGGCATGGCCTATCGCCGGCTCGGACGGACGGGCCTTCTCGTGTCCGAGATCTCGCTCGGCAGCAGTCCCCTGCCCGACCCCGACCTTCTCACGGCCATCATCGACCGCGGCGTCAACTACATCGACACCTCCCACAACTACGAGAACGGCAACTCCGAGCGGAAGATCGGCCGGCTGCTCAAGGATGTCGGCCGGGACAAGGTCTTCGTCGCCACGAAGTTCCATGTCGAGCCCCGGGACACGCCGGAGACGATCGCCGCCTCCGTCCACGGCAGCCTCCGGCGCCTGGACGTCGAGACGATCGACGTCCTCATGATCCACGGCGCGGAGACGGCCGGCGTCCTCGTCGACGCGCGCGTGGTCGAGGCCTATGAGCGGTTGAAAAAGGAAGGCGCGTACCGTTTCCGGGGGCTGTCCTGCCACGCCAACCAGGACGAGGTCGTCCGCAAAGCGGTCGACTGCGGCCTCTACGACATGGTCCAGGTCGGCTACAACGTCTTCGACATCCAGGAGACGGCCCGCGACGTCGAGACCTACCCGGACTATCTCGGAACGAGCGGCCTCAGGGGTCTCATCGCCCTCGCGCACTCTCGGGACGTCGGCGTCGTCGCCATGAAGACCCTCAAGGTCGGCGGCCGCCGGCAGGACCTGGGGAAGTACCGGACCGGCTCAGCTTCCCTTTACCAGGCCATGCTGAAGTGGGTCCTCGACGACGAGCGGGTGACGACGGCCTTGATCGAGATCCTCAACCGCCGGGAGATGGAAGAGGACCTTGGGGCGGCCGGGGCGAAACTGTCCGAGGACGAAAGGACGACCCTGGCCCGGTATGTCCGGGAATGCGGCGCGGATTACTGTCACGGCTGCGCCCGGTGCCGCCGCGCCTGCCCGGCGGGAGTCGCCACGACCGCCATCCTCCGCGCCCTGGCCTATGCTGAAAGCTACGGCAAGAGCGAACGGGCCCGGAACGCCTATGCTTCGCTGGAGGCCGGAGAGCGGGCGGCCGCCTGCCGCGACTGCGGCGCCTGCGAACAGGCCTGCCCTTACGGCGTCGCCGTGCGGCGAAGGATCCGGGAAGCCGCTCAGATCTGCCAGGCGTAGCCGAGCTTCAGGAAGAACGTCCGGTCGGTCCGGGTCATGCCGACGCGGCCGGGACCGAGCCAGCTGTCGAAGACGCCCCCCAATGCGTTATCCGAATAGCCCAGGAAGACGACCGTCCGCGGATTGAGCTTGTAGGAAAAGAGGAGCTGGGTGAAGACCGTTTGCGTCCGGGAATCGACCGGAAAGCCGTACATGGCCGGGTTCTGCTTCTGGTCGCTGTACTGGACGATGGCCCGGACGAAGGCCCGGACGTTGAAGTTCCAGACGAGCTTGACCTGGCTCAGGTTGGCCGTGTAGATCGTATCGCCATGGAGGAAGAGGCGCTCGTAAGTGTGCGAGGCGACGAGGTTGAGGTGGCGGAAGAGATGGAAGGACGCGTT
>Ga0154742_1062_pt1 | contig 9534 bp, 12 predicted proteins | sample Rifle2008BG16ft_FD_105750 | JGI IMG/M metagenome (GOLD analysis project Ga0154742, IMG submission 105750) | Candidatus Aminicenantes bacterium RBG_16_63_16 | reverse complement strand
GAGAACGAAGTGGATGCCCGCCGGCCGGCGGCCGCCCTGCTCATCGATTCCCCGGATTTCAACCTGAGGTTGGCCGGAAAGCTCAAAGCGTCGGGCGTTCCGGTCGTATACTATATCAGCCCTACGGTCTGGGCCTGGAGGCGCGGGCGGCTCGAGACCATTCGCCGATGCGTCGACAGGATGCTGCTGATTTTTCCGTTCGAGCGGGAAATCTACGAGGAACAGGGGATCCCCTTTCGTTTCGTCGGGCACCCCCTCCTGGACAGCGTCGCGGTCAAACTGAGCCGGGAGGAATTTCTGGCGAAACACGGCCTGCGGGGCGACCGGCCGATCGTCTGTTTGCTGCCCGGCAGCCGGCCAAGCGAGCTGCGGCGGCACCTCCCGGTGGTCGCGGCCAGCGCCGAGCGCCTGGGCCGGGAGATGGAGGTCCAGTTTGTCCTGGTCCTGGCCGAGAGTCTCACTCGGGATGACCTCGCCGGGTTCATATCCCCGGATGACGGGCGGATTTTCATCCTGACCGAGGACGCCTACGAGGCCATGGCGTATTCCAGCCTGGTTCTCTCGGCGTGCGGCACGGCCAACCTGGAAGCCGCGATCCTCGGGACGCCGCTCATCGCCTTTTACCGCCTGTCTCCCCTCACCTATTATCCTTTCCGGCGCCTGGTGAAGATCCGCGATTACAGCATCGTCAACATCCTCGCCCGCAAGAGAATCGTCCCCGAGCTGATCCAGGGCGCGCTGACGCCGGACCGCCTGGCCCGCGAAGCGCGAGACCTGCTCCTTTCCGAGGAGCGGCGGTCGGCCATGAGAGAGGAATTCGCGGCGATCACCCGCGGGCTCGGCCGGGGCCGGGCGGCCGTCAACGCGGCGCGGGCGCTCGCCGAGGTGCTGGACGCGTCTCAGTCCGGCTGAACCGCCGGGGCGTTCCCGGGCAGCGCCTTGGGGAGGACGAACTCCAGCCGCTTGTAAAGCTCGAGCCCGTGCCTTTCGGCCGCGCCGCTGTCGAGCTCCAGCACGTACATGGCGGAAGACTTGGGGACATAAGACGGGCAGGGGTCGCCGGCGCAGGGGGGGACGCTCGATTCCAGATGGACGATGCGCTTCTGGCTGTCGAGCCAGATGATGTCGATGGCGAACCTCATGTTTTTCATCCAGAACGCGTGAATGTCCTCGCCCTCGAAGACGAACAGCATGCCCTGATTTTCAGCCATCTTCTCCCGGTACATCAGGCCCTGCTGCCGCGCCTCGTCCGTCACAGCCAGCTCCGCGGTAACCGCGAAACCGTCGGGAAGATAGACCTTGACGAACTTGTCCTTGGCCGCCTGCCCGGCGCAGAAAACCCAACCCAGCGCCGCGAGAATGACCAGGCTCTTTTTCATGATCGGCCTCCGGTCGGTGTATGACGTTCACCCGCCCCGGGCGGGCATGTCAATGCGTCGAAATAAGGGGGACAAAGCGGACCGGCAGGAGCCTGGTCCTGCCGAAGCCCTTTTTTTCCCGGCGGATGAGAACAAGCTCCTGGAAGCCCGCGCCGACGGGAATGATCATCCGTCCGTCCGGCCCGAGCTGTTCCTGCAGGGGTGAGGGCACGGCGGCTGCGGCGGCCGTGACCATGACGGCGTCGAAGGGGGATGACTCGGGCCAGCCGAAGGTCCCGTCCCCCACCCGGAACCGGATGTTGACATAGCCGAGTTCCTCGAGGAGTGACTGGGCGCGGACCGCCAGCCCGGCCACGAGCTCGACGGTGTAGATCTCCCGGGCCAGCTCGGCCAGGACGGCCGTCTGGTATCCCGAGCCCGTCCCGACCTCGAGGACTTTTTCGTGCCCTCGGAGGCCGAGAGCCTCGGTCATGTAAGCTACGATATATGGCTGGGAGATTGTCTGCCCCTCGCCGATCGGCAGCGGTTCGTCGTCGTGGGCGCGGCCGCGGAGTTCGGGGGGCACGAAGAGATGCCGGGGGACGCGGCGCATGGCGTCCAGGACGCGAGGGTCCTTGACGCCGCGCGCTTTGATCTGCGCCGCCACCATCTCGGCCCGGCGGGCGGCCCATTCAGCCGCGGGATCGGCCATCGGAACCCCCTGGGCGCTGACGCTGCCGGCGATTCATGGATGCGTCGTCAAGCGGGGCAACCGGTTTCAATAAGCCCTGGCAAAATAGGCCAGCTCCGCACCGGCCCGGCCGCATGAGATGCACGGCCCCGGCGTCGTCCCCGGGTCCTTCTCCAGCGGCAGGACGCGGATGGTGGCCATGGTTTCCTCTTTGATGCGCTCTTCGCAAGCCTCGTCGCCGCACCACCAGGCCTTGATGAAACCCCGCTGGTTTTCGATGACGTCCTTGAACCGGGAATAATCCCCGACCTCGTGCGTGTTGTCGCGCTGGAGTTTGAGCGCCTGCTCGAACAGGGTCGCCTGGATCTCGCCGAGCGCCGCCGCCGCCCGCCCGGCCAGGGCCTCCAAGCCGACAAGCTCCTTTTTCCGGATATCGCGGCGCACGAGCACGGCCCGGTTTTCCCGGATATCCTTCGGCCCGATTTCCACCCTCAGCGGCACGCCCCGCATCTCCCAATCCGAAAATTTCCAGCCCGGCGTAAATTCCTCGCGGGCGTCGAGCCGGACGCGCAACCCGGCCTGCGTCAGTGTTTTTTCGACCTCCTGCGCGACCGGGAGGACGGTGTCTTTCCAATTGCCCATTGAGATGGGCACGATCACCGCCTGCAGAGGGGCGATCCGCGGCGGGAACCGGAGTCCGGAGTCGTCGCCGTGCACCATGACCAGCGCGCCGATCATCCTGGTCGTGGTTCCCCAGGAAGTCTGCCAGACATAATTCAGCTGTTGGCTCTGGTCTTCGAACTTGATGTCGAAAGCCCGGGCAAAATGCTGGCCGAGATTATGGGAGGTGCCCATCTGGAGCGCCTTGCCGTCCGACATCAGGGCCTCGATGGCATAGGTCATCTGGGCTCCGGCGAACTTCTCCCTGGCGCTCTTCCGGCCGGCGATGACGGGGACCGCCAGCTCGGTCTCGCAGAATTCCTTGTACATCGCCAGGATGGCCAGCGTCTCGGCCTCGGCCTCTTCGGCCGTGGCGTGACACGTGTGGCCCTCCTGCCAGAGAAATTCCGTCGTGCGCAGGAACGGCCGGGTGACCTTTTCCCAGCGCACGATATTGGCCCATTGGTTGATCAAGACCGGCAGGTCGCGCCAGCTCTTGATCCATTTGGAATACATGTACCCGATGATGGCCTCGGAGGTCGGCCGGACGGCCAGCCTCTCTTCGAGCTCCTCGTTGCCTCCGTGAGTGACCCAGGCCACCTCCGGGGAGAAACCCTGGACGTGCTCGGCCTCCTTCTTGAGGAAGCCCTCCGGTATGAACAGGGGGAAATAGGCGTTGACGTGGCCCGAGGCCTTGATCCGGTGGTCCATCAGCCGCTGGATCTGTTCCCAGACGGCGTAGCCGTACGGCCGGATGACCATCATCCCCTTCATGGGCGTATAGTCCGCCATCTCGGTCTTCCGGATAATCTCGGCATACCAGCGCGAGAAATCCTCGCTCTTGGGTATGATCTGCGTCACCAGGCGTTCTTCGCGGCTCACCGGATTCTCCGTTTCCTGAATTCCCGGGCCATTCTAGCCGCCGCCCTTTTCTTTGTCAAGAAAACGCGGCCGCCGCGCGAGGCCGCCGCCGAAAAGCGGTGATGACGGCGGGGTGGAAAGCGGCGCGGCCGGAGATTATGGGCCGGCCGGGGAATTTCACCCCTGCTTTCATCCAAAGGGGTGATTGACCCGCCCTGCAAGGGGTGGCAATTTAGGTCTCGAGCTAAGGAAAAGGAAGCGAAGATGCTGCTGAAATCCTCCTCACCTTCTCTGGACCGGCACCCGCGAAAGGGCCAGGTTTTCAACCTGCCCCTGCCAACCGTCGTCTCCGGGCAGGATGCGTTCGGCAAAGCCTTCGAGGAGCACACGGTCCTTTTCTACATCAGCGACGGCGGCGCCACATTCAACCTGAAAAACGTGCTCCCCCTGGGCGCCCGGCTGAAACTGTCCATCGATCTTCCGCCTTCGCTGGCCGAGGACAAGAACCTGAAACTGATCATCAAAGGCCGGGTGGCGCTGATCGAAGCGCCCGAGGCCAATTCCGAGCGGCAACGGATATCCCTGCGGTTCGAAAGCAAGTACATCATTCAGTCCGAGGACGAGCATTAGCCGCCGCGGATGACCGAAATGGCTAAAAAACCACCCTGGGATTCATCACTCGAAGCGATTGCCCTGACGGCCGCCCCGCCGGATAATCCGGCTGACGACATGAACGGCAAAGAAGAAGCCTCCAAACCCTCCATCCATGGCGCAACCAGAGATGGGAAGAGAGAGCGGGCCTTTGAGCTCTCTCTTCCTGCTGTGGTCACCGGCGTCAACAAGGCGGACAACCGCATCCGGGAAAAGACCACGCTCGTCTCGATCAGCTCGGAGCAGGCCACCGTCCGGCTGCGTTCGAGAGTGGAACCCGGCCTCAAGCTGAAGATATCCCTGGAGATCCCCAAGACTCTCATCCTGCAGAATCAGCTCCGGCTGCACCTCACGGGGACCGTCGCCCCGGACCAGGCCGACGTCTTCCGGCCCGGGCGCAAGCAGGAGGTGCTGCTCCGGCTCGACAGGAAATTCCGGCTTTTGCCGGTGGCACCGGCGCTCAACTGACGCGGCTTTTCAGGTCTGGATAATCCCGCCGCCCCTTCCTCCCCGCTCTCCTTGACAACGGGAAGTCGATTTAATAGAATTCCGCCGGGCCTGAGATTGTGCAGCTCATCACGGAACCTTGGGGCGGCGGGCCGCTGGAGGGTGAGAGGTTTATGAACAAGAAGACGCCGGCAATGGATGAAAGAAAATCAAGATCCTGATTTTCTGTCCCTCGGAGATCATCCTTTCGGGAATCCTGAGGGCCTTGGAGTCCGATGGCGGTATCGATATCGCCAACGTCGAAAAGAACACGATCGACAGCTTCATGGAGTCGACCAAGAAACTCCGGCCGCAGGTGATTCTCTTCGCCAACACCGAGCCGCTGCCCAACATGCGCGAGATCTGCAAGGCCATCAACGAGATCTCCAAGCTCCAGACCAAGTCGCAGCTCCTGATCCTGGGCAGCATTCCCTCCCACGAGGAGATCGTCGGCCTGATCAATGCCGGCGCGCGGGGCTACTTCGACCTGACCGACCCGGCCGGCCAGCTCTCCGAGGCCATCCGCGTCATCCATAAGAACGAGATCTGGCTGCCGCGCGACAAGATGAGCAGCATCATGGACCGGATCATCTCGGTGGTCGGGCGGGACCTCAAGGAGAAGACGCTCGACCAGCTGACGCCCACCGAATTCCAGGTCCTCCGTCTGATCGGCCAGGGCAAAAGCAACGATGAAATCGCCGAGGTCCTGTTTATCAGCAAGAACACCGTCCGCTCCCACATCAAGAGCATCTACGCCAAGCTGGATACGCACAGCCGCTTGCAGCTGGCGCTTTACGCCATCAATTCGGCGTTGTTTTGAGGGAGACGGGGAATCGAGGTCGGGATGAAAAAAGCCAAAAAATCGAAGACAATTGATGTCATGCCGTCCATCCAGAACAACCGCCGCCGCGAGTGGCGCCTGGACCTTCCCCTGCCCGCCGTGATCGAGGGCCAGCTGCCGCAGGGCAAAAAGTTCAAAGAGGCCACGACCCTCAGGAACATCAGCGCCACCGGCGCCTACTTCAGCCTCGATTCGGGCCTGGTGGTGGGGTCGAAGCTCAATCTGGTCATCGCCCTGCCCAAGAAACTCACCGAGGGCAAGGACGTCAAGCTCAACGTCGGCGGCATCACCGTCCGGCTCGAGCAGCCGGACGTCAAGGGCAAGCGTCAGGGCGTCGCCATCCGGTTCGATAAGGATTTCCGGTTCATCGAGGGCGGCCGGAAAAAGAAGCCCTCCTGACCCCGGCCCCTCGGGCGGACTCGGCCGCGCCGGCTTAAAAACCATGCCCGTCCTTAAGGTCGCGCTCACCGGCGGGATCGCCACGGGTAAATCGGTCGTCGCCCGAGTCCTGAAGCGGCACGGCTGCTTTGTCGAATCCGCCGACCTGATCGCGCGGGGGCTGATGAGCCCGGGACGGCGGGCTTGGCGGGAGGTGGCCGGGCACTTCGGCCCGTCGATTCTCAATCCCGACCGGACGATCAACCGGTCGAAGCTGGCCTCGATCGTCTTCTCGGTCGAGGCGGAGCGGCGCTTCCTCAATTCGGTCGTCCATCCCCTGGTCATGGCCGAAAAGCTCAGAACCATCCGAAGGCTGGAAAAGCTCGGCCGGGGCCGGATCTTTGTCTCCGAGGCGGCCCTGACCCTGGAAGCGGGGCTGGCCGGTTTTTTTGACAGAATCATCGTCACGGACTGCCCGGTCGAGCTTCAGGTCCGCAGGCTCATGGATCGGGACGGACTCAGCCGGGCGGATGCCCGGCGGAGAATCTACGTCCAGCTGCCTCGCGCCGCCCGGGTCCGTCGGGCGGATTACATCATCGACACCTCCGGAACCCTGGAGCGGACGATCGGGCAAGCCGAGCAAGTGGTCGCCCGGCTGCGCGAAGATTACCGGCGGCTGCGGGCCGGAGGCGCTGAATTCGGGGGCGATGGGCTGCGGCTCAGGACAGCAGGGCGGCGGCCAAAAGCGGGACCATGATCTCGTGGTGCCCGATGAAATAAAAGCCCCTTCCCCTATCCCCCACCGCCCGGGCGATGACGTTCTGCGCCGGCCGGTAATGGTGGATGAAATCGAAGACGGCCGTCGAAAAATCCTGGAGCGTCCGCCCCTGGTTCCGGACGTAGGCCAACGCCTTGAGGAAGACCTCCGGGAGGACGACCGCCGAGCCCACGTTCATGTAGACGCCGCCGCCTTCCAGGTCCTCGACGACATCGCACAGCCGGAAAAAATCCCGGAGTGACGTCCGGCCCAGAGCCGCGCCGCTCGCGCCCGGGTGGAAATGGATCGTGTCCGTGCCGATGCCCACGTGAACCGTGGCCGGCCGGCGCAGTTCATGGGCCGTGGCCAGCAGGCTCAGGCTCTTATGGGGGAATCTCGAGCGCGCGATCATTCCCCCGACGGCTTCACCCAGTCCGCAGCCGCGGCGGGCGCCCGACCGGATGGCCCGGTTCAGGTATTCGCCGGTCTCGCGGGCCATTCCGAAGGCCCCGGCTTCGAGCTGGACGGCGACGTCCTCGGAGGTCTGTCCGGAAAAGGCGATCTCGAAATCGTGGATGATGCCCGCACCGTTCAAGGCCAGGGCGGTGACCCAGCCCTCCCGCAGCAAGCGGATGATCACCGGGCTGAGACCGACCTTGATGACGTGCGCTCCCATCCCGAGGATGACGGGCCGGCCGGCGGAGCGGGCCCGCCGGACCAGCCCCAGGAACGTTCGAAAATCGCGGCCCGCGAGGATGTCGGGAAGGCTGTCGATAAAACCCGCGATGCCGGCCTGCGGGTCGGGGAGGCTGGCGAAGTGGCGGACCCGGACCTTGCTTTTTCGCGTGAGGAGCGATTGCCTGTTCAGGCCGGTCGGCCGAAGACGGGACGGCGGGGGCGGTTTCAACTCTTGTCGATGTGGTTCTTGAGTTCCTGGCCGGAGCGGAACTTGATCCGCTTGCCCTTTTCGATCCGGATCTGTTTTTTCCGGCGGATGTCGCGGCCGAACCCCGTTTTCTTATCCACCACCCGGAAGCTTCCGAAACCCCGGATCTCGATTTTCTGGTCGCTCTGGAGCGCCTTCTTCATGGCGTCGAGGATGGCTTCGACGACGAGCAGGGATTTCGCCCTGTTGAACTCCGTGCCCTTCTCGATCGTCAGGGCGATGTCGTTCTTGATCATCTGAAGCTCCTTCGAAGCCGTAAAAGACAGATAATAGTTAATGTATCGACCTCGAAATGTCAAGGCATTATTGACTTGAATTTCTCGAGAACCTATAATGACCACACGGTGAAAAGAATCCTGATCGTCTGGGCCCTGGCGGCCGGATTGTCAGCTCCCCTGTCCGGTTCGGTGCTGAAGATCACCGTCGCCGCCCCGATACATCCCATCACGGCCGAGTACATCACGCGCGCGCTCGACCGGGCCTCGTCGGCCGGAGACCGGCTGGTCATCATGGCGCTCGACACGCCCGGCGGGCTGGACTCCTCGATGCGGGAGATCATCACCGCCCTCGTCAATTCCAAAGTGCCGGTCGTGTCGTATGTCAGCCCGAGCGGCGCGCGGGCGGCCTCGGCCGGGTTTTTCATCGGCATCGCCAGCGACCTGTTCGTCATGGCTCCGGGCACAAGCACCGGGGCGGCCCATCCCGTCGGGGTCTCGATCACCGGGCAGGGCATGGACAAGACGATGGAGGAGAAGGTGACGGAGGATGCCGTCTCCTACATCAAGGCGCTGGCCGAAAAGCGGGGCCGGAACGTCGTCGCCGCCGAGGACGCCGTCCGCCGGAGCGCTTCCTACACCGACAAGGAAGCCCTGGAGAAGGGGCTGGTCAACCTCGTCGCCAAGAACGACCAGGAGATCATCGACGCTTTCGACAACCGGACGATCACCCGCTTTAGCGGCGAGAGCCTGGTCCTCCGCCTCAAGGGCGAGCCCGTCGTCGATTACCCGATGTCGGCGAGACAGAAATTCCTGCTGACGATAGCCAACCCGAACCTGGCCTATATCCTGCTCATGATCGGGCTCCTCGGCCTCTATTTCGAGTTCGCCCACCCCGGCGCCATCCTTCCCGGAGTGCTGGGGGGCATCTCTCTTCTGCTGGCCATCTTCGCTTTCCAGATCCTGCCGATCAACTATGTGGGGCTCCTGCTCATCCTCCTGTCCATCGGGCTCTTTGTCCTCGAGGTGAAGGTCCAAAGCTTCGGGATACTCGCCGCCGGAGGTGTCGCCGCCATGGTGATCGGTTCGCTGATGCTCATCAACTCCCCCGTGCCCGAGCTCCGGCCGAGTCTCCGGGTGATCATTCCCGTCGCCCTCGGCCTGTCGCTCATCTTTGTTCTTCTCGTTTATCTCGTGATCAAGGCCCATGCCCGGAAGGCTGTCACCGGCAAAGAGGGCCTTATCGGCGAGGTCGGCGTGGCCCGGACCGACCTCGACCCCGAAGGCAAGGTCTTCGTCCACGGCGAGCTCTGGAACGCCGAGGCCGGGACGATGATTTCCAAGGGCAGCCGGGTCAGGGTCGTCAAAGCCCTGGACACGCTCAAGATCCGGGTCGAAAAGATCTGATGAGGAGGTTCCCATGATCACATTCCCAATCATCGTCGTCGGCCTCGTGGTGCTCTATCTTCTGAATTCCCTCAAGGTGCTTCGCGAATACGAGCGCGGGGTCATCTTCCGCCTGGGGCGAGTCCTGCCTGCTCCCAAGGGCCCGGGCTTGATTTTTGTCTTCGCGCCGATCGACCGCATTATCCGGGTCAGCCTGCGGCTCATCACCATGGACGTCCCGCCGCAGGACGTCATCACCAAGGACAACGTCACGGTCAAGGTCAACGCCGTCCTCTACTTCAGG
>Ga0154742_1108_pt7 | contig 9676 bp, 6 predicted proteins | sample Rifle2008BG16ft_FD_105750 | JGI IMG/M metagenome (GOLD analysis project Ga0154742, IMG submission 105750) | Candidatus Aminicenantes bacterium RBG_16_63_16 | reverse complement strand
CCGGTCCCGCCTCGGCGGCTATCCGGCCTTTTTCGGGGCTCAGACGCCCGACGGACCGCCTGACGAACTGGCCGAGGCCCAGTCCTTTCCGGTGCGCCTGGACGGTCAGGATGCCGACCGGGATGCCGATGACGATGACGGCCAGGGCGACAATGGAAACCAGACTCGATCTTTTCAGGCCCATCTTGGACTTCCTAGAAATTCGTGAAATAGACGATCATTCCCGAGCAGAGAACAAGCAGGAACACGGCGACCGGAAGAAAGAGGCGCAGCGCCTGACGGCCGTCCCGGCCATCGCCCATCCAGATTTGGCGGCCGCGCTTGAGGCCGAGGTGGAGCCCGGCCAGGACGATCCCCGCCTGGATCCACGGGATACCCTGGGGCCAGACTTGGAGCCACGAGCTTCGCGCCGTGCCCAGGATATCCCAGCCCCAGCCGAAGGGGTCGGAAAGGGTAATCAGGACGAAGGTGAAATTAGGCATGAAGGCACCCACAAAAAAGGCCGCCCAGAAAGCCAGTCCGACCGGGATCAGAATCAAGGCCATTTTCCGGAAGGCGTCCCCGGCCGGAAGGCCGATCTTCGCCCGCGCCAGGCCCCACCGGGTCAGGATCCAAATTATGCCGGGCATGACGGCCAGGGCCATCGTCCAGAGGAAAAGGCCGTAGGCGCCGAACTGGAGCCAGCTCGCCTTGTCCACGACGTTGACGAGGTCCCTGACCCCGGGCCAGGGCGAATGAATGGTCAACGAGTAGGCCATGGCCAGCGTCATCATGACGACGGCCTGAAATGCCTCTCCCTGGTTCTTGAAGACATTCGACCAGGCGCCCCTCCTCCAGGAAAGGGCCACATTATTATAGGGGCAGCTTTTAAAGCATTCGGTGCAGACGCCGCAGTCCATGTTGCGGTTCACGGCGGGCACAACCAGCCCAAAAGGACATCCCCACCCCCTGTCGTCTCCGGTGAAACACGATTTTTCCCGGCAGGTCTGGCAGGTGTCCCGGTTCCGGGCGCGCACCTGGATCCTGCCGACCGGGCTGTACAAGGATAGGAAAGTGGCGACCGGACAAAGATACATGCAGAAGGCCCGGCGCGCGAAGATCAACGACAGGACAAGCGCCAGGACGACAAATAAAAGGAGCACGAGGGCCGTCCATTTCGGCTGCCCGGCCAGCGAGGCGCTGAAAGTCCCGATCCCCAGGAAGGCGAAGATCCGGGGCCAGGGACTGTCCAGAAACTTCGGCCAGGCGAGCCCCAGGCCGAAGAACTTGTTCTTTTTTGGATTATTCTTTTCGGTCCGGACCTGGACCGTGGCTCCTCTTTGGAGATACTCGCCTAGAGAAGGGACGGGACAGACGAGGCACCACGACCGCCCCCCCAGGGGAACGAGGAAGACGGTGATCAGGAACATCCAGGTGGCCCAGGTCACCATGACGGCGATATTTCTCCCCCCCACTTTCGTTCCCAGGAGCCCGGCCATGATGAGAAGGATGAAAAAGCCCAGAAACGGGAGCGTCACGAGAAATTGAAGCGGCCGCCACTTGAGAAGCCTATCCAGAAGGCGGCTCTTCCGGTTGAGGTCAAAGGATTCGGTCCGCGGCGGGTCGAGAGGCCGGCCGGCCCGCAGCCTGAAAAGTCCGACGAGCCAAAGGGCAACCGCCAGGCCGAGGGCAATGGCAAACAGCCAGTTCGGCCTGACGATCAGGCTGCCCTGCTCGAACCCGTGCATGCGGCCGCAGTAGACGTGGCAGCGGTAGCGGGCCAGGCTGAATAAGTTTCCCCAGAATCCGGGCCGGCCGGCGGTCAGCCGGATCTCCGTCTTCTCCACCGGCGGCAGGGAGGGGCGGAAGGGATCATAAGCGAGGATGGTACTCGTCGAAGGCTCGACTTTGGCGTCGATGCCGTATTCCTGGAGGAAAAAGCTGTGTCCCGTATCCCGAGTGGAGAAGGTCAGGGTCAGCCGATCGCCCCGGCGCGCTCTGATGATGGAGGGAGAGGTGCCGTAGCGGAACGATTCGATGTGGATGGAACGCGCTTGCGGCGGAGGGGTCGTGAGATATTCAATCAGCAGGCCTGACCCCACGCAGGCCGCGATGACGAGACCTTCGACGAGCCGGAGCCTCATGTCTTTCGCAAAAACCGCATCATAACGCGAACGGAACCGTCACGCAAGTTCCTGGCGCGGCGGCTTTTCCTTCCGCTTATTACAGTTTTTGGAGGCGGCTGATGAATTCTTTCATGAACAGGAACCCGGATTCCACGCAGTCGAGCGGCACATTGGCGGCGTTGTCCGCGGGCGTGTGGTTGGCGGCCAGGGTGTTGTAGCCGCGGCTGTTGAACTGGACGGCCCGGGCGCCGGGGATGTCGCGGAACGGGGAGGCGTCCATTGTCCACGCCTCTCTGTCCGGGCTGTAGATGGGCTCCGTCTTGAGCTTCAGGGCGGCGTGGACTTCCTTGCTGAGGTCGATCAGGCCGGCATCTTTGGTCGAGGTCCAGATGTTGGGCCCGTAGGTCAGGGAGTCGAGGTTGATGACGAAGCGGATATTCCTCGCCGTGCCCTCGGCCTCCCGGCGCTTGGCGTAGTGCTTGGCGCCCGCGTAGCCCGCGCCTTCCTCACTGCCCGTGGCGACGAAGGTGATGGTATAGTCGGGGGCGGTACCTGAGAGGGCATGGGCCAGGAGAAGCATGACCACGACCGAGGCCATATTGTCGTTGGCGCCCTCGGTCTGGATGACCGAGTCGGCATGGGCCAGGACCAGGATTTCCTGGCAGTTCTTGCCGGGGATCGTGCCCACGACGTTATAGGTGGGAACCTCGGGAGCGTACAGGACCGCCAGCCGCGCCTGGACCTCTGCCTGGTCCTTCACCAGCAGCTCGACGAGCGGCACATCCCTCAACCCGATGACGAAGCGGGGGAGTGAAAGAATATCCCGGCCGACCAGATATTCCGCGACAGGGCCGACATCCTTGCTGATCGAGATGACGGCCGCCGCCCGGCCGGTCTTCACATCGACGATCGAGAAGGCGGGTTGGCCCTGGCCGTCGGTTTTCTTGATGATTCCGGTCAGGCCTTCCATCGGAGTCCCGGCGCAATTCGCCGCCGCGACCGACTCGATGTTCTTTCCTTTGAAGAGGAGGGTGGGCGTGCGGGTCAGGAGTTCCCAATGATCGAGATAGCGGTCGAGGAAGGCCCCAGGAATGGCCGCCGCCATCTCCTTCTGGATGATGATTGCGGCCTGTTCGTAGGCCTTGGTGCCGAACGGGTGGGGGCCGATGTCCTGGCACAGTTTCTTCAAGAGCGACGCGGCTAAGGCCTGTCTTTTTTGGGACGTATCCACGGGGGATTCGGCGCCCGCCGCAGGCGGAGCCAGCACCACGGCGGTGAGAAGTCCGGATAGAAGCCAAGCCAAGACGTGCGGCCGATGGCCGGTTCTTTTGTTCATGGGCGTCCTCCGTCTGGAAATGGCCAAAAAAAGAGGCGGCTTCCTAAGAAGCCGCCTCTCGAGTCATCTCGCTGTCCGGGGCCGGCCCCGGACGATGGTCCGTTAGAAGTGAATCCGGAATCCGAACTGGAAGAGCCCGGGGGGCAGGATTTCCGTCGCCACGTCCGCGGAGAAGGACTGCTGGACTTGGATGATGGGGTGGTTGTTCGTGACGTTCAGGGCGTTGCCCATCAGGACGATCCGGACCGTGTCCGTGAGCCGGAAGGCTTTTTCCAGGGCCAGGTTCAGCGTCCAAACCGGCTTCAACCTGTTGTCGCCGTATTTTCCGAAATAGACGTAGCTTCCGTCGGAGAGGCGTTTCCACTGCTGGATCGGGAAGCCTTCGCGGGCCGTGATCAGCGTCGAGAAGGTGATATCGTAGGGCAGTCGGATAAGGGCATGGGCCCTGACCGTGTGGCGGGAGTTGGCGAAGTAGCGCAGGGAGCCGTACTGGGAGGGGGCCTGGGCGCTCCCGTAGTAGTAATCCCAGTTCGTGTAGTCGAAGAACTCGGATTTGTCGGGGTAGTACTTCCAGTCGGCGAAGTCGTAGCTCAGCCCCGCGCTCCAGTTGTCGGAGAACCGCTTGGTGAACTTGAAGGCGACGCCGAAGTACGTCCTCTTGGTCTTGGTGTAGTTCGTGACATAGTTGTTCTTGAAGGGCTTGTTATACGGGATGGAGCCCCAGATCTGCTTGCCGTCCACGGTGTACTTGACCTCGTAGTCCGAGGGTCCCAGCATGTGGCCATCCGTATAAACACCCCGCGTCCACTGGTCGTTGAAGGCTTTCTTGTAGATCAGGGTGATGCCGCCCGAGAAATCCCTCAGGATTTCCCGCTCGAACCCGAGGGTGGCCTCGTCGACGCTGCGCAGCTTGAAATCCGGATCCAGGACCGTTGTCGAGGCCGTGGCGCTCGGCGGCCCGTCGTTCGGGAACCCCGAGGACGAGTAGTAGTTCCAGTCGGGGTAGGTCCAGTAAGAATTGTTGTAGGGAGGCGGAGCGACTCCGGGATGGTTCTTCGTCCAGGCGGTGAGCTCGGCGTTGCCGACGTTGCGGATGTTTCGGATTTCAGCGGGATTCGGAGTTAGGTATTCGCCCAGGTCGCAGATGTTGTTCCCGTTCTTGTCGAACCAGGGCACGACGAACCCGAAGCTGGCCGCGGCGCGGAGTCCGAGGGCTGCGGATTCCATGTTGCTGAACGTTCCCATGTACCGGCCGAGGCTCAGCTTGATGATGTTCTTTCCGTCACCGAGCAGGTCATACGTGGCGGAAAGCCTCGGCGTCAGCGGCTTGAACTTCCACGGCAGGTCTCCACCGGGGACGGTCAGGCCGCCCAGATAGGGCTCCCAGGCGGTCACGGTCTGCCCGAACGGCCGCCAGGGCTTGATGGTCGTGGGCTCCCACTTCGAGTTATACATATCGTAGCGGAGCCCGATCGTCGCCGTCAGCCGCTTGAACGATATCGTATCCTGGAAGAACAGGCCCGTTCGCGGCGTCTTGAAATACCGCACGTTGGGCGTGGCGGTGTACAGGACCCTGGCCATCGTGCGGTCGGTGCGGAAATAGTCTCTGGAGCTCCGTTCGTTGGGCGCGAGCCACTCCAGGTCTTCCTTGGCCATCTCGTAGTCCACGCCGGCTTTAATTTCGTGGTTCATGCCCAGCACTTTTTCGGCGAAGTAGTTCGCCTCGAGAAGGTAGTAAGGCCTGTACTTCCGGATATAGCGCCACCAGTTGATGGAATGGGGATAGGAGGTCCACGGCGGCACCGACCGGTCGTCATACGTAAAATCGCGGCCCACCGGATTAAAGGTCTTGTCTTTCTTATAGGTGGAGCTCAGGTCGACGGGATAGCCATAGGGCGAGAAGTTGGAGATGGCGTCGCCCAGGCTGAACTTGGCGTTGATCAGCAGGTTTTTGAACATCTGGCTGACCTGGGCCGTGTACACCTTGACCGGCTCGTTAATGTTAAAGGTGGCGATCCAGACGGTGGGGTTCGTCCAGCCTTCGGCGTCATGGCCGATATTGCTGTAGGAGAAATCAGCCGAAGTGTTTTTCCACTGGAAATTGGCCTTGCCATAGAACTGCTTCTGGAAGTCGGGGATCCTCGAGTCGAGCATCGTCCGGATTTCCGATTTCTTGGCGCCCCAGGACCCGAAAAGCCAGAGTCGGTCCTTGAGGATCGGGCCGCCCAGGCTGGCGCCCCATTCATAGATGCCGTTTGTTCCCTGGGGAACCGTCTGCTTGCGGGCGACGAACTCCGACGGCATGCCGTAGCTCATTTCGAAGGACTTGTCCATGGCGTAGATGTAGGAGCTACCGCTGAGGCGGTTGCCGCCGCGCTTGGTGACGAAGTTGACCTGGACGCCGCCCGTCGTGTTCATGATGTCGTGGGAGCTCGTCGTGATCTGCGTTTCTTCGATTGTGTTGACGTTGATCATGATCCCGAGCTCGCCGGTGTAGTTCCCGCCTTCGATGTTGGCGCCGTCGATGGCGTAGCGGGACTGCCGCATATCCGTGCCCTGGCCGTAGAAGCTCGTCGCGTCTTCGCCGACCTTGGTGCCGCTGACGTCCGCCTGGCCGACCAGGACTCCGGGGGCGAGTTCGATGACCTGAAGGGCGTTGCGGGCGAGGGGCAGGGACTGGAGCTCCTCGTTCGAGACGTTGCGGCTGATGTTCGTCTTGCGCGTGTTGATGAGCGGGACCTTGGCCACGACGGTGACGGTCTCTTCGAGCTGGCCGGGCGTCATGGTGGTATCGATGACCAGCGACTCGCCGACGTGTATCACGACGGCCCTGTTCTCATACGTCTTGAAGCCCTCGAGCTCAAACTTCAGGTCGTAAGTGGCCGGCGGAAGCCGCAGGAACCTGTAGCGTCCGTCGGATGAGGTGATCTGGCTCCTCGAGCCGCCGACGGTCCCCGTCAGGTTGACCGTCACTCCCGGCAGGGGAGATCCGTCCTCCAGGGTGACCCGGCCGATGATCTCACCGGTCGTTTCCTGGGCCGGAAGGGCGCTCGTAAGAAGGACCAGGGCGACGAAAAGAAACAGCGCTTTTTTCATGCCGTCCTCCTCTGAAAAGTTGACCTCAAACTACAACCATAATCAGGAAAATGCTACTCCTAAATTGCCGCTATTTGTCTAAAATTGCCTTTCTTGCTGGATTTATATAATATACGATATACGGAGGGCGTTCTTGAGCATTCACAGGGCGGCCGTACCGGGGAACAGGCTATTCCAGGTCCTCGATTACGTCAACAGCCATTTCAAGGACGACCTCACGCTCCGCGATACCGCGGCCCGGTTTGGCTGCAGCCCTTTCCACCTCACGCGTCTGTTCAAAAAGGGAACCGGACTCACCTTCGGCCGGTATATCCGCGCCAAGCGTCTCCTCCTGGCCAAGGACCTTCTGGAGAACATGTCGGTCACCGAGGCCTGTTTTGAGGTCGGGTTCGAGAACCTGTCGCATTTCTCGAGAGCGTTCAAAAGCAAGTACGGCCGCAATCCCTCCGGGTATAAAAAGGGGCTCTGGGGAGAGCCGTTGGCGAAGCTCCTCTTCTCTGATGATGAGCTGGCCCGCCGATGCCTTGGACAGAAGCTCGAGTCTTTCGTCGAGCAATACTACCGCCGGACACTCGAGATCCTGGCCGAGATCCGGGACCGGGAGTCGGACAAGCTCCAGGATGCGGCCGACCGGTGCGCTTCGAGCCTCAGGGACGGCCGCCGGGTCACCGTCATCTCCTACGACTCGGAAGGCTATCTGGTTGAAGCTTCGGGCGGTGGACCCCACCTTGACCCCCTGAACTCGATCCAGCGGCACTGGTATCCCGTCCGGAAATCCTACGATCCGGCGCGGCGGTCGATTTCTATTGTCCGGCCCCGCTTTCCTCTTCCGCCGGATCTCGGGCGGGGGGATGTCCTGATCTCGGCGTTCCCTTTGCCTGAGATAAAAGCGGCGGCCGGGCGGGGAGCCGAGGTCATCGGGCTGGCCGGCCCCTTTTTCGATAGTCGAGCCGGCCGAGCGGCGCCTCTCGAACCGGGGGGGAATAATGGCGGCCAGGAAGATGTGTCCGGACCGGTGATCGAATGTCACGTCCCCCTCGAGGACGGCCTGGTCTGCGTCCCGGAAATTCCGGTAGCCCCGTTCGCGCCGGCATCCACCCTGGCCCAGATTTTGATTCGCTTGACCCTCGGGGCCAGGCTGGCTGATAGGATGCTCCGGCGCCGGGGCCCGGTCGAGCCCGACCCGGCGGAGACCGTGATCGGCGAAATAGCCGCCCTTTCCGGGCAGGCCCACGCGTTGAAGGATTTCGGGGCCCGGATGGCGGAGAGAGTGATCGCGGGGGGAAAGCTCTACATTGGCGGAACCTGCCAGACGATTCACGAGTTCACCTGGCGAGGGTCGGGCCTGATGGGCCTTCAACCCCTGAGGACCGGTCAACCCACGGACGGGGACGCGGCTATCATCGATGTCTCGTCCGGCATGGACCAGGAGATGAGACGGATCATGGATTCCCTTGGCGCCAAGGGAACTTATGCCGTTTTTGTCCTTCCGGCCGTAGACAAAAAAACCTCCCCCTATCTGTCCGACTCTCCCAAGGCTCTGCTCAGCAAAGCTTCCGCGGCTTCCGCCACAGCCGGGTTCAAGGCCGATGATAAGAACGCGCGCCCGTCGCCGGGCCGGCTGCTGTCCTGGACCCTGCTGTGGATGCTCCTGGCCTCTTATCTTCAGGAAATGGTCATCCGGGGCCGCGTTCCCTTCGTGTTCAGGGGATTCCATCTTCCGGGCGGGAAAAAATATAACGAAGCCGTCTATCCCCTCTATGTAGAGAGGGGTTACTGAACGAGCTCCGCCCCGACGTCCTCCTGCCGTCCGAGCTTGACCACGGTCTCCATTCTTGGCTAATATCTTTGCCGCCGGCTTGCCGGCGCCCAGCTATCTCCAGATCCGCCGGAACTACGGCAACGCCATCAAGAATCTCGGGGGCACCGCGCGCTGAAGCCTGCTATTCTTAAACAAGTGACAGTTGAGGAGTAACTCATGGAAAAACATGCCCGGGAAATTGCCTCTTTTTTTACACTCTGCGGCTTGGCCCTAGCTCTGGCTTTGTCCGGCTCCCCGGCAACGGGAAGCGCGCAGGCAACGGACCTTGCTTGGGCGGGCCGGATCCGGACGTCGCATCCGCGCCTGTACTTCACGGCGGAGACCTGGCCCCTCATCCGGGAGCGCGCCCTGGGGGATTGCGCCGATGATTACGCTCGCGTGAGGAGGATCTCTGAAACCCGCGCGGGCGATGACTGGCTCAAAATCAAGCGCCCGCCGCCGCTTCCCGGGAGCGATATCGAGGTCTACGATTGGGGCGTCCGCGTTTTCGCCCAGGCTTTCGTCCACAGGATGGAGCCGTCGGCCGGGCTGCTCGCCGATATCAAGAAGCGCCTGCGGGCGAGCATCGCTTATTATCACGCCGCCTACGCGCAGAACAAGGAGGCGGCCTGGTACAGCCTGAGCCGGGCGGGGTGCTTCACCGCGCTCGACTGGCTGTGGAACGACCTGACGCCCGAAGAACGCAGGGAAATCGGCGGCGGCCTGCTCGCTCACGTCCGGGAAACGCTCCACAAGCCCGGCATCATCTACAAGAATGCCGGCGGAATCGTGGACGGGAATTACGGCGTGTACAATGTCGCCTGGTTCGCCGGGCTCGCCCTCTTCGGCGAGGGCATCGACGATGCCACGGCCTCGGAGGCCCTGGCGAAAGGCTACGAGATATACCAAAATATGTTCGAGCACCGCGCGTCGGCGGCGGGCGATGACGGCGGCGGCGCGTCGGCGACGCTGGGCTACCTGCTCGGGGAATACCCCAACGCCGAGTGGAACTTCCTCCACACCTGGAGGTCGGCGGTGGGCGAGGACATCTCCGGGAAACGCCCCTTTAATTATAGCTCCCTCCTGCCCGTTTACCTCCTCTGGAACTGGCTCCCCGGGGACCATGAGTTCGGCTACGGCGATACGCCGCATCTCACCAACGCCCTCCATACGAGCGCCCTCTACGGGCACATGTCTCAGATCGTGCACCTCTTTTCGGATGATCGGCCGGAACTCGCCGCGCTGGCGGCGCGCGTCCGAGCCCGGGTCGGTGGTTCGACCAACACGTCCTGGTTCATCCATCCGTTCCTGGCGGCCGGCGCGGGGCGCGCGCCGGCC
>Ga0154742_1106_pt2 | contig 9798 bp, 7 predicted proteins | sample Rifle2008BG16ft_FD_105750 | JGI IMG/M metagenome (GOLD analysis project Ga0154742, IMG submission 105750) | Candidatus Aminicenantes bacterium RBG_16_63_16 | reverse complement strand
GGTGGTACACTTTTCATTCCCATTATTGGTACATTATTCCATGCCCATCGACAGGCGCTCGCCGCGCGGTCCCAGTAGTTCTCGTGCGGGCCCCGGCCATACCAAGTGACGAGCTCAAAGGCGGCCGGCACCCGGAGGCGCATGCCGAACCTTGGGAGCTCGGGCAGCTTCCCCTCCCCGATTTTGATCTGGTTCTGAATGACGATTTCGCCGTTTCCGAGGACTGTATAGGTCGTGGTGTGCCGCGACCGGACGTCCGGGAGGACGAAACGGGCGGTCAGCCGCACGGCCTGCCCGGAGAGTTCCCTGATATCGAAACCCTCCAAGGTCCGCTTAACGCTTGCCTTTTGCCAGACTGCGCATCGCGCCGGCATGCCGTTCCCAAAGTCATTATCGGTCGGCGCCCGCCAGAAATTCGGCTCCGGCGCCCGGTCGATGAGCTCCGTTCCCTTGAACCTGTAAGAAACAAGCTGCCCCAGCTGGCGATCGAACCGGGCTTCAAAATCCCGGCCGGAAATAACGATTGCCTCCGCCCCGTCCGCCTTCTTGATGGAAGGGAGCGAGGCGATTTCGATGGGAAGCGAGGGCGCGCCTAAAGCCAACTGGATCTGCTCGGCCGCGATTTCATGACCTTTCGGCGCCCAATCGGCCGCCTCGGGCAGACGGACACTGAACTTCAGGAAAGATTCGCTCCCCGAGGCGGGCGCAAACTTTTTCAGTTTCAGCGGCAGGTCAACAACCCTCGATTGACGGGGAGCGATGTCCAGCCGGCCGAGTACTCCCGAGTCGACTTCACGGCCGTCGGCCTCGACCGACCATGAAATCTCGAACCCGTCGAGGCTCGTGAAGAAGAACTTGTTTTTAATTTCGAACCGGCCGGCGCCGATCGCTCTAAACCCCACGTTCTGGTAGCACTTCTTGACCTCGATCGTCTTGGGCGTGACCGTCCGGTCGGCGAGAACCAGGCCATTGCAGCAGAAATTGCCCGAGGTCGGCGAGTCGCCGAAATCCCCGCCATAGCCGAAATACCGGCGGCCGTCCGGCGTCATCTTCCAGATCCCCTGGTCCACCCAGTCCCAAACACAACCGCCCTGCAGCCGGTCCAGCCTCTCGATCGCATCCCAGTAGTCCTGGAAGTTGCCGCAGGAATTGCCCATGGCGTGCTCGTACTCGCACATGATCAGGGGCCGGTCCGGCTTCTTCTCGGCGTAGGCGATGATCTCCGAGACTCCCGGATACATGGGACAGTAGATATCCGTGTGCGGCCTCAGGGCGGCCTGTTCGTAGTGAACGGGACGGGAGGGGTCGCGACGGTGGATCCATTCGCTCGCCGCCTCGAAATTCGTGCCGTCCCCGGCCTCGTTCCCCATCGACCAGATGATGACCGAGGGATGGTTTTTGTCGCGCTCGACCATCCGCCGGACCCGGTCGAGATGGGCCGCCTTCCACTCCGGCCGGTTGGCCAAGGTGCGGTCGGGCCGATAGCCCATGCCGTGCGATTCGATGTTCGCCTCGTCGATCAGGTAGAGCCCGTACTCGTCGCAGAGCTCATACCACTGCGGGTCATTGGGGTAGTGGGAGGTCCGGACCGTGTTGATGTTATGCCGCTTCATCAGGATGATGTCCTGGAGCATCGACTCGCGCGTTACATACTGCGCGGTCACCGGGTCGTGCTCGTGGCGGTTGACGCCCTTGATGAGGATGGGCTGTCCGTTGACGAGCAGCTGCCCACTCTTGATCTCAACCTTTCTGAACCCGAAGTCCGCGCTCTCGTACTCGACCGGCTCGCCCCGGCTGTCCTTGAGGACAAGGATGACGTGGTAGAGGTTGGGCGTCTCGGCCGTCCACTTGCGCGGGTTCGGGACGATTGCCTTCATGAGAAAAAGGCTCTCGGCGCCGGGCGCGATATAGGGACTCGAGCCGGTGGCGACGGGATCACCGGCCACCGTCCGTCCGTCGTGCCCCGGCAGCCGGGCCTCAACGGTGAGGTTTTCGGCGGCGACCGCGCCATAGTTCTTCACCCAAGCCTTGATCCTGAGCACGGCGTCGCGGTAGTCCGCATCCAGATCGGCCTGGAGCTCGAAGTCGCGGATGTGGACGGTCGGGGCCGAAAAAAGATAGACGTTCCGGAAGATGCCGCTCAGCCTCCAGAAGTCCTGGCACTCCAGGTAGGAGCCATCCGAATAGCGGTAGACCTCGACCGCCAGGATGTTCCGGCCGGGCCGGAGGAGGCGCGTGATGTTGAATTCCGCGGGGGTCCGGCTGTCCTCGCTGTAGCCCGCCATCTCGCCGTTGACCCAGACATAGAAGGCGGAATCGACGCCGTCAAAGTGCAGAAACACCTGCCGGCCGGCCCACGACTCGGGCACGGCGAACTCCCTGCGATAGGAACCGACGGGATTGCGGTCATGCGGGATGCGCGGCGGGTCGGCCGGAAAGGGATAGCCCTCGTTGAGATAGATGGGCATATCGTAGCCTTGAAACTGCCAGTTGCCGGGAACGCGGATCTCCTCCCAGCTCGCGGCATCGAAGCCCGTCCTCGAAAAACCGCGGGGCCGGTCGGCGGGCTTGGGAACCCAATGGAATTTCCAGGCACCATTGAGGGAAAGGCAATAATCCGAGCCATAGCGGTCGCCGGCGATGGCGCTGACCTCGCCGCTGTAAGGCATCAGCGTGGCGTGAGGCGGCTCGGTGTTACGGGCAAGGACGAGCGGGTTCTCCCAATCCTCGACCGGCTCCGCCGTCCCGTTCTGTCCTTGAGGGAAAAGCAGGGCGGCGGCGACGGCCGCCGGGATCGCGACCGCCGCAAGGACGCGGAGATTTTTATTTTTCAGGCACTGATGAGCCATCGTTCGCTCCTTCGATCGGGATTTTCCTCCCTTATATGACGAAATCCGGCGGCGTTCAAGTAAAGCAGCCCCAATTCCGTGATGTCCAAGAATCAAGAGGAGGGTGGCACGGAGTGGGGGCCCCCCGCCGACCTTTCCTGAGACACTGACAATTATCCCTTCCTGTATAGGAAGGGTATAGGGATGGTAATATCCAAGAATAAAGTCTTGGGAAGTGTCTCAGGAGCTTATAGACCGACTTCTTCGGAGACACTTTTCAAGACTTTGATTCTAAATATTTTCCTACCCTACCCTCCCTTCGAATCAGGGAGGGACATCAAAACACGTAAGTGTCTCCGTCAATGTCCGACGGGGGATCGACGTGACAGGACCCTGAAACTCACTAACATCAATATCACGAAATTGGGGCTACCACTGATTTGCGGCGCCCGATTTTCCATTATAATGTATACTATTTATATAGGATTGATATACTTTCACCGCTGAAACGGAGACGAGAACCATGAAAAAGGTGACGAAGCCGGACGACGAGTGGAAGAAGATTCTCACCCGGGACGAATATCGCGTCCTGAGGCAGGCCCACACGGAAAAACCCTTCAGCGGGAGATACAACGATTTTCATGAAGAGGGCACCTTTACGTGCGCGGCCTGCGGCAGCCCGCTGTTCCGCTCGGCCGCCAAGTATGACCACGGCACCGGCTGGCCGAGCTTTTCCGCCGCCATCCGTGAAACCCATCTCGAAACGCGGCTGGATAGGTCCTTCGGCATGATCAGGACCGAAGTGCTGTGCGCTTCCTGCGGCTCCCACTTGGGGCATCTTTTCGATGACGGGCCCGCCCCCACCCGCAAGCATTACTGCATCAATTCGGTGGCCATGCACTTCCGGCCGGCCGCCGAAAATGAGGAGGAGCGAAAAAAAGCCCCCGCCGCGTCGACAAAGGATGCCGGGGCCTCCCCCCCGTCACCCACCCCCGCGGCGGGCGCCGCGCCCGCGGTAAAGACCGAGACCGCGACCTTTGCGGCGGGCTGCTTCTGGGGAGTCGAGGACAAGTTCCGAAGCGTCAAGGGCGTGCTCAGGACGCGCGTCGGCTATGCCGGCGGTAGAGTCGAGGCCCCGACCTACGAGATGGTCTGCACCGATAAGACCGGACACGCCGAGGCGGTGGAGGTCGTTTTCGACCCAGCGGTCGTCAGCTACGAACAACTCCTCGGATATTTCTTCCTGTTCCACGACCCCACGCAGGTCCACCGGCAGGGCCCCGACGTGGGAAAGCAGTACCGGTCGGCGATTTTCTACCATGACGAAAAGCAAAGGGAGGCCGCCCTGAAGATGATCGAAAGCCTCAACAGGTCCGGGAGGTTCGACAGGCCGGTCGCCACCCAGGTTGTCTCCGCCCCGGAGTTCTACGAAGCGGAATCCTACCACCAGCAATATAAAGAGAAGCTCCGTAAGAGCCTCTAGTCGGCCTGCCGTTGAGGGACGGCGCGGCGCGTGATAAAATAGGCCTGTACGATGCGGACCATCCTATTCACCGGCAAGGGCGGGGTCGGCAAGACGACCCTGGCCGCGGCCACGGCCCTCCGGTGCGCCCGGCACGGCCACAAGACACTCATCATCTCCACCGACGCGGCCCACAGCCTCTCGGATTCCTTCGAGCGGCAGCTCGGAAACACGCCCGCGGAAATCATACCAAACCTCTACGGCCAGGAGATCAGCGCCCTGGAGGAGATCGAGAGCAAGTGGGGCGAGATCAAGACGTACCTCAACGCCCTGTTCGCCTCCCAGGGCCTGGACACCGTCGAAGCCGAGGAGCTGAGCGTTTTCCCGGGCATGGAGGAGCTGTTCAGCCTGATGGAGATCCGCCAGTACAGCCGGACCGGCGAGTACGACGTGATCATTGTCGACTGCGCTCCCACCGCCGACACTTTACGCCTCCTGAGCGCCCCCGAGGTCACCAGCTGGTATCTCAAGCATATCTTCCCGGTCCAGCGGACCGCCGCCCGGGCGGTGCGTCCCGTGGCCAACCGGATCCTGCCTTTCCCGTTTCCCGATGACGCCGTCTTCGCGGCCATGAAGAGATTGACCACCCAGCTCGCGGAGATGAAGCAGATCCTGGAGGATGAGAAGAAGACGTCCATCCGGCTGGTCGTCAACGCGGAGAAGATGGTGGTCAAGGAAGCCCAGCGCTCGTACACCTTCTTCAGCTTGTTCGGCTACACGGTCGACCTGATCATCGTCAACCGCGTGCTGCCCCCCGTCATCGAAGACCATTATTTTGACCGCTGGAAGGAGATCCAGGAAACCTACCTTCGGGTCATCAAGGACAGCTTCTCCCCCGTTCCGATCGTCAGCGCCCAACTCTATAGCCGGGAGATCGTGGGCGTACCGCTCCTCGAGGAGATTGGGCTCGGCATTTATCAGGACCGGGACCCGGCGCAAGTCTTCTTCGCCCAGAGGCCAATCCGGATCCTGAAGGAGGACGGCCGGTTCGTCCTCTCGCTCCATCTCCCGTTCGTGGAGAAAGCCGAGGTCGACCTCTCCCAGAAGGGCGAGGAACTCATGGTCAAGGTCGGTCCCCTCAAGAGAAACATCCTGCTCCCCAGGATCCTGCTCAGCCGCAAGGTTCAGGGAGCCCGGTTCGACAACGAGAGACTGAAGATCGTTTTCCGCTAATCAGCGGCGAGGAGGTGCGAAGATGCCGGCCAACACCACCCGGGAGATTCGAATCATCCTTCCCGAGGAGCTGTTCGACTTCCTGGTTCCCCGGGAGACTCATGAGCATCTCTCCAGGGCGAAAAAGGAGGTCCTGCTGGCCCTCCGCTCGATCATCGACGCCAGGATCGAGATGCTCGAGAAAAGGGAAGCCCGGAAGGACTCGCCCAAGAAGAAAATCAAGGTCGAATAGCCGGGCACTTGATTCGCGGCTGAATTTCCATTACTTTATTGGCCTTCAGGACACGCATGGAACACGTTTCTGCCACGAGCGAACCCAGCCAGCGAAACCGGCTGGCCGGCGCCATTCCCAGGAGCATCTACCTCGGGATATACCACGGGATCCTCCGGTTCGGCGACGTGCTGGCCAATCTCCACGTCAGCCCCAACCTGGTCAGCCTCCTCGCCCTGGCGGCCGGGATGGGCGCCGGCGCGCTGTTCGCGCTGGACCGCCCCATCTGGGCGGGCGTCCTCGTCATTGTCTGCGGCGTGCTGGACGTGCTAGATGGCCGGGTCGCCGTCAATTCCCACAAGAAGTCGCTGACGGGCGCCATCTTTGACTCGACCCTCGACCGCTACTCGGAGTTTTTCATCTACCTCGGCCTGTCCATCCATTTCCACCCCGGCTGGGGCCTATGGCTTCCCTTCTTCGCCTTCCTCGGTTCGTCCATGGTCAGCTACACCCGGGCCCGGGCCGAGGGGCTGGGCATCGACTGCCGCATCGGATTCATGCAGCGGGCGGAGCGCATCATCCTGATCGTCGCCGCTGCCCTGGTCGGAGGGATCTTCCGCGTGTTCGATACCGCCATGATCATCGTCCTGGCGGCCATCGCCCTCGTTTCGAACTTCACGGCGTTTCAGAGGGTCCACCACGTGAGAAAAATCGAAACCCAAATGAAAAAAGGCAAGGAGGCCTGAATTTATGGAAAAAATCCGAGTCGCCATCATCGGCGTGGGGAACTGCGCCTCGTCCCTGATCCAGGGCGTCCAGTATTATCGCAATGCCAAGGAAGGGGATTTCGTTCCCGGTGTCATGCACATCAACCTGGGCGGATATCATATCCGCGATATCGAGTTTTCGGCGGCCTTTGACATCGACAAGAACAAGGTGGGCAAAGACCTGAGCGAAGCCGCCTTCACCTGGCCCAACAACACGACGCGGTTTGCGTCCATTCCCAACCTGAGCGTGAAGGTCCACCGGGGCATGACCCACGACGGCCTCGGCAAGTACCTCTCCCAGATCATCGAGAAAGCGCCCGGGTCGACCGCCGACATCGTTTCGATCCTCAAGGAAACCAAGACCGACATCGTCATCAACTATCTCCCGGTGGGCAGCGAGGAAGCCACCAAGTGGTACGTCGAGCAGACGCTCGAGGCGGGCTGCGCCTTCATCAACTGCATCCCGGTGTTCATCGCCAGCGAAAAGTACTGGCAGAAGCGGTTCGAGAGCTACGGGCTGCCCATCATCGGCGACGACATCAAGTCCCAGGTGGGAGCGACCATCCTGCACCGGACACTCGTCAACCTGTACCTCGACCGGGGCATGCCCATCGAGCGGACCTACCAGCTCAACACGGGCGGCAACACGGACTTCATGAACATGCTGGAGAGGGAGCGGCTGCACTCCAAGAAGATCTCCAAGACCAACGCCGTGGTTTCCCAGATCAAGGCCCGCGGCCTGGAGATCGACCCGGACAACGTGCACGTCGGTCCGAGCGACTATGTTCCCTGGCAGAAGGACAATAAGCTCTGTTTCCTGCGCATCGAGAGCCGCCATTTCGGAGACCTGCCCACGAGCCTCGAATGCCGCCTGTCGGTCGAGGACTCCCCCAACTCCGCCGGGGTGGTCATCGACGCCGTCCGCTGCTGCAAGCTGGCCCTGAACAACGGCATTTCCGGGACGCTCTTCGGGCCCTCGTCCTTCTTCATGAAAACGCCCCCCAAGCAGTTCACCGACACCGAGGCCAAAGAGCTCACGGAAAAATTCATCGCCAACTACGGGAAGAAGGCCGCCGCGCCGAGGGCCAAGGCCAGGCCCAAAAAGAAGGCGGCCCCCAAGAAAAAGTAAGCGCTATTTTCCGGGCTTCCGTTTCGCCCAGTCCTTGAATTCTTTCTGCCGGCTGCGGGCCACGGCCAGCGCCCAGGCGGACACGTCCTTGGTGATCGTGGAACCGGCCCCGACGACCGCGTTCCGGCCGACCTTGACGGGAGCCACGAGCCTGGCGCCGGAACCGATGAACGCCCCGCTCCCGATGGACGTCGGGTTTTTCCTGAATCTGTCGAAATTGCAGGTGATCGTGCCGGCGCCGATGTTGACCTCATCGCCGACAGCGGCGTCGCCCAAGTAGGAAAGATGAGCGGCGACCGAGCGCCTGCCGAAGACGGTGTTTTTCATCTCCACGAAGTTCCCCACCCGGGCGCCGGCCCGGATGACGGTTCCGGGCCGGAGATGGGTGAAGGGACCGACCCGGGCCCCTTTCCCGACTCGTCCGCCTTCGATGACCGAAGAGCTCAGGATGACGACCCCGTTTCCCAGCCGAGCGTCGATCAGGTTGACAAAAGCGTGGATGCGGCAATCCTTCCCGATAACGGAACGCCCTTCGATGACCACGGCCGGGTAGATGACCGTGCCGGCGCCGATGCGGACGTCCCCCTCGACCCAGGTCGAGGAGGGATCAAGGAGGATAACCCCGCTCGCTTCCAGCCGCCGGAGCTTCGCCTCGCGCAACCGGAAGGCCGCCGCGCTTCGCCTCATGTCAGGCGCGACAGGAGCTTGAATTTCTTATCTTCCCAGATCGGCGAAAAATCCGTCTCGTTTTGAGCCAAGATCTTGAAGACTTTATCCTTCATGAAGGCTTTTCTCAGGTACTCCAGGGCCTCTTCGGTCTTGCCCTGGAGGATGTAAGCGTCGGCCATCAGATAATAAAATTTCCCCTCGTCCTCCTTCATCTCCAGGGCCCTCTCAAAAAGCTTCAGTGCGTCCTCGTAAGCCCCCTCGTTGATCTTGAAGATCCCGTTATAAAAGAAATCGTCGGCGGTCTTGAGGGTGACCGGCTCTTTCTTTCCCTTCTCCTTGATGATCTGGAGATACGTTCTGGCACGGTCCAAGAGCTCCTTTTCGGTGTCAAACTTTTCCGTGAAAGCCCTGAGCAGCTCCTGGGCCCGGTCGAACTTCCCCTTATGGAATTCTTTCATCGCCTCGCCGTAGGCCGCGAGGGCTTTTTCGTAAGCATCTTTCTTGATTTTGTCTTCTTTCACGCCTGAGCTCCTGAGGTATGTTTCTGAATTGCGGCTATTTTAGCGCAGACGGCGGCCTTTGACAAGGAAGGACTAGGGGTCCTGTCACGGCGCCGTCCCTGTCCGTCCTCGCGCTTCATCCGTCAAAACGATCCGCGGAGCGGATCGCACCCCTCTAAAATCTTCAGGAATCATCATAAATGACGCTCCCGGCTTACTCGCGGAGATAACCCGGAGCGGTCGCGGTCTCGGATACCCAGATATCGGGCGAGTCGAGAAGGCTCCGGACGGCCCGGATGTGGAGTGCGTGGCCCGCCCGGTCCGCCTGGAAATGGCCGAGAAGCGGGCGGCCGAAAAGCGCCAGGTCGCCGACGAGGTCGAGGATCTTATGCCTGACAAACTCGTCGGCAAACCGAAGCGGGCCGTTGACGACTTTTTCCTCGTCGAGGACCAGCGCATTGTCCAGGCTCCCCCCCAGGGCCAAACCCTTGCGCCGGAGTTCCTCAACATCTTTCAGGAAGCCGAAGGTCCGGGCGGGAGCGATCTCCTCGAGGAAGGACCGGCGCGTGAGGGGAAGGGAAAGCGACTGCGTCCCGATCGCGGGATGCGGATAGTCGATGCGATAGGTGATCCGGAAATCCTCGTCGGGAGTCATCGAGAGGCTGGCGCCCGCCTCTTCGACGACCAAGGGCCGGACGATGCGGGCTACGAGCTTGTCTTCGGCCAGGGGCTCGACGCCCGCCCCGGCCAGGGCCGCCGCCAGCGGCCCGGCGCTTCCATCAAAGATGGGTATCTCGCCGCCCTCGACGTCGATGTCCAGGCTGTCAAGCCCCAGAACATGGAGGACGGCCAGCAGGTGCTCGATCGTCTGGATGGACCAGGCGCGGGAGACAAGCGCCGACCGGTTCCCGGTTTCAATATTCCGCGGGTCGAGCGGCACGGCCTCCCCTCCCAGGTCGGTCCTTCGAAAGAAAACCGCTCCCGAGTCCGACGGTTTGA
>Ga0154742_1033_pt11 | contig 9959 bp, 10 predicted proteins | sample Rifle2008BG16ft_FD_105750 | JGI IMG/M metagenome (GOLD analysis project Ga0154742, IMG submission 105750) | Candidatus Aminicenantes bacterium RBG_16_63_16 | reverse complement strand
TTCGGGGTGGCCGTGGACGTCCCGGACGGACTGATCGTCCCCGTGGTCAAGGGGGTGGAGCAGAAGAGCATCTTTGAGCTCGCTCGGGATATCCAGGAACTGGCCGAGGCGGCGAGGAAGCGGACCCTCGATCTGGCCGACCTCAAGGGGGGGACGTTTTCGATCACCAACGTGGGGATGATCGGCGGCGAGGCCGCGACACCCATCATAAACTATCCTGAGGTCGCGATTCTGGCGACGATGAAAATCGCGGACCGGCCGCGCGTCGTGAACGGCGAGCTGAGGGTTGTCAAAACCCTGCCGCTGTGCCTCTCGTTCGACCACCGCGTCGTGGACGGCGCCGAGGCGGCCAGGTTCGTAAACGATATCATCGCCAAGCTCGAGGACCCCGCGTTCCTGAAAGACGCCGCGGAAGGAAAAGACATAGCCTGAGAGGGAGACGTCGAATCAGGGCAGGTTCCGGCGCTTCCGGCGGGGTGCGACCGGCTCGCTGAGCTTCTCGAGGTCCAGGATATCCCGGATCTCCGCCGGGCTGAAGTCGCCTTTCTCTTCCAGGATCTCCCGGATAGTCAGGCCTCGTTTGCCCGCTTCCCTGGCGAGCTCGCTGGCGCACGCATAGCCGATGCGCGGCGAGGTCGCGGTGGCCAGCCCGAGACTCTTCTCGGCGTACTCGCGGCAACGGTCAGCATTCGCGGTGATGCCGGCGATGCACCTGCGCGTCAGCTCACGGAGGGCATTCCCCAGGATCTCGATCATGAACCCGAGGTTGAAAGCGACCACGGGCATCATGACATTGAGCTCGAGCTGTCCGGCCTGGGCGGCGGCGGCCACGGCCTGATCGCACCCCATGACCTGGTAGCCGACCATGTTCGCCATCTCGAGCATGGATGGGTTGACCTTGCCGGGCATTATGGAAGAGCCCGGCGCCACCGCCGGCACGGCGATCTCTCCCAGGCCCGTGCGAGGTCCGGAGCCGAGGAGCCTGAGGTCGTTCGCGATCCGGGTCAGCTCGACGGCCAGGGTCCGGAGGGAGGCGGACACCTCGACGAATGGCCGGAGGCTCTGCATCGACTCCTGAAGGTCGGCGGCCGGCCGAAGTCTAAGACACGTCTGCGCGGCCAGGCCGGCGATGACCGCCTCCCTGTAACCGGGCGTGGTATTGACGCCCGTGCCCACGGCGCTCCCCCCGATGCCGAGGGCCAGGAGCCGGTCGCCGGCCCAGGAAATCCCCTGCCGGCATTTCGCCACCGCGGATGCGTAGGCCCTAAACTCATGGCCCAGCTTGACGGGCGCGGCGTCTTGGAGATGGGTCCGGCCCGACTTGACGACGTTCTCGAATTCCCTCCCCTTCTCCCTGAGGGTGCGTTCGAGCCGGTCGAGCCCGGGAAGGAGATGGCTGTCGAGCATCAGCCGGCAGGCCAGGCGCATGGCCGTCGGGTAAACGTCATTTGTGCTCTGGCCGAGGTTCACGTGGTCATTGGGGTGGACAAGATGATGGTCGCCCTTGCGCCCCCCGAGGATCTCGGCGGCGCGGCTGGCGATCACTTCATTAACGTTCATATGAAACGAGGTGCCCGCGCCCATCTGGAAGACATCGACCGCGAACTGGTCGGCCAGCCGGCCCCGGATGACCTCTTCACAAGCCCGCACGATCGCCCCCGCCATCTTCCTGCTCAGGCGTCCCAGGTCTCGATTGGCCACCGCTCCGGCTTTCTTGATCATGGCCATCGCCCTGACCATCGAAGGATGGGCCCTCAAGCCGCTGATCGGGAAATTCCCGATCGCCCGGACGGTTTCTATGCCATAATAGGCGTCCGCCGGCACCCGCCTGGCACCCAGAAAATCCCTTTCTACCCGGAACCGGTTCCCTTTCTTGGCCGTTACCATGGCGTCCCCCCGCAGGAATTATTCATTTGGACTCGACGATCCTGTTAGCGGCGTCAAGCAGAATGATCCTGGGCAGGTAAAAATCAATCTCCTCGTCGTCGAGAATGGCGTAGCCGACGATGATGAGCTTGTGGCCGGGCTGGGCCCTGTGGGCGGCCGCCCCATAGACCCCGACCGTGCCCGAGCCGGCCTCCCCCTTGATGAGGTAGGTCGAAAACCTCTCTCCGTTCGAGACGTTATAGACGTGGACTTTCTCGAATGGCAGCAGGCTGGCGGCCTCCAGAAGGTCCGCGGGTAAAGACAGGCTGCCTTCGTAATCCACGTCCGTCTCCGTCACGCGCGCGTGATGGATCTTGGACTTGAGCATGACTCTTTTCATGGCCGTCACTCTTTCAGGGTCAGGATTATATTGTCGATCAGCCGCGTCGCGCCGACGTAAACCGCGATCGCCACCAGGACGTCCCGGTCGATGGCCTCCAGGCGCTCCAGGTCGGGCCACCCCACGGTCTCGACATAATCGACCCGGGCCAGGGGCTCACCGGCGATGATGTCCCGGACCCGGGCGGTGATCGCCGCCGCCCGGCGCTCGCCGCCCTCGAACGCGCGCCGGGCCTCGGCCAGGCTTCTCGCCAAGACGAGCGCGGCTTGACGCTCCCCGGCGCTCAGATAGGCATTCCTCGAGCTCAAGGCCAGCCCGTCGGGCTCCCGGACAATCGGCATGATCCGGATCGAAACATCCAGGTTCAGGTCCGCGGCCATCCTCCGCAGAATGACGGCCTGCTGGGCGTCCTTCTGTCCGAAAAACGCGATATCGGGCTGGACGATGTTCAGGAGCTTGAGCACAACCGTGGCGACCCCCTTGAAGTGTCCCGGCCGGGCAGCACCGCAGAGGTTTTCCTGGAGCCGCGTGACCTCGACGGTGGTCTGGAATCCCGGCGGGTACATCTCGGACGCGGCCGGCAGGAAAAGGGCATCCACGCCCTCCTTCTCGAGAAGGGCGGCGTCCCGCTCGATATTCCGGGGGTATTTTTTTAAATCCTCGCCGGCGCCGAACTGAAGGGGGTTGACGAAGATGCTGACCACCGTGACGGCGGCCGTCCCACGGCTCTCCCGGACCAAGCTTAGATGCCCTTCGTGAAGCGCTCCCATGGTCGGGACGAACCCGATTGTCCGCCCGGCCGCCGACTGCCTCCAGGCCTCGGCTTTCATCCCGACGATGGTCTGGATCCGGATCATTTCTTTCTGGCGGGCAGGCGATGGTACGAGTGAGTCTCGTCAGGGAAGGCGTTCGACCGGACTTCATGGGCGTACTTTTTCACCGACTCCCGGATGACGCTTCCGAGGTCGGCGTATTTCTTGACGAATTTAGGGTGAAATCCCGTCAGGTAGCCGACGAGGTCGTGGAAAACGAGAATCTGGCCATCGCACCGTGGGCCCGCGCCGATGCCGATCGTCGGCACCCGGAGCTTATCGGTGATCCGCCCGGCCAGGTCCTGGGGCACGCACTCGAGGATCACCGCGAACGCGCCGGCCTTTTCCACGTTCTGGGCGTCCTCCAGGATCTTCCTGGCCTCCGCGGCGTCACTCCCCCTGACCCGGAACTGGCCCAGGACGTGGATGGACTGGGGAGTCAGTCCGACATGTCCCATGACGGGGATCTCCGCCTCGACCATGGCCTCGATCAACCTCAGCCGCTTGGGAGACCCCCCCTCGATCTTGACGCCGCTGGCGCCGGCCTCTTTGAGAAACCGGGACGCGTTGGCGATCGTCAGGTCTTCTCCCTGATGAAAGGAAAAGTAGGGCATGTCCCCGATCACGAGGGCCCGCCGCGTCCCCCGGACCACGGCCTTGGTGTGATGGATCATTTCGTCCATCGTCACCGGGATGGTGCTCGGATACCCGAGGACCACCATCCCTAGGGAGTCGCCAACGAGCAGGACGTCCACCCCGGACTCGTCCAGGAGCCTCGCGGTGGGGAAATCGTAGGCCGTCAAGGCTACGATTCGCTCGCCCAGGTCCTTCTTCTTCTGAAGGGAAGGGACTGTCACTGGAAGCATCGGTTTGTCGGACATATTTTATTCCTTTCTCCCCATCCCGCCTTGACCGCGGGATTGAGGTAAAGTCTGGCTGAGATGATCATTTATTTTTTTCGCGCTTCCCGGGAGCGTAGCTCTGCGGAACATAATACTGCGGGCCCTTTTTCAGCTGGCCCAACTGGGCGACGAGGTCCATGATCTCCTCTTCCTTGGTCAGGTCGAGCTCATCGGCTTTGACCGTCAGGAGCGGCGTCGCCTGGTAGTTGAAGAAGAAATAGTCGAAGGCCTCGACGAGGTCGGCCAGATATTTTTCGGAAATCGCCTTCTCGGCAGGGCTGCCCTCCCGGGCGATCCTCTTGAGGAGGGTCGGCTGGGAAATCTGGAGATAGACGACGACGTCCGGCTTGGGGACTCTTTCGGAGAGAATCCCATAGATGCGTTCATAGACCACCAGCTCGTCGTCGCCGAGCGTCTGGTAGGCGTAGATCTTGTCCTTCTCGAAGAGGTAGTCGCTGATCACCCTCTCCTCGAAGAGGTCTCTTTGGGACAGCCGGAGCTGCTGGTGGTAGCGATTGACCAGAAAGACGAGCTGGGCCAGGAAGGACGCGCCCTCTTTTTCATTGTAGAAGTCGTTGAGATAGGGGTTCTCGGCCCGGTCGAGGACGGGCCGGCCGCCGACCACCTGGGCCAGGATCTGGGCCAGCTTTGTCTTCTGACACCTCGGAGCCCCCTCGATCGCGATCTGTCGAAACGGCAAGTCGGGGTGGCTCATCGGTGACAGCCGTGCCGGCCGGCGGACTCCTTCATAACCGATAACGGCCAGGGCGTCAACAGGCTAGGCCTTCTCGCGTTCCTCGACAGGCAGGATGATCCAGGCGATGACATAAAAAATCAACATCGGGATGATCGCCGTGACCAGACTGAGGCCGACGAAAATCAGGCGAACGAGCGAGATGTCGATATCGAAATAATCCGCCAGCCCGCCGCAGACTCCGGCAATCATCTTCTTCGTCCTCGAGCGATAGAGTTTCTTGGGCATGTCTACCCTCCTTGGGGTCTCTGACCGCGATGACCTCGCTTATTATTATACGCGATTCTCAAGACCGCGTGTTCCATCAGCCTCCGAACTTGATGCCCTGGGCCAGCGGGAGTTCGAGGGACCAGTTGACGGTGTTGGTTTGCCGGCGCATGTACTGCTTCCAGGCATCTGAACCCGATTCGCGGCCGCCCCCGGTTTCCTTCTCGCCCCCGAAGGCGCCGCCGATCTCGGCGCCTGACGTGCCGATATTGACATTGGCGATACCGCAATCCGACCCGGCGGCCGATAAGAAACGCTCCGCCTCCCTCAAGTTCAGCGTGAAGATGGCGCTCGAGAGCCCCTGGGGGACCTCGTTATGAAGGCGGATGGCCTCATCGAGCTCGTCATATTCGAGGAGATAAAGTATCGGGGCAAAGGTTTCCTGATGGACGATATCCGTCTGGCCCGGCATCTTGACGATGGCCGGTTCGACAAACTGCTCTCCGAGCCCGGGCAGGCGCTTCCCACCATAGAGGACACTGCCGCCCTGCTCCCTGGCCTTCTCCAGGGCGGCCATCATGTCCTCGACGGCGGTCTTGGTAACAAGCGGCCCCATGAGGACCCCGGACTTGAGCGGATCGCCGATCTTGACCTGCCGGTAGGCCCTGATGAGCTTTTCGGCAAGCTGCGCCGCGATGGACGTGTGGACGATGATCCGGCGCGTGGAGGTGCAGCGCTGGCCGGCCGTGCCCACCGCCCCGAAGAGAATCGCGCGCGCGGCCATCTCGAGATCGGCGTTCTGAGTCACGATAATGGCGTTATTTCCTCCCAGTTCGAGGATCGTCCGGCCGAATCGCCGGGCGGCGGCCTCCGTGACGCGGCGGCCCATCCGTGTCGAGCCCGTGAACGAGATGAGCGGCACCCGAGGGTCGTTGATCAGGCGCTCGCCGACGGTCGCGCCCGGGCCGATGAGCAGGTTGAAAATCCCCTTGAGGCCGTGGTCGGCCATGACCCGGTTGGCGATGTGCTGGATCGCGATCGCGGTCAGCGGCGTGTCGGAGGAGGGCTTCCAGACGACCGGGTCCCCGCAGACGGCGGCGATGGCCGCGTTCCAGGACCAGACGGCCACGGGAAAGTTAAAGGCCGTGATCACGCCGACCGGCCCGAGGGGATGCCACTGCTCGAACATGCGGTGGGCCGGCCGCTCCGATTGAATCGTGAGCCCGTAGAGCTGGCGGCTGAGGCCGACCGCGAAATCGCAGATATCGATCATCTCCTGGACTTCCCCCCAGCCTTCGACGCGGATCTTCCCCATTTCCAGGCTGACCAAGTCGCCCAGGGGCTCTTTCAGGTCGCGCAGGGCCTGGCTGAGGTCCCTGACGAGCCAGCCTCGCCGCGGGGCGGGAGTCGTCCGCCAGGCAAGGAACGCTCCGGTGGCCTCGCCGACAACTTTCTCGTAGGTTTTTTCGGCAGCCTGGACGACGGACGCGATGGGCCGCCCGGTGGCCGGGTTGCGGGAGACGAGCTCTTTTCCCGCCCGGTCCCGGTGCCAGGCTCCTGGCCCGGAACAGGCCCCGATATTGACGTCCTTGAGGTTCAGCTTCTCCAGGATTTTTTTCATCGTCTTGCTCCTCGAAAAAAGCTATCGTCCGGGGATCCTTCCGGATTCCGCTATTCCTCCGCCAGGAAGGAGTAGCGGTAGTTCTTCGGCGGGTTGAGGTTTTCCTTGACCGCTCGGGCGCTCGCCCAGCGCAGCATGTTCAGGACAGAGCCGGCCTTGTCATTGGTTCCGGAAGCCCGGGCTCCCCCGAACGGCTGCTGGCTCACGACCGCCCCCGTCGGCTTATCGTTGATATAGAAATTTCCCGAGGCGTGACGCAGCGCCCGGTAGGCCTGGATGACGGCCTGCCTGTCCGAGGCGATGATGCTCCCGGTCAGGGCATAAGTCGAGGTCGTGTCGCAGAGTTCGAGCGTTTCGGAAAACTTCCCTTCGGGATACACGTAGACCGTGAGCACCGGCCCAAAGATCTCCTCCTCCATGAGCTTGAACCTGGGGTTGCTCGTCCGGACGACAGTCGGCTCGACGAAATAGCCTTGGCGATCATCGTATTTTCCGCCCGTGATGAACTCGGCTTCGCTCGACTTCCGGGCATACTCGATATAGCCCGTGATCGTCTCGAACGCGGCGGCGTCGATGACCGCGCCCATGAAATTCGAAAAATCGGTGATGTCCCCCATCTTGACCGTCGCGATCTCGTCCGCGAGCCGGGTCTTGATCGCCGGCCACAGGTTGTCGGGAACGTAGGCCCGGCTGGCCGCCGAGCATTTCTGGCCCTGGTACTCGAAGGCCCCGCGGAGAAGCGCCGTCACCGTGACGTCGACATCGGCCGAGGCGTGCACGAACACGAAGTCCTTGCCTCCCGTTTCTCCGACGATCCGCGGATAGCTCTTGTATTTCGGGATATTCGCGCCGACCGCCTTCCACATGCCCTGGAAGACCGCCGTGCTGCCCGTGAAGTGAACACCCGCCAATTCCCGCTTTTCGAGCACGGGATCTCCGACCTGCCGGCCCGAGCCGGGAATAAAATTGATGACCCCGTCGGGGAGGCCGGCCTCCTGCCAGAGCCGGGTGAGATAAAAGGCCGAGAAGACGGCGGAAGACGCGGGCTTCCAGAGGACCGTGTTGCCCATCATCGCCGGCGCGGTGGGCAGGTTCCCGGCGATCGAGGTGAAGTTGAAAGGCGTAACGGCGAAGACGAAGCCCTCGAGGGCCCGGTATTCGAGGTAGTTCCAGGTCGCGGCGGAGGACTCGGGCTGCTGCGCATAGATCTGGCTCATGTAGAAAGGATTGAAGCGGTAAAAGTCGATAAGCTCGCAAGCCGAGTCGATTTCCGCCTGGTGGACGGTCTTGGACTGGCCAAGCATGGTCGCGGCGTTGAGAAGGAACCGGTACTCGGTCGCGAGGAGTTCGGCCGCCCGGAGGAAGATGGCGGCCCGCGAAATCCAATCGGTTTCCGACCATTCGCGCCAGGCGGCCTGGGAGGCCGCGACGGCCTGCTCCACCTCCCGGGCGCCGGCCTTGTGATATCTCGCCAAGAGATGCCGGTGGTCGTGGGGGCAGCGGCAGTCCCCCATGTCCCCGGTCCTGACTTCCTGTCCGCCGATCAGCAGGGGTATATCTAACTCCCGGCGGAGCATGGCGTCCAGCTCCTCCTTCAGGAGCCGGCGTTCAGGCGTTCCGGGAGCGTAGCTCATAACGGGCTCATTGCAGGGGGTGGGAGTTTTCACTTGGGCATTGATCATGATTCCTCCTCCCGGCGGTATGATGACTTTGCGGCCTAGGAGAGCGCCGGCCACCTCGAAAAACAGGGATTTATTATACACAAGCGCCGGACTGTTCTCAATGAGAGCCACCCGGCCCGGCCCACCTCATTTCTCAGAGGAAATATGGTCGCACCCAAATCGCGGGGCCAGCGTGTCGATGCCGGAAAGATGCGTCCATCCCGAGGCGCGCCGCAGGGACGGAGTGTTTCCCGCGGGCGGCCGGGTCATAGCCCGAGGTCTGAGGCGATGCCCTGCATGGCGGCCAGGCAGATGGAGATGAACTCATCCAGGTCCAGGCCGAGGTTGCGGCATTTCTCGATCTCTTCCCGCCGCGCGCCTTTGGCGAAGCTCTTTTCCTTGTAGCGCCTTTTGATGAATTCAACGTCGAGCGAGCCCAATTTCTTGTCGGGGTGCATCAGCGCGGCGGCGATGATCAAGCCTGTCAGGGGGTCGATCGAGTAGATCGCCCAGTCCATGGCGCTCACGCAGGGCACTTTGGAGGCGTGGGCCTGGACGGCGTGGATGACCTCGGGGGCCAGGCCCAGTCCCTGGAGGAGCTTGACCGTCTCGGTCGTATGGAGCTCGGGGCTCTTCTCGGTCATCTCATAATCCATGTCATGGAGTATCCCGGCCAGCCCCCAGGGCTCCGGGTCGTGTCCGAGCCTTCCGGCCACCGCCTTCATGCAGGACTCAACGGCCAGGCAGTGTTTGATGAGGTTTCTGTTGGCGAGGTGCTTTTTCAGCAGTCTTAGGGCTTCTTCCCTATCCATGGTCTTTCTCCTTTCGAGCGGCCCCGGGGGCCGGTCTCATTTTGACTTCGCGACATCAAAAGACATCTCAGCTTCCCGAGTCTCCCTGGCGTCGCTGACCCTGACGCCGATCGTGACTTTTCCTTCGCTTTCGGGAAACCAGGTCCAGGAGTTCTTGGCGGACGCTTCCTGGGTAACCGCCGTTCCGGAATCCCGGCGGATGTAGAACTCATACTTGGGGAGATAAAAACCGACCGGCGAGGCCGTGAAAATGACCTCCGCCCCGACCGCCGCCGGCTGTGGCGTCGAGGCCGACAGTTCGACCTTGACGAGCTTCTCGAGCCGGACGAGGCTCCCCTGGCCCGAACCAGGATCGTACAGGGCGAGGAGAATCGCGGGCGGCACCCAGGAAGGATTGGCCCTGACTTCCCGGCCGGCATCGTAACGCCCTGTTTCCTGCCCCGTCCGGAGCTCGAGGCCGACGAGCACCGGTGAAGCCGACGCGGCCAGGATTTTTTCGCCGGCGATCTCCGGGCTGAAGGGACTCCGGGAAGGCAGGATCCTCCACCAGTCGATATCGCCGCCCCGCTTGTTCAGCGCGTAAAGGACGGTGTTGGAGGCGGTAAAATAAACCCTGTTCCCGTCGGCCCGGGGCGTCGAGAGGACCCTGGCCCCGACTCGCATCCGCCATCTCAGTTTTCGCGCCCTGAGGTCCAGGCAAAAGAAAAAGGGGTCATCGGCGCCGAAATAAAGGCTATCCCCTTCGACAAGCGGCGTGACGCGGATCGCCGCGCTTGCCTCCCATTTGTGCCGGAGCTTCCCGTCAGGGCCGACAAAATAAACCCGGCCGTCGGTCGAGGCCACGACGACGGACTCATGCCAGCCAACGCCGGCGGCTTCGATGGCTCCGCCGGTCTCAAACGCCCAGAGCACCTCGCCAGTCGA
>Ga0154742_1062_pt6 | contig 9963 bp, 8 predicted proteins | sample Rifle2008BG16ft_FD_105750 | JGI IMG/M metagenome (GOLD analysis project Ga0154742, IMG submission 105750) | Candidatus Aminicenantes bacterium RBG_16_63_16 | reverse complement strand
GTTGCGGCGGCCAGGGGGCCGGGGTGATTCATGGCCAGCCGCGCCAGGAGGGGCTGATTGAGCTCCTGGGCCCGGCGGTGCAAGCCGGCCTGCTGCCAGTTCCCGGCGTGGGGATACAGCGAATAAAGAGTTTCGCTCTCGCCCCGGTCCGCCTCGGGGTCGGAGTCGGCCCGGCCGTTCCGCGCCGCCGCGGGTCGAGCGCCGCCAGGAGCAACAGAGCAGAAAGTCCGGTCCAGAGCCATCGCTTCATGTTCCCTCCTCTCTCCCGGGAAACTATCTATGGATTCTTGCCGTTGGCGACACGAAAAGGGCCAAGGCCAGAAAACCGAAGGATCTTCGGGCGCTTATGTGTCGCTAAATCATTCGGAGTTCATCACGCGTGGGAAAACGGCGATCCGGAGACGGGCGCAGCCCATGGGTACGAGCCGCACCTCCTCGGCCGCCCCTCCCGGCCGCAGCGGACCGGCCGGCATCTTGCCGGCCATCCGTCCGTCCCACTTCCAGTCCGGAAGGCGCCTGGCCCTGGCCTTAAGGACAATCGGGGCCGCTTCGAGCGCGAAGGGCTGATAGGCCGGCGCCCCCGCGTTCTCCACGGAAATCGCCGCTTCCGGGTGAGCCGGGTCGACCTCGAGTCCGTAATTCCAGGGGGTCGTGGGCAAGACCTCTAAGGCCGGCCACTCCTCGGTCCCGCCGTAACTTTTCCACTCCTCGCCGATCTTGAGAGAAAACCAGAGCGGCCCGCGGCGGACAGAGACGGCGTCCGCCCACTCGGGCCAGACCTTGAGCTCGATCCGGGGAGCGAGCTCGAGCCGGATCTGGTCGCCGTTTTTCCAGCCGCGGCGGATGAGCACATAGTGGCCGGCCGGGAGCTCGACGGGCTGCTTTTCCCCGTTGATAAGCACCGCCGCGCCTTTCGACCAGTCCGGCACCCGGAGATAGAGCGGGAAACGCACCTCCCGGTCTGTCCGGACGGTGAAGTCGATGACGTCCCCGAATGGATACCAGGTGTCCTCGGCGATCCGCACCTCGGCGCCGTCGGCGACCCTGGCCTTGACCTCGCAGGGCGAGTACAGCGCGGCGGCCAGCCCGTTGTCCGCCGTGGCCAGCCACAGGTGTTCGGCGAAATAAGGCCAACCAAAGGCCACGTTGTGCTGGCAGCACCGGTAGGAATGGGGGTCATAGGAGACGAGCGTGCCTGCATTTTGGAAGTCGTGCTCGCCCGAGCTGTCGCAGGAGACCAGGTTCGGAGCCGTGAGGTAATGAAGGGCCTTGAGGTCGGGCGTCAGCGCCGCGGGGAGCGAATTGAAAGCGATCTCCTCGCAGCGGTCGGCATACTTTCCCTCACCGGTGATCTTGAGCAGGGCCTCGTCGCTGTTCATGAATTCCACCATGGTGCATGTCTCGGCGCCCTGCCGCGGGTCGCCGTGGCCGGGCCGGATGTTCTCATCGGCCCCGAACATCCCGCCGGGCTGCCGGCCGTAGGCGTCCATCACTTGGCGGTAGTTCTTTTCGACGATCTCCAGATGCTTTTTGTCCCGTGACTGCTGGAAATAAACTCCCGGATAGCGGAAGCCCATGGCGATATTGACCCCATGGTAGAAACCGCTCGGCTCCCAGCTCCTGTCGCGGTCCGGGTTGACGATGGCGGTCTCCCAGTCGGCGGTTCGTTCGTAGAGCCGGCGGGCGAGGTCCAGGAGCCAGGCTTCGCCGGTGCGGTTGTAGAGCCAGTACACGCTCTCGAGGTTCTCCCCTCCCCGGAGTTTCTGCCAGCTTCCGGGAAGGAGCTCGGCCGCCGGGAGGCCGTCTTCGAACCTGAAGTATTTCGTCAGGAAGGGAATGACCCGCGGATCGTCCGTGGCCTCGTGGAGGCTCTGGACGCAGGCGAGCACAAGCATGTTCGGCCAGAGGTCGCCCTTGGCCCTGTTTTCAGGAGGGCCGAAGAAGCCGTCGGCCTGCTGGCTCACCAAAGCCCGGTTCAGCCACTCCCCCGCCGAAGCGATAATCTCTGGGTCCTTGAGCAGATACCCCAGGTCCTGATAGCCCTTGAGCCAATAGGGCATTTCCTCCCAGCCCGAGCCCTGGAGCGTGATCCAGCCGCTGTCGCCCTTCAAGAACCTGCTCAGCTCCTGGAGCCGCCCAGTGAGCCCGGCGCGCATGAGCTGGAGCTGGCTGAGGAGCCACCCTTTGGGCTCTATCGCGCCGGTCGGCAGTTTCACGAGCGGCGACGGCGTCAGGGGCGCCCGGTTGGATATGTAATGCGAGTTGGCTCCTGAAGCGGGCGGGAGCTTGACCGCAGAGATTTCGGGTTCCGGCCCGGCCTTTCCCGTGGCGACCAGGGACGCGAGGAACATGAAGACCACAGCCCGGCAGACAGGGGAAAATTTCATCGCCGTCTCCTTCTGGGAGGGGTTTTCGGTCCTGGAATCCGGCATCGATTTCTTAGAACGCAAGATAGAGGACCCGGTTTCCCCGCCAGGCGAGAAACTTTTCTAAATCGGGGAAGCTGATGCCCACGGTGGAGGTGTTGACGTTGGGATGGAAGTTGACCGCCTTCGCCCTTCTCAAGTCCTGGTCGATAACGACCACCACCTCCCGGCCCGCGTCGTTGATCAGCCCGAACGGCGAGACCGACCCCGGGTCGAGGCCGAGAAACCTCTTCAGCCTCTCGGGCGAGCCGAAGCTGAGCCGGTCCTCGTCGAGCAAACCGTTGAGCTTCCGGAGGTCGGCCTGCTTGGAGCTCTCGATGATGACGAGGTAATGGCGGTTTCCTTTCTTGTTCCTTAAAAACAGGTTCTTGCAGTGAGCGCCCTCGATTCCCGTCCAGTGTTTTTCAGCCTCCTCAACGGTGAACACGGGCGGATGCTCGTGACGGACCCAGGCGATGCCCAGCTCCTTCAGCGCTTCGTAAACCCTGGCTTCCTCGGGAGGGACGCTCATCCTGAAACCTACTTCCCCGGCGGCGCCGTTCCCGGCCGCCAATCCAGGATCGAGGCGGCGACGACATTGGCCACGCGGCTGCGCATGGCCAGGACCGAGCCCTTGTCGTCCGGATGGACGCTGTTGGTCAGGAAAATGATATAGGTCCGCGTCTCGGGGTCGATCCAGATCGAGGTCCCCGTGTAGCCGGAGTGGCCGTAGGATCCGGGTCCGAAGAGGTCGCCGCGGTTCGAGCTGTAAGCGGACATGATGTCCCAGCCCAGGCCCCGTCCGGCGAAGGCCGCCTTCGGCCAGACCGACGTCATGCGCGCCGCGGCGAGAGGGCCTAGGATTCTCACCCCCCTATACTTCCCTCCTGCGAGCATCATCTGGGCGAAAACGGCCAGGTCGTCGGCGGTCGAGAAGAGGCCGGCGTTTCCAGAGATGCCGCCTTGGAGCCGGGCCAGGGGGTCGTGGGCCACGCCGCGGAGGGGTCTTCCGTTTATGACCTGAGTGGGGACGCACTGGTCGAGGTATCTTTCTTCCGGCGTATAAAATGTGTGGTCCATCCGCAGCGGCTTGAAGATATTCTCCCGGCTGAACTTGGCGATCGTCTGTCCCGTTATTTTATGGAGGATATGAGCCAGGGTGATGTAGCCGAGGCAGCTATAGTGGAAAGCTTGTCCCGGAGGGTCGGTTTTCTTCAAGCCTGAGATATAGTTGACAAGCTGCTCCGTGGTGCAAGGCCCGCCGAAGAATTTTTCGACTTCGGCGGCGTCGGCGTAAGGAGGGAGACCGGACGTGTGCGTGAGGAGATGCCAGAGCCTGGCCTCATCTCCGGGTTTTCCCTCGGCGTCGGCAAAGGTCGAAAACTCAGGCACGTAGACTTTTACCTTCTCGTCCAGGCTGAGCTTCCCCTGCTCGACGAGGAGCATGATCGACGTGGCGGTGGCCACCGGCTTCGTCAGCGAGGCCAGGTCGAAGATCATGCCGGGATGGATCTTGAGGTGGTCCGGGACCCACTGGCTTTCGCCGAAGGCCTTCCGGTAGACGGTCTTCCCGTTCCGGCCGACCAGGAGCACTGCGCCGGGAAACTCCTTCCGGGATAGCGCTTCCCGGACGATTGTATCCAGCCGTCCCAGGCGGACGGGCGACATTCCGGCGTCGCCGGGATTGACCACGACGCCCGCCGCGGGCCGGCAGGACGGCCAGCTGACGAGCATGGCCGCGGCGGCGAGAGCCGCGCAAATCAGCCTTTTCATGATCTGCTCCGGCCGGTCACTCCAGGTTCATTATCATTCAACATTCGGGGGGAGTTTGCAAGATCATCAAGGGAAAAAATCAACTGCGGGCTGGGGCCTCGCCGGGGACGACCTCGAACTCGAGCTTCTCCGCCCGCCGCAAAGCCTGGAGGCGGAGCGGCCGGCCCACCGGCCAGCCGGCCAGGAACCGGAAAAGGCCGTCCGGGCTTGTGACATCCACCCCGTTGATGGAAACCAGGATATCACCGGGAAGAACCCCGGCGCGCTGGGAGGGGCCTCCCCGGTCGAGTGAGACGACCTCGACGCCGAAATCCTTGTTGAGCTTGTGAAAACGGACCACGCGGCGGTCGAGGGTCCGGCGATATCCGATCACCCCGAGGTAGCTTCGCTCGACGCGGCCTTTGGCCAGGAGCTGCGGAATGACCGTCCGGGCCGTCGCCGAAGGGATGGCGAACCCGATGCCCTGGGCCATGGCGATGATCGCCGTGTTGATGCCGATTACCCGGCCGCGCGAATCAACCAGCGGGCCGCCCGAGTTTCCCGGGTTGAGGGGGGCCGTATGCTGGATGATGTTTTCAATCAGGCGGCCGTCCTGGCTCCGGAGCGCCCGTCCGAGAGCGCTGATGACTCCGGTCGAGACCGTCGATTGGAACCCGAAGGGATTGCCCACGGCGATGACCAGTTGGCCCACTCGGAGCGCCGACGAATCGCCGAGCTCGGCGTAGGGAAAGCCCGCGCCGCTGACCCTGATGACGGCCAGGTCGGTCGGGGGATCGCTCCCGACCACCAGGGCGTCGAGCTTCCGCCCGTCGACAAAGGCGGCCTGGATCTCGCGCGATTGGGCGACGACGTGGCTGTTGGTGACGATGTAACCGTCCGGCGTGATCACGAACCCGGAACCCGCGCCGACAGCCTCAAAGTCCGCCCCGGCGCGTCCCTGCCCGGTCGAAACGCTGACGATCGCCGGCCCCACGGCCTCGACCACCGAGGTCACGGCCCGGGAGTAGGCGTCGAGAAGCGAAGCGTCCTCGGAGATCGCCGCCGCCCTGTCTCGGTCCCGGTCTGGCAGCGCTTCGCCCGTCCGATCTTCCCCGCTCAGCCAGGCGAGATCTGCCTCGGATCTCCCGGTCATGGCCCGGTCTCATCGCGGCCAAAGCTGTCCTCGGCGCGCGGGATGATCCGCTCGATGGCCTCGACCAGCGTGTCGGCGTCGGCGGGGCTGTTGTAGTGGGCGAAGCTCGCGCGGCAGACGCTGTCCTTGCGATAGTGGCGGTAGAAAACGGCCGAGTAGTGGTTGCCCTCGGCGGTCTGGATTCCGGCGATTTCCCAGAGGCGCCGCTTGATGTCGCGGGCGTCGAGGCCGGGGATCTCGAAGGCGAACGTCGGGTCCCGGAGTCCCGCGTCGTCGGGTCCGGCGAGGCCGTAGAGATAGAACTGTTCCGGCTTGAAATTGCGGAACCCCACGAGAGTCTTGCGGGACAGCTCGCGTTCATAGACGGACACGGCCGTCATGGCCCGCTTGAACTTGGACCGCCTGTCCTCGCCGGCGAGCTGGGGGTCGAGCTCATCCGCCAGCCACACGATGTACCGGAGGGCCGCTCCGAGCGAGGCCAGGGAGGCATTGTTCAGGGTCCCCTGCTCGAACTTGAAAGGGGGATCGTTCTTGTTTGTCTCCACGCGGAAGGGCTTCATCCTGTCCAAAAGGCTCCGTTTTCCCCACATCACGCCGAGCATGGGCCCGAACACCTTGTACCCGGAAAAGACGAGCAGGTCGCAGTCCAGGGACCGGACGTCAACGGGTCCGTGCAGGGCGTGGTGGACGGCGTCGACGCAGACCACGCACTCCGGGGACTTTTTTCTAATCTCCGGGATCAGGGCCGCCAGCGGCACGATCGTGCCCAGCGCGTTGGAGGCCATGGTGACCGCCACCAGCGCCGTCGCCCCATCGACCAGGGAGAGCAGGTGGTCGGCATCCAGCGCGCCCGTGTCCAGGATGCGCGCCCGGCGGACTTGGGCCCCCCACCATTTTCCGCCGACCGATTCCCAGGGGGAGATATTGGCCAGGTGATCGAGGTCGGTCACGACCAGGTTATTCTTGGCCCGGATCAGGCCGCGCATGGACAGGGCGGCGTTGAACAGTGCCTGAGTCGACGAGAAATGGAAAGAGACCTCTTCCGGGTCGCGGGCGTTCAGGAAATCGGCCGCGATCTCGCGAATTGCCCCCTGAAATTGCGCGGTCGTGGTCTCCGCCGGGAAGACCTCTCCGGGCAGGGAGTTCAGCCAGGTCGAAGCCTGGGCGGCCGCCCTCGACGCCGTATCGACCACCAGGGTCCCGGCGGCGCTGTTGAGATGGATCCTGGGGTTTCCATGGATGTCCTTGGAAATCTGGGGGAACCTGGCGCGAATGATCTGATGGATGGCCAGGCATTTTCCGAAGGACGGCTCTTCCCACACACATACTTTGTAGCACACGCGTCAGGCCAAGTCAAAGACCCGGCCGGACGCTCACCAGGCGATGCCGTAGTCCTCGCCGTAGTTCGAGGAGCCGCCCCAAAAGGTGCGGTGGGCCCGGTCGAAGAAAATCGCGTTGATCGGGCCGGAGGTGTACTTTTTGAAGGTGATCCTGTAACCCATGGCGGACAGCCTGTCCGCGACCTCGTGCGGGGTCCGCTCGTTGAGGTCGATCCGCCCGGGCAGGGACTCGTGAAGGCCGAAGGAGCTCCGCATCTGGTAGCTGTTGACGTTCGGGGCCTCGCAGGCCTGCTGAACGTCCATCCCGAATTCGACGATATTGAGGAAAAACTGGAGGAGGTTCTGATCCTGCGTATCTCCGCCCTGGACGGCGAACGAAAGATACGGCTGTCCGTCCTTGAGAGCCAGGCCGGGCGTGAGCGTGGCGCGGGGCCGCTTGCCCGGGGCGACGACATTGAAGGGATTTTCGGCCGGGTCCAGGACGAAGCTCTGCATCCTCTGGCTCATCCCCATGCCGGTGCGGCCGGCGATGCAGGCCGGGATCCAGCCTCCGCTCGGCGTTACGGAAACGACCCAGCCCGCTTCATCGGCCGCCTGGATCGACGTTGTCCCCCTGAAAAAAGCGCCATAATCCCTGGGACCGGCCTGGGGCCGCTCGGCCCATTTTTCGAGAAGGCCCAGATACGGATTCCTGCCTCCCTGGAACGGATAGGGGTCCCCGGGGGCGGCCTGCGGGTCGTTGGCGTTCCAGTTGACGCGTTTCATCCTCTCTCGCGCGTAGTCCTTGGACAGGAGGCCCTTGAGCGGCTCCTCAGGCGGGAAATAGGGATCGCCGTAATAGAAATCGCGGTCGGAAAAAGCGAGGTTCATCACCTGGTAGAGCGCGTGAATGTATTCGGCGCTGTTGTATCCCAGGGACTTGAGGTCTAGGCTCTCCAGCATGTTGAGCGCCTGGAGCATGACCGGCCCCTGCACCCAGCAGGTGAGCTTATAGACGTCGATGCCGCGGTAGGTCGTCATGACCGGCTCTTCAAGATGCAAGCGCCAGTTCGCCAGGTCGGCCGCGGTCAACAGCCCGCCCTGCTCCTGCGCCCCTCTCGCGAACTCGGCGCCGATATCTCCCTTATAAAAACGGTCGTAGGCCGCATAGATCGCTTCCTGGCGCGGCTTTCCCGCCGCCAGGGCCGCCGCCTCGGCCTCGATGAGCTTCCTGAGTGTCTGCGCGAGGTCGGGCTGCCGGAAGACCTCTCCCGGCTCGGGGGCCTCCCATTCCTGTCCCTCGTGGGGCAGCAGCACCTTCCTGGAATACGGCCATTCCTTGAGCTGTTTCTTGTTCTTTTCGATGCTCTTCGCGAGCTCCGCCTCGATGGGATAGCCGTCGGCCAGTTCGACCGCGGGCTGCAAAACATCCTTGAGGGACATGGTTCCGAATTCGGCCAGCATGACCAGCAGCCCGCCCGGGGTTCCCGGGGTCACGGCCGCCAGGGGGCCGATATCGGGAGGATACCTGAGCCCTTTAGAGCGGAAGAATTCAGGTGTGGCGCCGGCCGGCGCGACGCCCAGGGCGTTGACGCCGACGACCTTTTTTGTCCGCGGATTGAAGATCAGCGCCTGGGTCTCCCCTCCCCAGCTCAAGGCGTCGTACATGGTCGAAACGGCGGCGAGCATCGCGCAGGCGGCGTCGACGGCGTTTCCTCCGCGGGAAAAGACGGCTGCGCCCGCCGTTGCCGCCAGCGGCTTGCCGGTGATCGCCACCCAGTGCTTTCCGTGGAGGACGGGCTTTTCGGTCCGCTGGGCGCCAGGTGACATGAGCGACAGGGCGGGGAGGATGATGAAAAACAGGAACGCCGGGAGGGCCGTCCCGGCGACCGCCGCGATGTGCCGTGTTTCGGTCATGGTTCCTCCTCGGGTTTGAATCACCCCGAAGCGGGAGCTTGGGGGGGACGGGATCCTAGTGGCGTTTCCTGTAAACGTGCTCGAGAAGGCTCACCCGGTCATCGGGCGTGAGCTCACTGAACTCGATCCCCATCTCGAAGAGCTCCTCTTCATAGACGCTGCGCGACCAGCGCACCACGCCTTTGACCTTGATCAATCGCCTGCGGCCGGAGAGGATGATCTCAAGCCGCACTCTGGTGCCGGCCTCGAGCTTGACGCCGGACATGATCCGGACGCCGCCGGGTGAGATGTCTTTTGTCAGGGCGTTGATCGGGGGGATTTGGGCGAATGGGTTCTCGCCTGACAGTATCTCGACTTGGACCCTGTCTTCTTCGCTGATCCGGCTGTCGCCGCGCCGCTGCTCCGGCGAAGGCCGGGAATCCTTCTTTTCGTCCAACGGGTTCCTTTTTATCTTCATTTTAGTCGCGCCCGTGCGCTTGCCGCCGAATCGGCCAAACCGCCGCTCGATCTGCCGATGGCGCGCGGATAACTATACCAGCACAAGACCGGAAGTGCAAGACAATCCGGTCGCCGGAGCGATTTTCACACAGGGAGAACCAAAAGCCTACCTCCGCCGGGGAGGAACAAAAATACTATTAAATTTATAAAATGCATTGATTTTATAGGAATAGTATGTTATATATATATGGGTTTCCTGTTTAGCTGGCTGGGCAGGGTCCCGCCATCCCAAAACCCCTCCTTTTGCTAATTCCCTTTACAGCCAGCACCCCCTTCCTCCCTAGAATGCAACGATTTGGCCATAATCTTAGTTATCCTATATAATAAGTAGGAATTAGAGGAGCTGATATGTCTCAGGAAAACATATACAGTCCGAGGGTTTTCGCCTTAAGGACGGCGGACGACGAGGGTCCGGCGCTGTTTGAGGAGCGTCATGCTCCGGCCCGGGCCGAAGCGAACAGCCTAGCTGAGGGCTGGGGGCCCGGGGCGGGGAAACCGGCCGCCCGCAAGGCAGCCGGCTCGGGAGGTTGCGGGGTCGATCATTACCCTGACCTGGTCAGGGTCTATCTCCACGATATGGGAAGAATTATGCTTCTCACGCGCGAGGGGGAGCTCGGCCTGGCCCGCCGGATCGAGCAGGGCTGGCAGACAGTCTGGAAGGGATTATTCCAGACCTCCTTGCTGGTCGATGAGCTCCTGAAGATGGCCCTGATCCTCAGGGCCGATCCCGGTTCCTGCCGTGAATATCTGGATCTCAGCGAGGTTGAGACCGGCGACGGGAGTTTCGAGCGGTATTACCGGTCCGTTTCCCGAAGGCTCCGGTCGATCGAGGCCTCGAGCGAGCGTCTGAAAAGGCTTCCGGGTAAGAACGGGTCAAGGGTGGCCCGCGACCGCGAAGCGGCCCGGCTCGGCAGGCTCA
>Ga0154742_1023_pt3 | contig 9964 bp, 9 predicted proteins | sample Rifle2008BG16ft_FD_105750 | JGI IMG/M metagenome (GOLD analysis project Ga0154742, IMG submission 105750) | Candidatus Aminicenantes bacterium RBG_16_63_16 | reverse complement strand
GCGAATACAGACGATCGATGCCCACGCGGCGGGCGAGCCGCTCCGTGTCATCATCTCCGGCCTCCCCCCTATTCCGGGAAAAAGCATGCTGGAGAAGCGGCGCTATGCGTGCGAGCATCTCGACGCGATGCGAACGGCCTTGATGTGGGAGCCGCGCGGCCACTGCGACATGTACGGCGCCATCCCGACCGAGCCCGTTTCTTCCGACAGCCGGCTGGGCGTTCTGTTTCTTCATAACGAGGGTTTCAGCACGATGTGCGGGCACGGCATCATCGCTCTCGCGACCGTGGCCGCCGCAACGGGCATGGTGAGCGTTTCGGGCGAGAATCCGGCGCTCAAGATCGACACGCCCGCGGGCCAGGTTGAAGCGCGCCTCAGCTTCATCGAGGGCCGTGTAAGGGAGGTTTCCTTCCTGAACGTGCCCTCGTTTGGCCTGGTACTGGACCTCGCTGTTGATGTCCCGGGTTTGGGAAATATCACAGTCGATGTCGCTTTCGGCGGGGCTTTTTATGCTTTTTGTCGGGCCCGCGACCTGGGGGTTCTTCTCGTCCCCGGGGAATCGCGCCGGCTGATCGACCTGGGCATGCGGGTCAAGCGAGCCGTCGAGGAGGCCGTCACCATCCTCCATCCCGTTGACACCGACCTTGGCTTCCTGTACGGCACGATCATCGTGGGGGCCCCCGAGGACCCGGCCCATCACAGCCGGAATGTCTGCATTTTCGCCGACGGCGAGCTCGACCGGAGCCCCACGGGCACGGGTGTGAGCGCCCGGGCGGCCATCCACTTCGAGCGGGGCGACCTCGGCCTTGACGAGCCCTTCGTGGTCGAGAGCATCCTGGGAACCACGTTCACGGGCCGGGTAGCGTCATTGACCGATGTGGGTCCCTATGCGGCCGTCATCCCCGAAGTGACCGGCAGCGCGCACATCACCGGCCGCCACGAGTTCCTGATAGACCCCGAGGACCCGCTGCTCCGGGGATTCTTGATTAAATAGACGGACAGAGCAGCCACTCAATCTCTCTCTCGTCGTTGCCCATAACTCTCCTCCTTCAGTGGGAACAGGTTGAGAGGAGGGGGTTTTCCGGGGACTTCAGGTGGCCGCCCTGATGCGTTAAATCGGAAGGCGAGACGTATTATGAAGGGTGAAAATCCGGCCGGCGGCGGGAATCGCCGGGGCCGCACTCAGCAATACGCCTGATCCAGCGCGTTCCTGATCGTCGATTTCAGCTCGTTTTCCTCGAAGGGCTTGGTAAGGTACCCAAAGCGCGCAGAGCCATTTGCCCGGTCGATTGTCGCATCATCTCCATATGCCGTAAGATAGACGACGGGCACATCGTATTCATAAAAAATCTGCTGACCTGCCTGGATGCCGTCCATCCGGCCCTTGAGCCGGATGTCCATCAGGACGAGGTCGGGACGGTGCTCGGAGACTTTCCGGACGGATTCCTCGCCCGAAGACACGGCCTCGGACCCGGCGCAGCCCATATTCTTCAGCATGCTGAGAATATCCATGGCGATGATTGCCTCATCTTCGACGACCAGAACCTGGACTGCCCTATTCTCCGTTTCAGGCGAAGGGCTGGCGCTCTCCAGGGGCGATAGATTCTCCATCTTTTTTCTCCAGAGGTTTAGTCGCGGCGCCCCGGGAAAAATTGAAAACCTTCCCTTCTGCCCGGAAAAACCACGGCGGACAACGGCAACCGCGATCCCGGAGATTTAGTCGCTGGGGGGATGCGCCCGCGGCGGAAATCTCTTGGTTCTTCTTAAACCCGCTAAAACCCGCGGGAAAACATCGTCCAAAACCTGTCGCCGAGCTCCCAGTACGCGCTCATGGTTGCCCGGGCGAAATCGTTGGTGTATTTCGTCAGGTACGCCCGGGCCTTCTTGATCCCCTCGGGGTTGTCCCCTTTTCCATAGAGGTCCGAGGCGATTTTCTCGACAAACGGGAGCTCCCGGAAGGCCCTCTCCTCGAAGTCGGCGATCGTCTTCTGGATGATGTCTTTCGTCTCACCCCAGCGGACCGTGGCCAGCCGGTTCGCCCGCCGGAAGACCCAGGCCGCCGAGTCGGTCCGGTAGCGGTGCTGCGCGCAGACCTCGAAGCTCACCGGGAGCTCAGTAACCCCTGCGAAGATCGGGAACCGCGCGCTCTCCGCCGGATTATCGAAGGCGAACCAGCACACCCCGCCCACCGGGTCGGGCAGCCAGCCGCGGCACTGGAGCACTGTCGCATAGGCGCAGCCGGCGATGGCGATCGTCCGGGTCCGATCGATGACGTCGGGTTTAATGGAATTCAAGAGTGCCGCCATTTCGCGCGACATGAACGGGCTGGCGACAGGGCTCTTTCCGGGCTGGCCGGTGCGGCGGTCCGTGACCAGGAGATTCTTGGTGGGATCGAACTCTGTCCCCTCATAGGTCTGGCGGTAGAGCGCCAGGATGTCGCGGACTGAGACTTTTTTATCGGGCTTGACCGAAAACGGCAGCTCCTCCATGTCCATTTTCAGCCCGTGCGACGGCGCCAGCGAGTTGAAGATGAAATATTCCCGGATGGCGAACGGCTTCACGCCGCTGTAGGCTTTCCAGAACTTGAACGGCTGGCCGCTCTTGGGATCGTACCAGCCCTTCTCGACGGCGAAGGAAACAACGTTGTCGGAGGCCATGAAATGATCGGGGTCCTTGAGGTTGAGCTCCGAGATGCGCGGGATGTTGGCGGACACGCCGATGTGGTCGTCGGGGATGCGGACCGCCGCCCAGATCGCCCCCTTCTCCTTGAGCCCCGCCCCGAAGATCTCGAACTGCCAGACTTCTTTTTTATCGGCGATCGTGATGCACTCCCCGAAATCGCCGTAGCCGGACTGCTTGACGAGTTCGCCGGCGAGCTTTATCGCCTGGCGGGCCGTGGTGCAGCGCTCGAGCATCAGGCGCTCGATCTCCTCGATCATGAACATGCCGGAGCTGTTGAAGAGCTCCCTTTTTCCGTTGATCGTCGTCTCGCCGATCGCGAGCTGATGCTCGTTCAGGCAGGGATAGGCTGTGTTGAGGAAAGCGTATGTTTCCGTAACCTGTGGAACCTCGCCTTTTTCTGTGATGCCGGCCGTCTCGGTCGAGGTCTCGGTGTGCATTTTGCCGGTGTAGACCCTGGTCGTCGTGCCTTCGGGGTATTTAGCGCCCGGCACAATCTTGAGCCACTGGCGGTAGTTGCCGTCGCAGGTGTGGGCGGTGATGACCGAGCCGTCGGCCGTGGCCAGACGCCCGGCCGTGATGCTCGTGCAGCTCTCGGGCCCGTCCCAGGGCTGGAGATCGGGCTTTTCTTGAGGGACGAGCGGTAGCAGGAAACACGAGGTGACGAGTACGAGGGCAAAGGCGAAGAATAATCGCCTACCGTTCTTGAGGCGGGTTGATTTCATGGCGGCCTTCCTTCAAATAAGCTTTATGGAACGCCCATTATGGAAACTGTGCGGGATGATGTCAAATGCTCTTTTCCAGCCAAGTCCGTTGGCGCTTAGCCCGATTTAAGGTAAATGCCTGCGGCGGGTTGACGCCGGGCCCCTTGAAGCTTGACATCTGAGTCTAACATAAATATACATACACCCATAAGAGCGAGTTGGGGGATGATCGGCAAAATTCATTTCACGATCTGAATCTTTGGAATAAATCGAAGGAGGGTTATCATGTTCGGAAAAATCATTTCGCCTTCAAGCCGCAGACAGTTCCTTTTCAAGGTCCTGCCTGCTGGGACTCTGTTCTGCCTTGGGTGCAAGAACTTATCGGGATCTCCGGGCATTTTTGAGCCGGAGACAACCTCGCCCCAAAAACACAAATTCAAGGAAGATGCGGGGATGACCGTCGAACAGGTCTTCCGGTTTTCCTTTGAGAACGGCATCCCCCTTCTCCAAACCCTGGCCGAAAATGTCGGAAGGGAAAAATTCCTGGAAATGCTGAGGAAGGCCTCCGCCGAAACGACCGTTCAATTTGTCAGGGCTGCGGCAAAGGATTATCCCAAAAGGGACCTGGCGGCGGTCGTCGATCTGAACTTTAAAATGATGAGCGCTCCCCCCTTTAACAAAGCTCTGACTTATGAAATCGTCGAACAGACAGACAAGGCCTTCGAGATGAAGATCACGGAATGCCTGATGGCAAAAGTCCTCCGCGAGATGAAAGCCGCGGATATCGGCTATGTCACCATGTGTGATCCGGACGGCGCCTTTTTCCGGGAATTCAACCCCAAAATCAAGGCCGCAAACCCCAAGAACTTGATGAAGGGCGACGACGTCTGCGTGGCGCGTTATACCTGGGAAGGATAATCGTCCCTTCGCTTTTTCCAGGGCCGACGCCGAAAAAACGCTCAGCGAATTCATCTTCTGCCGGGCCGGCCGAAGGGTTGGCCAGGTTGCTGTTTTTTCATAACCCCTTCTGACGGGCAAGAAGCCAGCTCTCGCCAGACATGGAGAATCTGGGATAAAACTCCGGGTATAAAAAAGGGGGTGGTAGCGGGGGTTGGATTTGAACCAACGACCTCCGGGTTATGAGCCCGACGAGCTACCAGGCTGCTCTACCCCGCGGTACCGATAAGTATTATAACAAATCACGTTCCAATGTCAAAAGAAATTGTGCCGGTTAAGAATTGTCCCACGGCGGCCCTAAAATACTCGAGTATGAGGGTAGAAAAAGAGAATGCGGGGTTTTTTTAAAACCCGCTTGACCCCCCACCTGTCAATCAATATAATCGGTAGGCTTAAGAAAATGGGATTAGTGATTTTCTTTCTTCTGGCCACCGTTTGCGTCGCCTCCGTCTTGGCCATGATCATTACCAGGAACCAGGCCTACAGCGCCCTGTATATCGTGCTCGCCTTCGCCGCGCTGGGAGGTCTCTTCGGCCTTCTCGACGCCCCCTTCGTCGCCGCCGTGCAAATCATCATTTACGCGGGCGCGATCATGGTTCTTTTCATTTTCGTCATCATGCTGGTCAACCTCGAGAAGGGGCTGCCGCCGGAGCGGAAAAAGTGGGCCGGCGTGCTGGCCGCGGTCCTGGCCGTCGTTCTTCTCGCGGAGCTCCTGCTGGCGGTCCAGGGGACCCTCTTCGAGCTCGGCCGCACGGGCGGCGGGACGATCGGCCGGCCCGTGACCCTCGGCCGCCTCCTCTTCACCGAATACCTCTATCCGTTCGAGATCACCTCGATCCTGATCGTCGCCGCGCTCGTCGGCGCCATCGTCCTGGCGAAGAAAGAGAGGCCGACGGAATGATCCCGGTGAGCTATTTCTTCGTCCTGAGCCTGGTGCTCTTTGTCCTGGGCATCGCCGCCTTTTTCATCCGGCGCGACCTGATCACCATGTTCCTGGCGGTCGAGGTCATGCTCAACGCGGCCAACCTGGCGTTTGTCTCGCTGGCCCGGTCGGCCGGCTCGACGGCGGGCCAGGTCATCGTCTTCTTCATCATCACCGTGGCGGCCGCCGAGGCGGCGGTCGGCTTGGCCATCATCCTCCTCGTCTTCCGCCAGAAAAAGTCCATCAAGGCCGAGGACATGAACCTGATGAAGGGTTAGCCCATGATGTGGTTCTGGCTCATACCGCTCATCCCCGGCGCGAGCGCCCTCATCCTGGCCGTTTTCGGCCGCCTGCTGCCGAAAAAATACGTCTCCTGGCAGGCCTGCCTGTCCGTCCTGGCCTCGTTCGTCATTTCTCTCATCTCGTTTTTCGGACTGCTCAGGGTTCCCGCGGAAAGCCTCCCGGTCGTCAAGACGTTTTTCCGCTGGATCCAGTCCGGCCAGTTCTCGGCCGACCTCTCCTTCCAGCTCGACCCCCTGTCCTCGATCATGACGCTCGTCGTGACGGGCGTCGGGTTCCTGATCCACGTGTATTCCGTCGGCTACATGGCCCATGACAGCGGTTATAAACGCTATTTCACCTACCTCAACCTGTTCACCTTCGCCATGCTCATCCTGGTCACGGCCTCGAACCTCGTGCTCATGTTCGTCGGCTGGGAGGGCGTCGGGCTCTGCTCTTACCTCCTGATCGGCTTCTGGTTCGACAGACACTCGGCCGCGAACGCCGGCAAGAAAGCCTTCATCGTCAACCGCATCGGTGACGCCGCCTTCATCCTGGGCCTGTTCTTCATCTTCCTGAACATCGGGAGCTTCGACTTCCGTGCCATCAACGCCGCGGTCGCGGGCGGCGGCGTCACGACCGCCGCGGCGACGCTCATCGCCATCCTGCTCTTTGCGGGCGCGACCGGGAAATCCGCCCAGCTCCCGCTCTATGTCTGGCTGCCTGATGCCATGGAAGGCCCGACGCCGGTGAGCGCCCTCATCCACGCCGCGACCATGGTCACGGCCGGCGTGTACATGGTGGCCCGGATGAACCCGATGTTCACGCACTCGGGCGTCGCCGGCCACCTCGTCGGACTGGTGGGCGCGCTGACGGCCGTCTTCGCCGCGACCATGGCCTTGACCCAAAACGACATCAAGCGGGTCCTCGCCTACTCGACGATCTCGCAGATCGGCTACATGTTCATCGGTTGCGGCGTGGGCGCCTACGCGGCCGGGATGTTCCATCTCACGACCCATGCTTTCTTCAAGAGCCTCCTGTTTCTGTCCGCGGGGAGCGTCATGCACGCCCTGTCCGGCGAGCTCGACATGCGCAAGATGGGCGGGCTGCGGAAATACCTCCCCCTCACCTACCCGGTGTTCCTGGTGGGCGCGATCGCCATCGCCGGCGTGCCCTTTCTCTCGGGCTTTTTCTCCAAGGACGCGATCCTGACCCACGCCTTTGCCGAGCGGCAGTATTTCATCTGGGCGCTGGGCGTTATGGGCGCGGTGCTGACCGCCTTCTACATGTTCCGGCTCATCTTCCTGACCTTCTTCGGCGAGGAGCGGCTCGACCATCACGCCAAGGAACATCTCCATGAATCCCCTCCCGTGATGACCGTGCCGCTCATCATCTTGGCGTTCTTCTCGGTCGTAGCGGGATACGCGGGCCTGCCCCTCGTTTTCGGCGAGAAGGCCAATCTCTTCAGCCGGTTTCTCGAGCCCGTCATCCACACGGGTCACGGGGGCGGCCTGAGCATCAACACCGAGTGGTTCCTCATCCTGATCTCGGTCGCGGTCTCCCTCTGCGGGATTTACATCGCCTATGTATTCTATCGCAAGTCGCCGCAGACGCCCCACCGGCTGGTGGCCCGGTTCCCGGCGGTCTACAAGCTTCTCTACGGGAAATATTACGTGGACGAGATCTATAACGCCGTGTTCGTCAACCCGATGGTCAAGGGCTCCGAGGTCATCTATCAGAACTTCGACCTCAAGGTCATCGACGGGACGATCAACGGGACGGCCGGGGCGGCTGGCTTTTCGGGTAAGGCCCTCGCCTATCTCCAGAGCGGCGAGGTCAAAGACTATGCACTGGCCATCCTGCTGGGCGTCGTCATCTTCATCGGCTTCCTGGTGTTCGGATGATGAGCTTTCCTATATTGAGCCTGGTCACCTTCCTCCCGCTTGCGGGCGCGGTGCTGTTTATCTTTCTGCCCAAAGAAAAGACGGGCCTCCTCCGTTACCTGGCCCTGGCGATCACCCTGGCTGTCTTTGCCGCCTCGCTCGTCCTCTTTTTCTACTTCGACGGCGGCACGGCCGATCCCCAGTTCGTCGAGAAAACGCCCTGGCTGGGCTATGGCATCTCCTATCACCTCGGCATTGACGGCATCAGCCTCTGGCTCGTCCTGCTGACAACGTTCCTGATGCCCATCGTCGTGCTCTCGTCCTGGACGTATATCCAAAAGCGGGTCAAGGAGTATCTCATCTTTATGCTCCTCCTCGAGACGGGGATCATCGGCGTCTTCGTCTCCCTCAACCTGTTCCTTTTCTATGTCTTCTGGGAGGCGATGCTCATCCCCATGTATTTCCTGATCGGCGTCTGGGGCGGGCCGCGCCGGATCTACGCCACCATGAAGTTTGTCCTGATGACCATGTTCGGAAGCCTCCTGATGCTCGTGGCCATCTTTGTTCTCTATTCGCTCTACTACCGGGCAGCGGGCGTCTATTCCTTCAACATCTTCGACCTCCAGGAGCTCATCCTGAGGCCGCAGACCCAGGCCTGGCTGTTCCTGGCCTTTGCCCTGGCTTTCGCCATCAAGGTCCCGATGTTCCCCTTCCACACCTGGCTCCCCGACGCCCACGTCGAGGCGCCGACGGGCGGGTCGGTCATCCTGGCTGCCGTGCTCCTGAAGATGGGGACCTACGGGTTCCTGCGGTTCGCGCTGCCGCTCTTCCCCGACGCGGTCGAACGCTTTGTGCCCTGGCTCGCCATCCTCGCCCTCGTCGGGGTCGTCTACGGCGGGCTCATGGCCCTTATCCAGAAGGACATCAAATCGCTCGTCGCCTATTCGAGCGTCAGCCATATGGGCCTCATCATGCTGGCCGTCTTTGCCCTGAACATCGAGGGGATCCAGGGCGCCATCTACCAGATGCTCAACCACGGGCTGAGCACGGGCGCGCTGTTCCTGATCGTGGGCATCCTTTATGAGCGGTCCCACACGCGGCTGATCAAGGATTTCGGAGGCGTGAGCAGCCGGATGCCCGTGTTCGCGGCCTTTTTTCTTGTCGCCATGCTGTCCTCGGTCGGGCTCCCCGGGCTCAACGGGTTCGTGGGCGAGATCCTCTGCCTGTTCGGGGTTTTCAAATCCAACCCGACTCTCGCGTTCGTGGCCGTTTCCACGGTCATCCTGGCGGCCGGCTACCTCCTCTGGATGTACCAGCGCGTCATGCACGGCCCGATCGTCCATGACCGGGTCCGGGCGCTTCCGGACATGAACACGCGAGAAATCATCTACCTTGTGCCCATCGTGGTCATGATGTTCTGGATGGGCGTCTTCCCCCAGACATTTCTGCGCAAGATGGACGCGTCCGTCGTCTCGCTCGTGAACCGGATCCACAGCCGGGAAAGGGTTTATGTCCAGGACGGCCGGCCGCGGGTGAGGATCCTGGGCCCGCCCGCCGCCTCCCTGAGCGGCGCGTCGAAACACGAAATGAAGTCCGGCCTCCGGGAGACTCAGTCCGATGACTAGCGTGTCCGCCCTTTTCCCCCTGATCGCCGTCGTGCTGGGCGCGCTCGTCGTCCTCCTCCTCGAAGCCTTCCGGAATAGTGAAAACAGGAGCTACCTCGGTTTCGTGGCCATCGCCTTCCTGGCCGCCTCCGGGTTCCTGGCGGCCGTCTCCTGGGACCGCGGCCGCTCGTATTTCCAGGGGGCCCTGGAGCTCGACCGGCTGGCCATCTTCCTGACGATTCTCTTTTGCGCGGCCGTGGCGCTGATCATCCTCCTGTCCATGAAGTACATGGCGGATCAGGACGCCAATCACGGCGAGATCTTCGCGCTTCTATTATTTGCGCTTTCGGGCATGATGATCATGACCTCGACCCGGGACCTCCTGGTCATGTTCCTGGGGCTCGAGGTCCTCTCCATATCCTGCTATGCGCTGGCCGGGATGAGGCGCCGGGACGCTAAATCCGGCGAGGCCGCGCTCAAGTACTTTCTCCTGGGAAGCTTCGCCAGCGCCTTCCTGGTCCTGGGCCTGGCGTTTATCTACGGCGCCGCCGAGTCCTTGAAGGTGCCTGAGGTGATCCGGTCTCTCAGCCTGGCCGGGCCGTCACTCCTCGGGCTTCTCGGAGTGGGGCTCATCGTGGCGGGGTTCGGGTTCAAGATCGCCATCGTGCCGTTCCATATGTGGACCCCTGATGTCTACGAAGGAGCGCCGACGCCCGTGACGGCCTTCTTTTCGGTCGGCCCCAAGGCGGCCGGGCTGGTGGTATTTATCAGAATCTTCCTCAACTTCTGGCAGACGGTCTCTGAGGCGTCGCTCCTCTTCTCGGCCCTCTGGCTGATGAGCGCCCTGACCATGATCATCGCCAACCTCATCGCCCTCCGGCAGACGAACGTCAAGCGGCTCCTGGCCTACTCGTCGATCGCCCACGCCGGCTACAT
>Ga0154742_1119_pt3 | contig 9983 bp, 6 predicted proteins | sample Rifle2008BG16ft_FD_105750 | JGI IMG/M metagenome (GOLD analysis project Ga0154742, IMG submission 105750) | Candidatus Aminicenantes bacterium RBG_16_63_16 | reverse complement strand
CCCAGACCGCGGTCCGCCCGAGCGAGCGCGGTTTCCTGGCGTATATCGTCGAAGACGGCAAGGCCGTCGAGCGCGTGCTGATGCTGGGAATGCGGACGGCGGACGGGTCCGTGGAAGTCCTCTCCGGGCTTTCCCCCGGTGAGAGCGTGGTCATCCGGGGTGCCGAAGCTCTCCGGGACGGCGCGCCGGTCAAGGTCGTCCAGGCGGCCGAGAAGAAGCCTGAGACCGGCGAGAAGAGGCCGGGATAAGAGGAGCGGATCGATGAACCTCACGGATGTCTGCGTTCGGAAACCGGTCCTGGCCTGGATGCTGATGGCCGCGACGGTCGTCTTCGGCATCGTGGCCATCGGCCGGATCGGGATCAGCCAGTTCCCCGATGTCGATTTTCCGACGATCAATGTGTCGGTCGTCTGGGAAGGCGCCGCTCCCGAGGTCATCGAAAACGACGTGGTCGAAGTCCTGGAGGAGGCGCTTGCCCAGACGGAGGGCATGAAGAGCATCACTTCGGTCAGCCGGATGGGGTCGGCCTGGGTCACGATCGAGCTCGACCTGTCGAGGAACGTGGACATCGCCCTTCAGGATGTCCAGACCAAAGTCTCCCAGGCCACGCGAAGGCTGCCGCGTGACATCGACCCGCCGGTTATCTCCAAGACCAATCCCGAGGACCAGCCCATCATGTCGATCTCGCTCCGCGGGCCATTCCCGCAGCGGGTGCTCAGCGATTACGTGCGGTATGGCCTGAGAGAGAAGCTCCAGACCATTCCGGGCGTGGGCGAGATCTCGCTCATGGGCGCCCTCGACCGGAACGTCCGGATCTGGCTCGACGCCACGAAGCTGGATGAAAAAGGCCTGACGGTGATGGACGTCATCTCGGCCTTGCAGCGGGAACACGTCGAGCTGCCGGCGGGGCGGCTGGAAACGCCCGGCCGGGAGATGAATGTTCGGGTGCTGGGCGAGGCCCTCGACCTCGAGACCCTCCGGCAGATCGTCGTCCGCGAGGTGAGCGGCAGCCCGATCTACATCAGCGACGTGGCGCTCGTCGAAGACGGGTTTGAGGACGTCCGGCGGCTGGGCCGGGTCAATGGCGTGCAGGCCCAGGGCATGATGGTGAGAAAACAGCGGGGCGCCAACGCCGTGGCGGTCGCCCGGGCCGTGCATCAGGCCGTCGCCGAATACCAGAAAACCCTGCCCGAGGGCATGTCGGTCAGCGTTGTTTTCGATTCGACGCAATTCATCAAGGAATCGGTGACCGAGATCCAGTTCGAGCTCGTGCTGTCGGTCCTTCTTACCGCACTCGTCTGCTGGCTGTTCCTGGGGTCGCTGTCGAGCACCCTGAACGTCATCCTGGCCATACCGATGTCTCTCATGGGGACGATCGCCATCATCTACTTCCTGGGGTTCACCTTCAACACGTTTACGCTGCTGGGGCTCGCCCTCGCGGTGGGGATCGTCGTCGACGACGCCATCATGGTCATGGAAAACATCTTCCGGCACCGGGAGGGGGGCAAGGGACTCGTCAAGGCCGCCCTCGACGGAACCCACGAAATCGCCTTTGCCGCCCTGGCCGCCACCCTGGCCGTCGTGGCCATCTTCATCCCGGTTGTTTTTATGAAGGGGATCATCGGCCGGTTCTTCCTCCAGTTTGGAATCACGCTCTGCCTGGCGGTGCTTCTTTCATATATCGAGGCGGTGACTCTCGCCCCGGCCCGGTGCTCCCAGTTTCTGAAAACCTCGCGCGAGGGGCGAAGCCGAGTGGGGCGTTTCGTGGACACCGGCTTCCGCACGCTCGAGGGGATCTACGGCCGGGTGCTGGCGCGCGGGCTCCGGCGTCCCGGCTACATCCTGATCGTGGCGCTCCTTGTCTTCGCGGCCGCGATCATCGTGCTCAGATCCCTGCCGGGCGAATTCGTGCCGTCGCAGGACCTCAGCCGCCTGTCGGTCCGGTTCCAGACCGCCGTCGGCTCGGACATCACCGAGACCGACAAGCTGATGCAAAAAGTGGAGGGCGTCTTCTACACCCACCCCGAGGTCACCCAGCTCTTCAGCTTTGTCGGGGGGATGGGAGGAGGCGGAATCAACTCCGGCAACATCTTCGCCAACATCGTGCCCCCCAAAGAGCGAAAGATGACCCAGGCCGAGTTTTCGGCGGTGCTGCGGCGGGAGCTCAATTCCATCCCGGGTGTGCGGGCCGTCATCCAGGACCTCTCCCAGCAGGGGTTCACCGCCCAGCGGGGCTTCCCCGTCGAGTTTTCGGTGCGGGGCTCGAACTGGGGTGAGCTCGTTGACTTGAGCCAGAAAATCATGACCCAGGTGGCCTCGAGCGGCCTGGTCGTGGACATGGATACGGACTATCAACTGGGCATGCCCGAGCTCCAGGTCGAGCCCGACCGGGCCGTGATCGCCGACCTGGGCATTTCCGTCGACGAGGTCGCGACGACCCTCAACGCGCTCGTCGGCGGGATCCGCGTCGGCAAGTACAGCTCCGGCGGCCGGCGGATCGACGTCCGTCTCAAACTCCTGGCCTCCCAGCGGACACGGCCGGAGGACATCGCCCGCCTGAAAATCCGCACCCGCGGCGGCGACCTCATTCCGTTATCATCGCTTGTCCGGTCCGAGGAGCGCCCCGCCCTCCAGGCCATCACGCGCCGCGACCGGGAACGGGCCATCTCGATTTATGCGAACGTGGCGCCCGGGCATTCCCAACAGGAAGCGCTCGGTTATGTTGAGAGCCTGACCCGAGGCCTGCCCGTCGGCTACAGGATCATCCTCGGCGGGGCCAGCGTGGCCTTCCGGGAATCGATGAGCAGCCTGATCTTCGCCCTATTTCTGGGGATCGCCATCGCCTACATGGTGCTGGCTTCGCAGTTCAATTCGTATAAGGACCCGGCGACCGTCATCACCATCCTCCCGCTGTCGATCGCGGGCGCGGCCTTCGCCCTGCTGGTGACCGGGCGGACGCTCAATGTTTTCAGCATGATCGGCCTCCTGCTCCTGATGGGGATCGTCAAGAAAAACTCGATCATCCTGGTGGACTATGCGAACGCCTTCAAGGCCCGGGGCTTTGACGCCAGGGAGGCGATGAAAAAAGCGGGGCCCATCCGGCTGCGGCCGATCCTGATGACCGCCACGGCCACGCTGATGGCGGCCATCCCGCCCGCCCTCGGGCTGGGACCGGGCTCGGAGATCCGGACGCCGATGGCCATCGCCGTCATCGGCGGGCTGGTGCTGTCGACGATGCTGAGCCTGATGGTCGTGCCGGCCTTCTACGTCGTCGCCGACCGCGTGTTCAAGAGCCGGCAGCGGCCGGTGGATGAATATGAGAGCGTGGTGGCGGCGGAGCACCCGGCTCCGTCAGAAAAGTAGACGCCGCCCGGAAACGCCTCTCCCCTGTCGGTTTGCCGAGGCTCGCCAGGATATGCTGAGATCCTCCTCACGCAGTGGGAGGACTGGCAGGGGGATCAAGAGATTGACAAGCCCAAGCCCCCGAGCTCCCGGCCCAGGTCCGTTTCGGGACGGTAGAGGATGCCCGGGATCCCGAGCGCCGCGGCCCCTTCGATGTTCTCCTCCATGTCGTCGATGAAGACGCATTCCGCGGGCGGCGCCCCCGCTTTCTCCAGAGCAACCCGATAGATTTCGGCGTCGGGCTTCATCACTCCGAGCTCGTAGGACAGGACATAATCATCGAAGATCATGATCTCGGGGAATCGCTTCCGGATGAACCCGAAGCGCACGACATCGACGTTCGAGACCATGATCAGCCGGTATTTTTCCTTGAGCTTCTGCATGATTTCGAAGACGGGCGGATTGACGGAAAAGACATCCACATAAGCGGCCATGAAATCATTGTAGCCAACCTTGGCGCCCAGCTTGGCGATGACGCGCTCATAGAATTCCCGGGGTGTCAGCCTCGCGAGATCGAAAAGTTCGACAAACTCCAGGCTCTTATGGACGATGCCGCGAATCTCATCGACCGAGAGCGGACAATAGGCCGTCATTTTCCGGTAAAATATCTTGTTATCGAACCAGAGAATCACCCTGCCCAAGTCTGAAATCACGGCGCGCTTCATCAGGAATCCTTGTTTTAGCAGGGTTTTATACCAGAAAATCGGCTGAGACACAATCGCTGGGGGCCCAGCGGAACGCGTTGGGACAGCTACGGGATCAGGCTCCAGATCCCCTCGTTCCAGAGCCAGATCCCCGGGGCGCCGAAGTCGACGGCGATCTCATCGCGGCCGTCGCCGTCAAAGTCCCCCGCCAGCAGGTCGCGGATGCTCGCGCCCGAGGCCTGACCCCACGCGCCGGCATTCCAGAGCCACAGGCCGAGCGTCCCGAAATCCGCGACGATGGCGTCGACCCCGATCCCGTCGATGTCGGCTTTGATCATGGCCCTGGGATTTTCCGCGCTGACCTGTGTCCATGGGCCTTTGTCCCAAACCCAAAGCCCATGGGCTCCGAGGTCGGCGACGATTTCATCCTCGGCGTCGCCGTCTGTATCGGCCGTGAGCAGCTGGTCGGCGTCGAGCGTCGTAAGCTCCAGCCAGCCCGTGCCCTCGGTCCAGAGCCATAACCCGAGCGGGCCGAAGTCGGCGGCCAGGTACCCGCCCCCCGCGAGGCGGCCTGCCGCCAGGCGTTCCGCGTTCGCCCCAGTGAGCTGGGTCCAGCCGCCAGCCGATCTCCATACCCAGAGCCCGACAACTCCAAAATCCACGACCACAGCGGCCCCGCTCGGCCCGTCGAGGTTGGCCGCTATGGCCGTGTCGGCACCAACGCCGCTGAGCATAAGCCAGGTGCCGCCCTTCCATAGCCACAGGCCGGCCATTCCGAAGCCGGCGATGACCTCGGCCTTGCCGTCGGGTTCGACGTCGCCGGCGGCCACGAACCCGGGATTGGCTCCGCTGAGCTGCGACCAGATTCCTTTGTTCCAGAGCCACAGCCCCGAGTCGTCGAGATCAGCGACGATCTCTTTGACGCCGTCGCCGTCGGTATCGCAACCCAGCAGGCTTTCCGAATGTGAGGCGGTCAGCGGGAGCCAATTGCCGTTGTCCGATAGCCACACGCCGTTCGCCCCAAAATCGACCGCGAGCTCATCAGCCCCGTCGCCGTCAAAGTCCCCGGCCGTGCGGATGGTCCTGACGGGCGCGCTCCAGCGACCGAAATATTGAGACGACTTCCCGCCGGCAATCACGAACCTGCCGCCCACATAGATATCCGAGCCCCAGGCGGCCATTCCGTAAATACTACCCCCTGATACGCCGCTTCCCAGAGCTGTCCAATTGCTCCCATCCCATTTGGCGATCCCGTTGGCTGGAAGACCTCCGGCTTGGCGGAAACCCCCTGCGAAAAAGACATCGGCCCCGACGGCAACGATGGCTTCCACATAGGATCCATCAACCCCCGATCCCAGAGACGACCAGCCGGTCCCGTCCCACTTGGCGACATAATTTGCCGGCACACCTCCGGCCTGAGTAAACTGCCCTCCGACATACACTTCGCTCCCGGCCACCGCGATCGCCTCGACGCTATTATTCACGCCCAATCCGAGTGCCGACCAGTTGGTTCCGTCCCACTTGGCGATATGGTTCGCCGGCGCCCCTCCAGCCTGGGTGAAAGATCCTCCAACATAAACCTCGGGGCCGCTGATGGCGATCGCGTTGACCACTCCGTTGACGCCTGCGCCGAGCGCCAACCAACTGTTGCCGTCCCACTTGGCAACATGGTTTGCCGGCAGACCCCCTGCCGTGGTGAAATAGCCGCCGACATACACATCCGTGCCGCTTGCCGCAATCGCCCACAGCCCGCCATTGAAGCCACCCCCCAGGTCCGCCCAGCTGGACCCGTCCCATTTGTTGACAGCTACTTCACCGCCTACGGCATAGACAGCCGTCCCGCTGACCGCCAGGCGGATCGGGGGGCTATGGAGGACTCCGCCGAGCGCCGACCAGCCGCTGCCGTCCCACTTGGCAATATACCTTGCCGGGACACCACCCGCCGCGGTGAACTGGCCTGCGGCATAAACCCCCGAATCGCCCGCCGCGACGGTATATACCCAATCGCTCATTCCGTCTCCGCCTGGGAGAATCCAGTTGGCCCCATCCCACTTTGTAATATTGCTGCCGCGGCAGCTGCGCTGTGGAAACCCGGCGCTGAGATAAACATCGGGGCCGCTCGCGGCGACGACGCGGATGTTGAAGGCATCACTACCACCAGCCAACTCTTGCCAGGAAGTTCCCATCCACCTATGAACATAGCTAAAGGTCGGATGCCAAAGGGCCCTTGCCGTCACAAATAGGCCCGCCTGGCTGCTTATGGCAATAGAAGTGACGTCAGCGACACCACTCCCCATGGGTGACCAGACACTCCCATCCCATCTCGCGATGCCGTTCGCCGCCGTCGTATTGCCCGCGGACTTGAAGTTGCCCCCAACGTAGATTGTGGAGCCGTCGGCCGCGATCGCGCGGACCTCGGCGTCGACACCACCGCCTACAAGAGCCCAGCTGGAGCCGTCCCACACGGCGATATATCCTGCCGGAAGGCTGCCGGCCCGCGTGAAGGCGCCACCCACGTACACTCCGGAGCCGCTCGCGGCAATCGCATTCACCGAGGCGTTAACCCCCCCGCCGACTTCCGACCACCGGCTGCCGTCCCATTTGGCGATACGGCTCGCCGGCAGGCCGCCCGCTTGGGTAAACTCACCACCGACATACACATCGGAACCGCTCACGGCAATTGCCGAAACCGTACCATTAACCCCCTCGCCCAAAGGCGCCCAACCGCTGCCGTTCCATTTGGCGACATGGTTTGCGTAGAGGCCTCCTGCCTGGGTGAATCCGCCTCCCGCGTACACGTCGCTCCCGCTTGCGGCGATGGCCTCTATATAACCGTTCACGCCACTTCCAAGGGCCGTCCAGGCGGTCCCGTTCCATTTGGCAATGCCGCCGAATTGCGCGCTCCCTGCTGAGAGCGAGCTGCCTCCCGCATAGATATCAGACCCGCAAAACGCGATGGCGTAGATGTCGCCGTTAAGATAAAAGGGGCTTCCGAACCGGCTGTCCCAATATTCATCTCCCGGGATTAGGCTGGCGGGCTGATCGGAGGCCAGGGAAATCTTGTTCTGGCCGCCCGAATCGGGAAAACGCGTCGACTGACCGGATCCGGAGGCCAGCACAAAAGCCAAGAGCCCAGCGACCGCAGGATTAATGCATTTCATTTTCGCCTCCTATAGGAGGGCACGACACCGGTGCGGCATCGGTTTTCGGTTCCTTTTCCTACGCTGAATTATGGGGCGATCGAGCCGGGCTTGTCAAGGTTGCGGGCCCCCAAGGAAGAAACTCTTCGCCAGGGATTGCAGCGCCTGGGCGGCACTCATCTGACGCCCGGCTCCGACCGGACTCAACTTTCAGGCGGCCTTGTGGGGAACTTCGAGGCCGCTCCCCTCCCGCTTGTCGGCCCGTTTGAGGAGCAGGGCGAAGACGAGGCCGACCAACCCCAGGCTCGCGAACATCACCTGGCTGGCGACATAAGACCCGGTTTTATCCCGGAGCAGGCCGTTGAGAAGCGGGAAGAGGCCCAGACCAATATTCTGGATGGCCGTCATCAGCCCGAAGGCCGTCCCCACCCGTTCCGACCGCACGATGAGGGGCACCGACGGCCACATCGCCGCCGGCACGAGGACAAAGGCAAACCCGAGGAGGATCATCGGGTAGACGGGGTAGATATGGGTCAGGCCCATGGCCAGGTGGCAGGGGATCATGAGGAGCGAGCCGGCGATCATGAAGGTCGCGCGCCTGCCGATCTTGTCCACCAGCCGCCCCGCGAACGGCGCCAGGATCATGGACGCGAAGATGATGATGCTCGATATGCCGCCGGCCGTGCTGAATATATGGAGGAAATTGCTGAAGACGCGGGCCAGGAACCCGCCGCTTGACGGCCCGGTCAGGGCGATCCCCCACTTGGTCGCGAAGAAGTCCGTGGACAGGCTCTGGAAGGGGAAGACGGCCGCATAAAACGTCAAGCAGAGGAATGTCACATACCAGAACGTGGGCCGGAATTCCCTGACGTCGCGGAGGACGATCTTTTCAGCGACGCTCTCGTCCCTGAGGTTAAGGATCTTCTCGCCGCGCCGGTCCATGAAGACATAAAAGAGATTGCCGATGAGCGAGAGCGCGCAGGCGCCGGCCGCGGCCAGCAGGGCGTACCGGTAGCTTCCGAAATAGCTCGAGAACAGCTCCCCCGTGTTGAAGGCGAAAAGACTTCCGATCCGGCTGACCGTGAGCTGGATGCCGAAAGCCATGGCCAGCTCCTTGTTCTTGAACCAGCGGGCGAGCATGGCGCTCTGGGCGACGACGAGCGGCTCCGACCCGGCGCCGAAGATGAACCGCCCGAGAAAGATCACGGGAATGCTCCTGGCCTGCCAGACGATCACGGCGCCGGCCAGGACCAGGGTTGAAAAGATCAGGCTCGCCTTGCGCGTGCCCAGCCGGTCGATGAGCATGCCGCCGAACAGGACGACCAGGATGGCGGCGAAGCTGTACATCGTGTTCATCGTGCCCACGGTCGCGCGGGCCGCCTTGAGCTCGGCGATAAGGGACGGCGCGATGGCCCCGATGATGTCGTAAGCGAAGTAGCTCCCGAACGAGAGCGAGGAGATGAAAGCGAGGTTTACGTAGCGGAAGATCGCCCGGGAGGGGTGGAGGAATCCCGCCCGCGGCCCAGTTTCGGCAATCATGACGTCGGTCCTTACGCGTCCTCTCGCAATGCCCTCAAAAGCTATGTTATTGCTAGGACTCTGTCAAGGATAAGTCGGCTCTATGATGGATAATGCACTCAGCCCTGCGCTCGTAGCCTAAGCCGCCGGGCTGGAGGGTTTCGCCATCGGCACCGAGACCCGGGCGACCGCTTCAGGTTTGCGACTTCGTCTCGCGGGTGCCCTTGGCCGGAACCGAGACGGCAAGCTCCACGACCCGCACCACCCCGTCGAGCGCGCCTTGGATGAGCTTGAACTCGGCGCCGACTTCCCTGCTGGCGCCGTCGGGCGGCGTGGGCGAGCTGAACTTGAAGGCCAGCTTTTCGCCGTCAAAAAGGACCTCTGCCAGCGGCACATCCTTGAACAATCCGCTGGCTTCGCTGACGGTCCCTTCGAGCTTGCCGGCGTTGTCCATGATATTCAGGTTGAGATAATAGTAGGTCCCATCGGCGTCGATTTCGAGCTGCCAAATCCCGGCAATTTTCGAATTGTCGACTTTGGCCGGAGCGGTCTGAGCCCAAAGGCTCCCGGCGGCGGCCAGACCGATGCAAAAAACGGCGCTGGCAAACCGGATTTTCATTTTCGACCTCCTGATGGATGAGCCACAGTATATCGCATTTTTCCGGTTCGAGTGTCAACCGGCCGCCCAGCTTGACAACCCGGGGCCATATTTAAGAATATTGAACGGCCGCCGGGACTTCGCCGATGATTCAAACCTTCAACCTCGAGCCGTATGAAGAGGAGATCGACCGGGGACTGGCCGAGCTCGCCGGCCGGAAAATCATCCCCCGCATCTGGGAGAAAGACTGGACCGTCTGGAAGCCCGAGCCCGGGGAAATCGCCAACCGGCTGGGCTGGCTGACGTCGCCCCGGGCGATGAAACCCAAGGCGCGCTGCCTGCAAGCTTTTGCCGCGTCCGCCCGGCGGGCGGGGTTCACCAGGGCCCTCGTCCTCGGCATGGGCGGGTCGAGCCTGGCGCCCCTGGTCATGGCCTCGGTTTTCCAAACGCGGCGGGGCTTCCTCGATCTTGACGTGCTGGACTCGACGGCCCCCGAGGCGGTCCTCCGCGCCCGGAGAAATCATCCTGTCCGGAAGTCGCTCTTTATCGTCTCCTCGAAATCGGGCACGACCGTGGAAACGAGCTCGTTTTTCAGCTATTTCTGGAACTCCGTGGAAGCTGCCGTGGGACAGGCAGCGGCGCCCGGGCATTTCGCGGTGATCACCGACCCGGGGACGCCGC
>Ga0154742_1050_pt4 | contig 10146 bp, 5 predicted proteins | sample Rifle2008BG16ft_FD_105750 | JGI IMG/M metagenome (GOLD analysis project Ga0154742, IMG submission 105750) | Candidatus Aminicenantes bacterium RBG_16_63_16 | reverse complement strand
CTCCGCGGGGAGCGTCCCCCAGCTTATGAGGTGAATCGATGAAGAAACGTATTTGGATCCTGGCCGCCGCGCTATCCTTCCCTTCGCTTTCCGGCGTCGCGGTCCCCGTTGACAAGACCCCCCGGGACGCCAAGGTCGAGGCGATCGTCTCGCGCATCGCCCCCTCGCTCGTCGAGATCCGCCGCGACATCCATTGCCATCCCGAGTTCGGGATGCAGGAGCACCGGACGGCGGCCCTCGTGGCCGACTATTTCCGGAAGCTCGGACTCGGGGTGAAAACCGGGATCGGCGGCACCGGCGTCCTGGGCGTTCTCCGCGGGGCGAAGAAGGGCCCGGTCGTCGGGATGCGCGGGGACATGGACGCCCTGCCGATCACCGAAGAGACGGGGCTCCCCTTTGCCTCCAAGGAGAAGATGGTCCTCGATGGCAAGGAAGTCGGGCTGATGCATGCCTGCGGGCATGACATCCATACCACGATCCTCCTGGGCGTGGCCAGCGTCCTCGCCGAGCTCAAGCCCTCCCTGAACGGCACGGTCCTCTTTGTCGCCCAGCCCGCCGAGGAGACGATCGGCGGCGCCTCGGCCATGCTGGAAGCCGGGCTGTTCGCCGAAATAAAACCCGAAGCGATGTTCGCCTTTCACGTCGAGGACACGGTCCAGGCGGGCCGGGTCCTGTTCAGCTCCGGGACGGCCACCGCCAATGTCGACAGCTTCAACCTGACGATCGAGTCGACCGGCTGCCACGGCTCGATGCCCTGGAACTGCGTCGACCCGATCGCCGTCGGGGCCCAGGTCGTGACCGCGCTCCAGGTCATGATCGCCCGCGAGATCGACGTCAATGAGAACACGGTCATCACCGTGGGCACCTTCCACGCCGGCACGGCGCGGAACATCATCCCCCAGAAGGCCGAGCTCGGGGCGACGATCCGGACCTTCGGCGACAAGCAGAGGCAGCTTGTCAGGGAGAAAATCGAGCGGCTGGTCAAGAATACCTGCGAAGCGGCCGAGGCCACCTATAAGCTGGATTACGAGATCGGCACCTCATCCGTCTACAACGACCCGGAGCTCCTCAGGAAAATCATGCCCAGCGTGGAGAGAATCCTGGGCGGGAAAGAGTTCGCGCGCCAGATCCCCCCGGACACGGGCGGCGAGGACTTCAGCGAGTTCGCCAGCCTGACGCCGTCGGCGATCCTGTGGCTCGGGGTCCTGCCAGCCGGAATGGCCAAGACAGCGCTCCATTCACCGACTTTCATGGCCGACGAACAGAGCATTCCGGTCGGCGTCAAGCTCATGTCGGGGCTCATCCTGGATTATCTCGGCGCTGGGAGGTAGTGGCGCGTCGCTGCGGAGGGATTGGAAAGATATTTACGATACGAGACGCTTCCGGCGGCTACCGGACCTCGATCCCTCCCGTGATTTCCGGGAGGGGCTTCCGCTGCCCGGGGAAAACGACCAGCCTGTAGGCGAGCCGGGTGCCGGGCGGGGGAGGGGCTGAACCGCGCGGGACCTCCACCGACTTGAGAAGGACGTGCTCCGTTTTGCCGGGCTTCACCTCGCGGAAATCCCGCTCGGCTGCCGCCACCTCCTGTGCCCCCAGCAAGAAAGTGAGCCTGAACCGCGCCTTGTCGATGGCATACCGGCTGCCGTTTGCAAACTCGACGAGGAGGCCCGGGGGAAACCGCGGGTCGGTTTTGAGGACCGCGGCGCGCGCGCTTTTCCAGATCTCGGCGCGGATCTCGCGGCCCGCCCGCCAGCGGGAATAGACGCTCGCGAGCTGGACCAGGACGGCGATGGCCACGGCCGCGAAAAACGCGATCTGGATGAATTTCTTGAGCTTCAATTTGGCCATGTCGGTCCACTATCATAGATGAAACCTGGAGAAAAACAAGCAGGCCGCGGGGAAATTGGGAGTTCCGGATTCAGTCCTTTAAAGCAACCCTAGAAGCATCCTGGGCGTCCTTTCATATCGAATCGAGTCGAGGGAGTCAGAACCTGGCGGCTTTCCGGAAGGATGTTCCCCCCGGAGACGACCTCACCGTCATGGCCGTTTGCCGGTCGGCGGTTTTTTAATCCCTGAAGAGCCCCTCCCCGCTAGCGGCCTGCTTTTGTCTGACAACGTCTAAGCTTCGGTGAGGACGATATCTTTCGGCAGCTCGAGCAGCATCCGGTAGGCGGTCAAAGAATAGTCGGGACAACTCAGATTGCCCGCCACTCCCGCCAGGATGATCCGGAACATCCGCCAGAACCGCTCGTCTGACCGCAGAATGATTTCTTTTTTCTTTTCCATCCAGCGGTCATGCCCCTTCTTACCCCAGAGATAATAGTTATGGCGGTCATTATGAAGGGCAACGATCTCAAACGGTGACTTTCTTAGGGCATCAATGAACTGAGGCATGTAAACCGGCCGAAACGTGCCCGGCCAGACATACTTCGTGGTGAAGCTGGACGTGCTAAAAGACGTTTTGGAAGCCGTGAAATCGAGATAAATTCGTCCGCCGGGTTTCAAGATACCCGGCAGCTTCCTCATGACGCGCTGATAATCAGACAGGTCCTCGAGCACTCCCATCATGACGATCCCATCATATTTTTTGGGGGGCTGAAAGGTTAAGAAGTCCTGGTACAGGACTTCCGCATTGAGCTTGTTTTCTTTAATTAAATCCTCAACGTATTGCTTTTGATCCCTGGACAGGGTGATCCCGGTAACTTGAGCGCCCCGGCCGGCGGCGAACCGCAAGAATCCACCCCAACCGCAGCCGATATCAAGCACGGAGTCATCCGGCTTCAGGCGCAGCGACTGGAAAGCCATAGCCAATTTCCTTTCGGCGCCCGCTTCCGCGCTGTCATCGTCGCTTTCATATATTCCTTGGGTATAGGTATTGTATTTTTGATCAATGATGATCAATTGGATATTGTTTAAATCATAATGCTTGGCCACCCACTTTGGATTGAGTCGGACTCGTCCAAATATCATCGGCGCCAGCCGCCGCCAGACCTTGATCCAGGTGTTTCGATCGGCGAGCGCGTTTCTGATGGACATGGCTTTAATGAAGTCACCTTCTACGTCCAGATCATCGTTGATGTAGGCTTCCGCCACTTTCAGCTCGTTTAATGATTTTATGGCCCGCAGACCATTCTTATTCTTAATGATGATCTTAAACTCAGGCTCTTCTCCGCCAAGGGTAATGCTCTTCCCGTCCATGGTCCCCAGACTGAAGGCTATTGGCAGCTTGCTTCTGTTATCCAGCAGCTTGGATAATCTTTCCAGGGAGTTCGTTTGATCATGATTTTCTATTTTCATACTCATCCCCACTTCAGGAGAATGACATTTTCCCTCAATCTTCCTCAAGGATCATGAGCTTGCTTAACTCTTGAATATCCCACTCCAGGTTCAATTTCTTAAATATCTTTTCCGCCTCCTTCAAGTACCATTTATTATTTCTGCCATCGATTTCGCTGAACTGGCTTTGTTTCTCCATCAGCCTCTTTCCTATTTCCATATATGACCTGGCAAGTTCAGGTAACGCCTGGAGTCCTCTCCCGATAGTAACGCTTTTTCTCCACCATCGAATAGCCTTTTTCTGCTTCCCCGCCAGCCAGTAATACACGCCCAGGCATCTGAACACTTCTGTTTTATTGGCCGCATAATTCAGGGCGTTTTTTCTGGCCGCTCTCCCGCTTTGATACGTCTTTTTGCGCAACCTTGATATTTTCGATACTTCATTTGATTCTATCGATTCTTCAAACAAGAAAAGATCAGACAGGAATTGGCTGAGGAGGAAATGACCCATGTAAAAAGGCGTAATGTGCCTTTCGCGGACTAAAAGTTCCTTGGCCTCGGCGAGTGTCTTGGCGGCCCCATCCATTTCCCTCTGAATGATGAGGATGTTTGATTTTAGGGCCAGCATTTCTAATAAAAGATGGGTTTTGTGCATGCTTTTTTGAACTTCGATACCCTGGTTGGCCTCATCAAGAGCATCGTCCAGTTGTCTTTTTTTCAATAATAGAAGCGTCTTGAGGGAATATTTGCCCGAGATGGCTCCATCGTGTTCATAGTCTGCCCCGATTTCAGTCAGCTTTTCCGCCAACACGTTGGCGTCATCGAACTTCCCTTGCTCCAATCTTATTAAACCACTCCAGGAGAGTTGAATACGGGGCAAGAACATATCCCCTAGCTTTAACATGTCATCAATGAGACTTTGGTCGTATTCTGGATTCTTTTCCCAGTTCCCCGCCAGGCAGTCGAGCAACAGCTGGTAGACAGTTATCCGGAAAATGGATTTCTTGTCCTTTTTATCAATGAAACGACTGGAGTAATCCAATATCTTTTTGCTGATCCGAAATGATACCCCGGATACAGAAAAAAGGGCGCTGCTGGCCGCGTAATGCGTAGTCCCATTTTCGATTCCCGTCAAATCAAGTTTATTGAGCCTTCTTATAAGCCCGATGGAGTCCATGAAGAAACGCGTCCTGTCCAATGACGATAAGACTTCTCCCCTTTTGTACATCAGATCCGCAATTTCATTATCCTTGGCTGTCGGCATCATGGTTTTCTTTTTTCGCGGAAGGTAGAGGTTGAGCAGGACATTGGAGAGATTTAATAGAAGATTAATTGTCGAGAGGAGCTTGTTTTTCGGACGTTTGACGCCGAGATAATCCAGGACATTATCAAAATAAATCAAGGATTCCGCATAACGCCCCTTGTTATATAATGCCAGGGCGATGGATTTTTCAAGATGAGCGATTTTGCCGGGATCGCCGGCCGCGCCGTGTTTCTTGAGGTAGAGGCTCAAGGCTTCCTGAAAGTAGCTGAGGGCTTCATTGGAAGCGGCCGTTTTGAGCGCCTCTTCACCCGCTTTGGTTAAATATTCTTCTGATTTTTCAAGATTTTCCCCTCGACTGTAATGAAGAGCGAGCATTCCGTAAAATTCCTGAAGCCTCTCACAAAATACGGATTCAATAGAGCGAGCGACGTCAAGATGCAGTTGTTTCCTCTTTTTGAGAAGAATGGAATTGTACACGGCATCCCAGGCCAGGGCATGCTTGAACATATACTCCAGCTCGTTCATCCGGCGTCGCTCTTTGATGAGCTGAACTTCCTTTAAGTGCTCAAGTTTGTCATCTATGTCTTCGACGGATTTGGCAACATCCGTCAGGATCTTGTAGAAGAAATTCCTGCCGATGACAGAGGCGCTTCTCAACAGGGATTTTGTCTGTTCTCCCAGCTTGTCAAAACGCGCCATGACGAGGTCATTGATGGTCTCGGGGATGATCACGGAATCGATTTTTTCCGTCACTCGGAAGCGGCCGTTCTCAATCTCCACAACTCCGTCATCGATGAATGAGCGGGCCACCTCTTCGATGAAAAAAGGATTCCCTTCGGCCCGCCGGGCAATGAGCTCTTTGATGCGGCCGGGCAGGGCTTTGACATTGAGAAGATTGCCGATCAGGGCTTCACACTGACTGTCGTCCAGGGGCTCCAAATGGATTTCGGTGGAGAAGGCGGGATACCTGTTTCTGATCGTTCTTAAGATGCGTTCGCTCGTCTCATAATTCGGCCGGACGACATTGATAAACAGGATACTCTTGCTTTCGGCCAACCTAAAGAGGGATTCAAACAAATCGACCGAGGTGGAGTCGGCCCAGTGGATATCTTCGAGGACAAAAACCAGGGGTTTGATGAGGGAGGCCTTGGCGATCAGATCACGGATGTTTTTCAGGATCAGCTTTTCCAGGGCATCGCCCTCTATTCCCTTAATCCGCTCGGCGTGTTTTCCTGTAAGCTTTATCCCCATCAGGGTGGCCATAAAAGGAAAAATCTCCGAGACTCCCTCCGGAGAGACGCTCCTGATGACTTTTTCGAGTTTCTGGGCAGAAACGGCCGGCGGATCCTCCTCTTTTATCTGAGCCCAACTCTTGAGGATATCCATCACGGGATGAAAACTCAGGTTGGCTCCGATGGATAAAGCCCGGCCTCTCAGCAGAGTCACTTTTTTCAATTCATCGCTTCTGTTCAACTCCTCAATAAGACGAGATTTTCCCAGGCCGGCTTCCCCGACCAGGTTCACGATGGATCCTTCCCCGTTGATGGCTTTGAGAACGTGCAGTTTGAGCTTATCCAGCTCGTTTTCCCTGCCCACCATATCGGAGTAGATCATCCTTTCCACACCCAGACGAGCTCTGTAGACTCTTTCCTTGGCGGATAGCAGTTTGAATACGGTGATCGGCTCAGTCCTGCCTTCCAGGGAGACCGACTCTAAAGCGACAAATTCAAAATTATCCTTCGCATACCTGTACGTTAAGGGACCGACGGTGATGTTGTTTTTCAGGCTGATATCCCTCAATTGAGCGGCCAGCCGAACCTCCTCGCCGATGACCGAATAGACTTTGCCCGAGGCATCGACGCCCGCGACGACCGTACCGGAGTTGATTCCGATACGCACCTGCAGAGGGATCCGGAGGTTCTCGCTCGTGTTGAAGGCCTCCAGACTGTTACGTAGTTCAATCGCCGCATTGATCGCTTTTTTGGGGGCATCCTCGAGGGCCAGCGGGATGCCAAAGGAGGCCATAAATCTCCCGCCCGTGATCTCATCTATCCGGCTTTCGTATTTCCTGATGACAGAATCCAACATCGTGAAGCAGCGATCGATCACCAAAGCCGCTTCTTCCGTTTCCAGGCTCTCCAGAACCTCCGAATAGCCGAGAATCTCGCCGGAAAGGATGGTCGCTTGCCGCCGTTCCGTTTCCCTCCCGGCGGCCAATCTTTTTTTGGTCGCCAGATCTTCTTTCTCTTTCTCCAGAGAAATCTTAAGCTTGGTTAAATCGGAGATGAGCCGGTCCGCTGATTGAGGCCGCCTCTCGGGTTGTTTTTGCAGACAATTCAAGACAATCCATTCTGCCTCCTCCGGAATGTCATCCTTCAAATCCCTGGGGGGGCGGGGAGTTTTGTGGATGATGGCATGCAGCATCGATGGCTCGTTGTCCCCTTGAAACGGCTGCTGACCTGTCAACAATTCGTAAAACATGACGCCCAGTGACCAGATATCCGTTCGTTGATCGACACTCTCTCCGCCGGCTTGCTCCGGCGACATATAGGCAAGTGTGCCCATGATTTCGGATGTTCTGGTCAATGGGGTCCCGCGGGCCAGCTTGGCCAGACCAAAATCGACGATCTTCACCAGACCATCTTCTCCGATCATGACATTCGCGGGTTTGATATCCCTGTGCACGATCCCCTTGCTGTGCGCCTTGGAGAGGCCTCGGGCAACTTGCATGACGATATCAATGGTTTCTTTTATTGAGGGTGGACTCTGCTTGATCTTATTCTGCAGGGCGCGGCCCGAATAAAAGGCCATGGCGATGAATATCTGGCCCTCCACGGTCTCATCGATCTCGTAGATGGAGCAGATGTTGGGATGGTCTAAAGCCGAAGCGGTGCGGGCCTCGTGAACGAACCGCTCCCGAGCCTCCAGGTCGTCGGTCAGCTCGGCGGGAAGAAGTTTGATGGCCACCATCCGGCCGAGTTTGATATCCTCGGCCTTATAGACGACTCCCATGCCGCCTTTCCCAAGTTCTTCACAGATTTCATATTTTCCGGCAATCAGGCTGCCGATCCCCAGTTGCGTTCTCGATTTTCTAATCGTCTTGGTGCGGGAAACAGAAGTGTCTTTTGAAGAGAGAAGCGGAGTCCCACACTGGCTGCAGTAAGAGCTGTCATCTTGATTGTCAAAATGACAGTTCGGGCATTTCATTGTTCCTCCGGCCTCTTCTCTGCCTTTTGATTTTAGAGGAAAGGATGAGAATTCCGTTCTTTACAGCGGGGGAGGAACGGGCGTCATTTTTCCGGCTGTCCCTCAAACCATCGCGGAAATTATGAACCACGGCTATCCAGATGTCAAGGATGGCTGGCCTGCCCCGAAATAATGCTAAATATCACGAGCGGGCGGAATAAGAGCCCGAAGAGCTAATGCCCAGCGATCCACGGAACAAAGAGACAATGGAAAGAACTACCGCCGGGCGACTGGAATCTAGATGCGGCGGCCGTCGCGGACGACGAGGCGGCCGTTTTTGATGACGTGGCGGATGGGGTTTGTCCCGAGCTCGTAGACGAGGGAAGAATAGTCGGGAGCGTCGCAGAGGAGGAGGTCTGTGGTTTTGCCGATTTCGACGCTCCCGACGCTGGCATGACGGCGCAGGGCGAACGCCGCGTTGGCCGTCGCGGCGTTGATGGCTTCTTCGATGCCCATCTTCAGCAGAAACACGCCCAGCTGAAGCACAAACAGCATCGAGCCGATCATCGAGCTCCCGGGGTTGAAATCCGAGGCCAGGGCGACCGCCGCGCCCGCCTCGATGAGCTTTCTTGCGGGCGCGCGCCTGTCGGTCATCAGAAAAAACGAGACACCCGGCAGGAATGTCGCCACGGTATCAGAGGCGGCGAGCGCCTTGGTGCCCTCGGGCGTGATGTTGAGCAGGTGGTCGGCGGAGGCCGCGCCGGCCTCGGCGGCCAGCGCGGCCCCTCCTAAGGCAGCGAATTCGTCCGCGTGAATCCTGATTTTGAACCCGGCGCGCTGGGCCGCTTCGACCAGCCGCCGGGTTTCCTCGACCGAATAGACGCCTTCTTCGCAGAAGACGTCGAAAAATTCGGCCAGCCCCCGCTTCTTCACTTCGGGGATGATCTTGTCGATGAGGAGGCTGATGTAAGCGCTTTTTCGATCCCTGTATTCCTTGGGGATGTCATGGGCGCCCATGAACGTGGGAACGATATCGACGGGGTGCCTGCCGGCGGCCTCTCGCAGGACCTCGAGCTGTTTAATCTCGTCCTTGAGGTTGAGGCCGTAGCCGCTCTTGGCTTCGACCGTCGTAGTCCCGTGAAGCAGCATCCGGTCCAGGCGGGACAGGCAGAGGGCAAGGAGCTCGGCCCGTGTCGCTTTCCGCGTGGCCTCAACCGTCGTCTGGATGCCCATTCCCCTGGCGGCGAGCTCCTGGTACGTGGCTCCTTTAAGCCTGAGACGGAACTCCTCGACGCGGCTCCCGGCGAATGGAAGATGGGTGTGGGAGTCCACAAAACCCGGCAGCGCCACCAGGCCGCCGGCGTCGACCCACACGGCCCGCTTGTGCGGCCGCACCTTCGCCCGGAACGCTTTTTCCCGGCCGACGAAAACCACCCGGCCCCGGCGGGACGCCACCCAGGCTTTTTCCAGCAGCCCGACGTCGGCGAGCGCCGCCCCGCGCTTGGGGACCGGCCCGGCGCACGTCAGGAGCTGGCGGCAGTTTTCGACGACCAGGTCAGCCGAGATCATGGGGCTGTTTTCTCGTCCCGGAGTGCTTGCTCCTGCGGATGAAGGTCGGCGTCTCGTAGGGCTCGAAGGTCTTCTCCCAGGCCGGCGGCTCCCAGTGGGGCGAGGCGGCGCCCTTGGGCTCGAACTCGTAGGCCGGCGTGTCCGCCGGGACCTGGAAGGGCGGGGGAGTGGGCCGGCGCGGCCGGACCAGGACTTCGTCGACGTCCTGGACTTTTTCCTTCGGGCTGTCGAACCCGGTGGCGATGACCGTGACCTTGACCATCTCCTTCAAGCTGTTGTCGATGACTGTGCCGAAGATGATGTTGGCCTCGGGATGGGCCATCCGGTGGATCAGGTCGGAGGCCTTGGAGACCTCGTGGAGGGTGAGGTCCTTGCCGCCGGTGATGTTGATCAGCACGCCCCGCGCCCCCTCGATCGAAGTGTCGATGAGGAGCGGGCTCGAGATCGCCTTCTGGGCCGCGTCGAGCGCCCGGTTCTCCCCGGAGGCCAGGCCCGTGCCCATGAACGCCATGCCCATGCCCTTCATGATGGACTTGACGTCGGCGAAATCGAGGTTGATGAGCCCCGGTTTCGTGATCAGGTCGCTGATGCCCTGGACCGCCTGGCGCAGGATGTCGTCGGCCATCTTGAAAGCGTCCTGGATCGACGTGTCGAGGTTGACCGTCTGGAGGAGCCGCTCGTTGGGGATGGAGATGACCGTATCGACGGCCCCCTTGAGCTCCTTGAGCCCCTCCTCGGCCTGCTTGGCCCGCACCCGGCCCTCGAACTCGAACGGCAGGGTGACGATGGCAATGGCCAGGATGTCCATCTCCGAGGCCAGGTTGGCCAGGATGGGCGTCGCGCCCGTCCCC
>Ga0154742_1103_pt1 | contig 10175 bp, 5 predicted proteins | sample Rifle2008BG16ft_FD_105750 | JGI IMG/M metagenome (GOLD analysis project Ga0154742, IMG submission 105750) | Candidatus Aminicenantes bacterium RBG_16_63_16 | reverse complement strand
CCGCGACGAGCTGCGCAAGACCGAGAAGATCATCCGCGACCTCTTTGCGTTCGTCATGGAGCGGCCCGAGGAGTACGTCAAGGACTATCCCGCCGGCGACCCGGTCATCGTCCGGGCCGGGGACTTCATCGCCGGCATGACCGACCGCTACGCCATGTCCCTCTACGAGCAGGTCTTCCTACCCAAGTCCTGGCCGATCCTCTGATATTCTTAGGGCGTTTCTCGGCCTATCATGGAATGGACCCGATCTTCCCGAACGTTCTGCGGGCGCGGAGGCAACCCTGTAATTTTTCTTTTTATCGCCGTGCTGCTTAATGGCCAGTAACCTATTGATTATTACAAAATTAACGATATTTGAACTTGGCATGCTTCATGCTGCATAATTGGATAAAGTCGGGTGCTTCCTTATAAGGAGGCTAAGAATGGCTGCTAGGCATAGGATTCTAGCCCTGACAACGGGCCTGATGCTTGCTGCACTCTCGATTCGGGCGGCGGACGTCCCGGCCTCCGTCTCCGGCGCCGCCGACACGCTTATCCAGATCCACCTTTTTCGAGGGGTGTGGCCTGAGGGTCAGGCCGGGCTCGCGAAAACAACCGTCTGGACGGCATCCTCGGAGCCTAAAATCGCGGAACTACGATCGAAGCTGGGCTCTTCTCCGAATGAATTGACGCCCGCCATCATCGAAATGCTCATCGATTCGCAGGGCCTCAAGTCCGTCGACGAATACTTCGCCTTCGCCGATAAATGGAACGGCCGGGCCGGGAAATTCTCAAAGGAAATCGAACATCGGTCCTATCGTTTTAAGTTCGGTTACGTCCCCAGGCGGCTTTCCCCGCAGACTCTTGAATTGAAGCTTTCTCTCTTCAAGTCACCTGACGATTCGCCGTCCTCCGGAAAGGGAATCCATATGGATCGTCTCTTGGATACGCGTTTGAGCTTGACGTATGACGATCCCGTGATGGTTGGCATGCCGTATGGCAACGGCGCATTCTTTATGCTCGTCTGCGCGATGAGATCGGAGACTTTCGGCGAGGGCAGACGGGGTCGGGGAAAAGAATCAGACAAGGAGGCGACCGCGACGGTGACCCCGCCAAAAGCCATCTCGACGCTCATCCCGGCCTACCCGGAAGAACTGCGGCAGCAAGGCGTTCAAGGAGAAGTCGGGCTGCAAGTTGCGATCGACGAAAAGGGGACAGCCGTCGAAGTCAAGGTCGCTCGGGCACTGCATCCCTATCTGGATTTCGCCGCAGTACAGGCAGTTCGCCAGTGGACTTTCGAACCGGCGACGAAGGGCGGGGAGCCCGTCTTATGCAATACCAATATCACCGTGGTATTCGATCCAGAGAGATACCGTCGGCTCGAAGAAGAAGCCGAAAGAGCGCTGGCACCTTCGGGGACCGAACCTGCCTTGGGATCCGAATTGACTCGGCTCCTCGAAGGGGTCGCGGTCTACTGCGAGAAGCTCGAGAGGGCGGCTCTCGAGTTCATCTGCGAGGAAAGGATCGGAGAAACCCATTACAACTTTGCCTCCGAGCACAAGTGGGGGGGCCTCATCGTATCCTCACATGAGACAGGTCAGGTCTTGAAGCGGGCCTTTTTCCCTCTATGGGATCCCCAGAAGACGATTAAGAGCGATTATGTCTGCGACTACCTGTTCGTCAGGAGAGGAGACCAGGTCGAAGAGCGGCGGGTCGTGCTCAAGGATAATGGCAAGACGGTGCCTGACCGGAACACCTTGCTCATGGAGAAGCGCTTCACCGCTCTGAATCCGGTCCTGGCCGCGGTTGATCTGCTGGGCCGCGGACAACAAAAGCTCTTCAACTTTCGCATCATCAGCCAGGCCAAGATCCACGGAAGGAACGCGGCGATCCTGGAGGTCATTCCGAAGTCCGGGAACAGCCGGGGGGTCGAATACGCTAAGGTCTGGGTGGATGCCGATAATTTCCAGATCCTCAGGAGTGAAGTGCAGGGCGTGCCGATCGAGGGGTACGATGACGTCCTCCGCGACTCCATCCAATTCCCGGTGAGGCCCTATCTCTTGACGACGCATACCTATGAGTTCGAGAAGAACGGCATCCGGTTCCCCGGGCAGTCCGTCATACGGGTCGAATATCCGAAACGTGGGGTCTTTACCAAGGATCGTACGCTGAAGTTGAAGATCGATATGAAGTATGACAAGTACCAGTTCTTTTCCGTTGAAACGGACGGAGGCGTCAAGAAGTAGATACGCCAATCCCGCTCCCTCACGAATGCTTGCGCGGAGGTGCTCATGAGAACAGCCTTTCAGGTCGTTTTGGCGGCCGTTCTGGCCACACAACTCGCCCCTCTTGCGGGAGGCCGGGAAGGCCAGATCTTCAATTATCGGGATAAGAAGGAACAGCCTCCGCTGCAGGTCGCGACACTCAAGGAAAACCTCTATCTTGTCAAAGGGGAATGGGGAGCTAATGTCGGCGTCTTTGTCGGAGCAGACGGTGTTCTTGTCATCGACGCCAAGGCCACCGAAAAGGGAACTCGAAAAGTCATCGACGCGATCGCCAAGCTCACGGGGAAGCCCATAACCAGGATCGTATTCACCCATAGCGATTCCGATTGCGTCAACGGATATGGCGCCTACCCGGCTAGGGCGGACGTCATCATCGGCCTCAAGACCCTGAACGCGGTCACCGCCGGCCTCGAGACCTACCTTGAGATGGATGCCCCCATCGGGATCTATGAGCCTCCGCCGAAGCTCAAGATCAAACCCGTCCTGGCCTTCAGTGGAGAGCTTCGCATGCCGGTCGGCTCGGAACCGATCGAGCTCATCCAGCATAGCCGGGCCCATACAGCCGAGGATACCAGTGTCTGCTTTCCCGACAAGGGTATCGCCTTCATCGGGGACCTGGCGTTTTCGGGAAGGGACCCTCTGATCCAGGACAGAAAGGGCGGAACGACCTTCGGATTGGTGACGGCATTGACCGCTCTCCTTGAGAGGCAACCACCGATCCGGCTGTTCGTGCCGAGCCACGCAGAGCCCATGTCCCGCGACGACATCCAGGCTATTATAGGGTTCATCAAGGAAATCCACGCCAAGGTTACGGGCCTCGTCGATGCGGGGAAGAGCGAGGACGAGGTTAGGCAGGCGTTCGGCATCCAGGAGCCGCCCAAGAAAGAAGGACTTTGGATGTGGCCCCCTCTGGCCATGAAGGTCTATTTAGAGCTCGCTAAAAGGAGCCGCCTTAACGAAATGCGAACCATTAAGGATTAACGCGCGCCGCCCACGGTATTCCCGGCCCATTGACACGTCGGAGCGGAATTGATAGGAATCGGGGAGGGGAGGCGACGCCGATGCTGCGAAGATCCGCTCCAAGGTCCACGTTCCTCGCGGTCACTTTCCTGTCCGTCCTCGCGGCCGGCCCGAGCGGAGCCGTCTCTCAGGTTATCGTCCGGGAGGAGAAGATCGTCCTCCCGACCTACGAGGTCGGACCTCCCGAGCCCAATCCCATCTTCTATTCAGGCCGCGCCTACCAGGGGGCCAAAGGGCCTGTCTATCCCTATCCGCTCCTGGACAAGCTCACCGACGTCAAGCGCGACCGGACCTTCCGCCTTCTTGTCCTCGAGAACGAATACGTCCGCATCGGCGTCCTGCCGGAGATCGGCGGCCGGATCTTCGAAGCCGTGGACAAGACGAACGGCTACGACTTCGTCTACCGCCAGCACGTCATCAAGCCGGCCCTCATCGGCATGTTGGGCGCCTGGATCTCGGGCGGCGTCGAGTGGAACATCCCCCACCACCACCGGGCGACGAGCTTCATGCCCGTCGATTCGCGCATCGACAAGGATGAAGGCCCCGACGGCTATGCGACGATCTGGGTCGGGGAGATCGAGCTCCGTCACCGGATGAAATGGCTGGTCGGGCTGACGCTGCGGCCGGGCTCGAGCGTCCTCCTAGTCACGACGAAGATTATCAACCGGACTCCCTTCGCGCATTCCATGTTGGCTTTTGCCAACGTCGCCGTGCACGCCAATGAGGACTACCAGGTCCTGTTCCCGCCATCGACCGAGATCGCCACGTTCCACGGCAAGAACCAGTTCAGCCGCTGGCCTGTCTCGACCGAGGTCTTCAATGGCCAGGACTATACGAAGGGCGTCGACGTCAGCTGGTGGAAGAACCACGTCCGGCCGACCTCGTTCTTCGCTTTCGACGCCGAGGAGGATTTCCTCGGCGGGTACGACCACGGCCGCATGGCCGGCGTCGTTTTCGTCGGCGACCACAACGTCGTCCCGGGTAAAAAGCTCTGGACCTGGGGCACAGGATCGGAAGGGAAGACCTGGGAACGGATCCTGACCGACGCCGACGGGCCCTACCTTGAGCTCATGATCGGGGCCTGGTCGGACAACCAGCCCGATTACAGCTGGATCAAGCCCGGCGAGGACAGATCGGTCAACCAGTTCTGGTATCCTATCCGCGGCCTGGGCGGCCTGAAGAGCGCCAACAAGGACGCAGCCTGCGACCTGGCCGTAGAGCCGGGGAAAGCGCGGATCGCCCTGAACGCTACCTCCGAGAGGAAGAAGGCCCGGTGCATCCTCAGGTCCGGCGACAAGGTCCATTTCGAGACGACCCTGGACATCGGCCCGGGGACGCCGTTCGTCCGTGAGGTCTCGCTCCCCGCCGGGGTCGAGGCGTCCTCGCTCGTCCTGGAGCTCTTCGACATCGACGGCCGCGAGATCATCGCCTATGCTCCGAGGCCGAAGAAGAACGTCCCGCTCCCGCCGCCGGTCGCGCCACCGCCCGCGCCCAAAGACATCCCGACGAACGAGGAGCTCTATCTCGCCGGGCTGCGGCTCGAGCAGTTCCACAATCCGGCCATCGAACCTTATCCATATTATGAAGAGGCCCTGCGCCGTGACCCGTCGGACGTCCGGGTCAATACGGCACTGGCCGTCCTCTATCTCAAGCGCGGCATGTACGCCGAGGCCGAGGCGCGTCTTCGGACGGCGGTGGCCCGTCTGACCGCAAACTACACCCGGACCAAAGACGGGGAGGCGTTCTACTACCTCGGTATCGCCTGCCGCCGCCTCGGGAAGACCATTGAAGCCGAGGACGCCTTCCAGAGGGCGGCCTGGGACCCGGCCATGAAGGGAGTCTCTCTATACGCCCTCGCTGAGATGGCTTCGATCCAGGGCTCGTATGAACGGGCCCTTCGATTCGCTCAAAGAGCGGCCTCCACCAGTGGGCCGGAGGCCGACGCGAGAGACCTGGAGACCGCCCTCCTGCGGCGTTTAGGCAGGATCCCTCAGGCGGCCGTCAAGCCGTCCGTGACCCGCATACTTTTCGATCCCCTGGATGCTTGGGCCCTCCGGGAGGAGTACCTAATGGAGAAAGCGACGCTGGAGTCGGTGTCGAGCCCGAAACCTCCGCGCTCGCCGGGCCGGACGGTCGCCGGCCCGGACCCGAACGTACTCGAGCTCGCCCTAGATTACACGAACGCCGGTCTTTGGCCGGAGGCGGCCGATATCCTGGAACCTCGGGTCACCGGGAAGGTCGCGGCCCCTTGTCCCTTGGCGGCCTATCTTCACGCTTATGCCCAGGAACGGATGGGACGGACAGCCGCGGCCCAAGAATCGTTGCGTAAGGCCGCGTCGCTGCCTCCGGACCTGGTCTTCCCGTACGCGCTCGAGTTCGTCGAGGTCTTCGAGTGGGCGATGAGAGAGAATCCTTCCGACGCCCGGGCGCCCCTCTATCTCGGCAACCTCCTTTACGACCTCCAGCCCGAGCGGGCCATCGCGGTCTGGGAAAAGTCCCGGGAGCTCGATCCCTCGTTAGCCGTTGTCCACAGGAACCTCGGTCTGGCCTATGCCCAGGTCCAGAATGACCTTCCGGCCGCCGTGGCCTCACTGCAGAAGGCCGTCGCCCTGAACCCGAAGGACGCCAGGTTCTACTACGAGCTCGACCTCCTATGCGAGGCCGCCGGGACAGAACCGGCGGAGCGCCTCGTGTTGCTCGAGAAGAACCACCAGACCGTCTCCGGCAACGACAACGCCCTGGCCCGGGAGGTCGCGCTCCTCGTCCGGGTCGGCCGGGCCGCTCAGGCCCTCGAGATCCTGAAGTCGCACCATTTCCACGTCTGGGAAGGGGGAGGGGAGATCCACGGGCTCTGGGTGGAAGCCAATCTTGCCGAGGGGCGGCGATGGTTAGAGATGAGGAGCCTGCCCCGCGCGCTCGAGGCGTTCAACGAAGCGCTCTCTTATCCCCGGAACCTCGACGTCGGCCCGCCCTCGAGCGGACCAGGCTCGGCCAAGATCTTCGTCCATCTCGGGCAGACGCAAGCAGCGATCGGGAACGCGACCGAAGCGAAGTCTTGCTTCGAAAAAGCCCTCGTCTTCGGAACAGGCCTATCCGAACAAGCTTATTACAGGGGCCTGGCCCTGAACGCCTTGGGTCGTCAGGCCGAAGCGGTAAGCATATTCGAGGGATTGGTCAAGCGGGCCCGCGACGCGCTGGCCGCCGCCCCGGCCATGGATTTCTTCGAGAAATTCGGCGAGCGCCAGTCGGCCCGGGTGCGCCAAGCCAGCCTCCATTTCCTGGCCGGGCTGGGGCTCATGGGGCTGGGGAAAGAGGCCGACGCCGCGGTCGAATTCGGCCGGGCCATCGAGGCCGACCGGGGACATTCCGAAGCCCGCCGCTTCCTGAAGGAGCCGAGGGGATGAGGAAGGCATGAACAAAACCGTAAAAGCGCTCGCGTCATTTGCCGTCGCGCTATCCGTCTTGATATCCATCTCGGGCCTGGCGTCCTGCAAGAAAGCCGGGCCCGATCCTTATAGCGAGGCCGCCCTCAAGGCGGCCGCTTGGATCCGGGCCGGCGCAGGCAAGACTTCGGACGGCTTATCCTGGCCGTCCATTCCCTCGGATCCCCAGTCCGTGACGCTCGACCTCTACAGCGGCGTCCCTGGAGTCGTTCTCTTCTTCTGCCAGGCTTTCCATTCGACCGGGCAGACGGGCTATCTCGATGCCGCCCGGGCCGGCGCCGACTTCCTCATCTCCAAGATCGACGCCGTCCAAGGGGCGGGCCTATATGTGGGGCTCTCGGGCGTCGCCTTCGCCCTTGGAGAAACCTACCGCGCCACCCGCGAGGATCAATACCGGAGCGCCCTCTTAGCCTGCCTCGACCGGATCCGGGCTTCGTCAAAGAGCGCCGGAACGGGGACCGAATGGACTTCGACCACGGACATCATCAGCGGCGGCGCAGGCACCGGCCTCTTCCTGATCTACGCCTTCCATGAGACGGGCGACCGCGCCTGGCTAGACCTGGCGGCGGGGGCCGGATCGCGCCTCATCGAGCTCGGCCGTCCGGAGAACGGCGGACTGAAATGGGCCATGGACCCGAGCTTCCCGCGCCTCATGCCGAACTTCTCTCACGGCACGGCGGGCATCGCCTACTTTCTGGCGGCGCTCTATCGGGAAACGCGGCGACAGGAATTCCTCGACGCCGGGCTGGCCGGGGCTAAGTACCTCCTATCGGTGGCCGAGACCGATGGCGAAAGCTGCCTCATCTTCCACGACGAACCCGACAACAAGGATCTCTACTATCTCGGCTGGTGCCACGGACCCGTCGGCACGGCCCGGCTCTTTTACCTGCTCTCGCAGGTCGCCGGCGACAAGTCCTGGCTCGATTGGGTGAGGAAGTCGGCCAACGGCCTTCTCCAGAGCGGCATCCCCGAAGAGGAAACACCCGGCTTCTGGAACAACGCGGGCATCTGCTGCGGCCTCGCGGGAGTGGGGGAGTTCTTTCTGGACCTCTATGGCGCCCTGGGGAACAAGGATGACCTGGCCTTTTCCAAGCGCGTCGCCGCCCGGCTCCTGGCCAAGGCGACCGTTGAGGACGAGAAGATGTTCTGGGTCCAGGCCGAGCACCGGACGAGGCCCGATTATCTTTTCGCCCAAACCGGCTATATGCAGGGCGCCGCCGGGATCGGGACGTTCCTCTTGCGCCTGGCCGCGGTCGACGGGGCGAAGACGAAACGGATCGTCTTTCCCGACACGCCATTCGTCCGCTGATCCGCCGTCCGTCGCAGCTTTGCCCGTCCCGGATTTCATGCTATCATGCCTGCCTCGAGGGACATGTCCCACGGAGATTGAGGAGAACCACCCCATGGCCAGAATCGCCGCCCTCCGGAAGATCGCCACGCGGCTCCGCATCCACTCCCTGCGCATGACCACGGCGGCCGGCTCGGGGCATCCGACGACCTGCCTCTCCGCGGCGGACCTGGCCGCCTGTCTCTTCTTCGGCGAGATGCGCTGGAACACCAAGGACCCGCGCGATCCCGCCAACGACGAGTTCGTCCTCTCGAAAGGTCACGCGGCGCCCCTCCTGTGGGCCGTCTACGCCGAGGCCGGCGTCATTCCGCTCGAGAGCCTCCTCGATCTCCGGAAGATCACGAGCGTCCTCGAAGGCCACCCGACGCCCCGGATGCCGTGGGTCAAGGCGGCCACCGGCTCGCTCGGCCAGGGGCTGTCGGTCGGCGCGGGAATGGCCCTGGCGCAAAGGCTCGACAAGTCCCCGGCCCGGACCTTCGTCCTCTTGGGGGACGGCGAGTGCGCCGAGGGCCAGGTCTGGGAGGCCGCGGCCGCGGCGTCCTATTGGAAGCTGCGCAATCTCGTCGCGGTCGTCGACGTCAACCGGCTCGGTCAGTCCGATCCGACCATGCACCAGCACGACCTCCAGGCGCTCAGACGCAAGTTCGCGGCCTTCGGCTGGGACGCCGTCGTCATCGACGGACACAGGATCGACAAGATCCTGCCCGTCCTGGCCCGGGCCGGGAAGACGGGCAAGCCTACGGCCGTCCTGGCCCGAACCCTCAAGGGCAAGGGAGTGAGCTTCATCGAGGACAAGAACGGCTGGCACGGCAAGCCTCTCAAAGCCGATGAGCTGGCCCGGGCGCTCGAAGAGCTCGGCTGTCTCCCCGAGATCGACGCCAAGCGTTTCATCCACAAGCCGAAGCCCTTCCGGAAGAATAAGGCCGTCGTCGCCGCGGACTTTCCCCGGACGGCCTATAAAGAAAAAACGGCGACCCGCCTGGCCTACGGGAACGCGCTGCTCAGCCTGGCCAAGGGCGATCCGGCGGTCGTGGCCATCGACGGCGACGTCAAGAACTCGACCTATGCCGACAAGTTCTTCGAGGCCTTCCCGGCCCGGACCTTCCAATCCTTCATCGCCGAGCAGAACATGGTCGGCGTCGGCATCGGCCTGGCCGCCAAAGGCTACGTCCCCTTCATGGCCACCTTCGCGGCCTTCCTGACCCGGGCCCACGACCAGGTCCGCATGGCCGCTTATTCCTCCTCCAACATCAAGCTCTGCGGCTCCCATGTCGGCGTGAGCATCGGCGAGGACGGCCCGTCCCAGATGGGCCTCGAGGACCTGGCCATGTTCCGGGCCATCCCCGGGTGCGTCGTGCTCTATCCGAGCGACGCCGTCTCCGCGGAAAGCGCGGTCGCGGCGGCCGCCGCGCACAAGGGGATGGTCTACATCCGGACGACGCGGCCGGCTACGCCGATCCTCTACGCGGCCGCCGAGGCCTTTCCCGTCGGGGGCTCCAAGGTCCTGGGAAAAAGGGACGGAGATCAGGCGACGATCGTCGCCGCCGGCATTACGGTCCATGAGGCCCTCAAAGCCCGGGCCGAGCTCGAGAAGGCCGGCGTCAGAGTCCGCGTCCTCGACGCCTATTCGGTCGCTCCGCTCGACGCCGCGACGATCGCCCGCGAGATCGCTGAAACGGGCGGCCGGACCGTCGTCGTCGAGGACCATTTCGCCGGCGGCGGGCTGGGCGAAGCCGTCGCCGCGGCCCTGGCCGGCAAGGCCGTCCTGAAACACCTCTGCGTCCGGGAGCTGCCCCGGTCGGGAAAGCCCGAGGAGCTCCTAGAGACGTACGGGATCAGCGCCTCCCATATCGTCCGGGCCGTCAAGGAGCTCGTCGCCGGGTGAGGACGCGCAGCCTTCCCCATGCCGCGGCAGCGGCCGCCGCTCTCCTCGTCGCCCTGATCGCGGTCCGGCCCACGCCGGCCGCTCCCGGTCCCGCAAAGGAGCCGCTCCGGGGAACGGTCGTGACGGTCCATGACGGCGATACGGTCCGGGTCCGCCTCGACGGCGGGCCCGAAGAGACGGTCCGGCTCATCGGCGTAGACAGTCAGGAGCTCGAC
>Ga0154742_1024_pt2 | contig 10189 bp, 9 predicted proteins | sample Rifle2008BG16ft_FD_105750 | JGI IMG/M metagenome (GOLD analysis project Ga0154742, IMG submission 105750) | Candidatus Aminicenantes bacterium RBG_16_63_16 | reverse complement strand
CATTCGGCTCGGTCGCGGCCGCCCGAACGGCGAGCCCGATCACCGCCAGGATGAATAATCCAAGAATCGACATCCTTCTCATGTTGCTCCTTTCCCGGGGTCTCCCGACGTCCTCAACGGAATAAGGAGAACCCCGACTTGAGATCGACCCGTGTTTTCCGGTCCCTTCCGCGGGTTCAGTTTCCCGCGCCGCCGTCCTCAAGTCATCGCGTTGGGCCATCCCGAATCCCTATGGCCAGGCCTTCGAATAGGCAGCGAGAATGCTGTCGCAGAGGCGGTTGAACTCTTCGTCCACCTGGCGTCTTGACGCGTCCGCGCCAAACCAGGCGGCAATCTCCTCCGCCCCCCGCGCATACGGAATCGTGCAAGCGAAATCCGGGACCAGCCGCTTGATCTTGCCGTTGTCGAAAATCATGCTTTGGGATTTGTCGCCCAGCAGCCCGGCTCCCCAATCCTGGTCGTAGGCCGCGATCAGGTCGGAGGGCACGTGGACGACCTTCGCCTCAGTCCCGAAGGCGCGCGCCAGGAGCTCGAAGATCTGGTTCCAGGTCAGCCACTCGTCCGAGGTGATGTGGACGGCTTCGCCGATGGCGCGCGGGTTGCCCAGCAGTCCGACAAAGCCCTTGGCGAAGTCGGAGTGGTGTGTCAAAGTCCAGACGGACGTCCCGTCGCCGTGGACGATCACCCCCCGGCCGCGCCGCATCCGGTCGATGACCGTAAAGCGGCCTTTCATCGGCAGCAGCGTGGCGTCGTAGGTATGGGAGGGCCGGACGATGGTGACGGGGAACTTCTCTTCTTGGCTGGCCCGGTTGAGGCGCACTTCGCAGGCGATTTTATCCCGCGAATACTGCCAGTAGGGATTGTCGAGGGGCGTCGATTCGGTCACCGGCAGCCTCGCGGGCGGCGTCTGGTAGGCCGAGGCGGAGCTGATGAAGATATACTGCCCCGTCCGGCCGCCGAAAAGGCTCACATCGGTTTCGATATGCTCCGGTGTAAAAGCGATCCAGTCGACGACGGCATCAAAGGTTTGATTTCCCAGCACGTTCCGGACGGAATCAGGATCACGAGCATCCCCGCGCAGGATTCTGGCTCCCGCAGGCGCGGGGCGGATGGACCGGCCGCGGTTGAGCAGGGTGAGGTCGATCCCCCGTTCGATAGCGAGCAGCGAACAGGCCGAGCTGATGACCCCCGTGCCGCCGATGAACAGGACCTTCATGGCAGGACGAAAAATAAATCAAGGCCGGAGGGATGTCAAGGCAGCGAGATCCTCGATAAATCCGGGGGGCCGGCAGGACGAGTAAGCTTCTCTCTTAAAAACCGCTCAAGTCTGCCCAAGAGCCCCTTGGGTGTAAATCATGTCCGTCGTTTTTAGAGCTCCCCCCTTTGACAACCGACGCTGCCCCAATTTATCATTCCCAGCAATGGGGTGAGATCAACTTGGTGAAATCCTCCGACCAGGCACTGACGCGGGAGATGGAAAATGAAGTGCCCACGATGCAATACAGAGAATAACGACAACTCCAGATTCTGTGGCAACTGCGCGGCGCCGTTGGGGCCAGGCGCGGGTGCTGGCCCTGAAGGTGCTTCCGTCACCAGAACCCTGGAAACCCCGCTTCATGTCTTGAAGCCGGGCTCGCTCATCGCCGGCAAGTACCGGATCGTAGAAGAGGTAGGTGCCGGGGGGATGGGCATCGTCTATAAGGCCGAGGACCTCAAGCTCAAGAGGGCCGTGGCCCTGAAGTTCCTGCCGCCTCACCTCATGGATGCGCCGGAGCTCAAGGAGCGGTTCCTGATAGAAGCCCAGGCAGCCGCGGCGCTGTCGCACCCGAACATCTGCGTCATCCACGAGGTCGGCGAGAGCGAGGGCCGCCCGTACATCGCCATGGAGTACGTGGAGGGCGAGACGCTGCGGGACAAGGTCAAGAAGGGGCCGCTCGATCCCGGCGAGGCCGTAAGCCTGGTCGACCAGGTCGCGGCGGGGCTCGGGGAGGCTCACGGCAAAGGCATCATCCATCGGGACGTCAAGAGCGCCAACATCATGGTCACGGCCAAGGGGCGGGCCAAGGTCATGGACTTCGGGCTGGCCAAGCTTCGTGGCGGCTCGTCGTTGACCAAGAGCCAGACGACGCTGGGCACGGTAGCTTACATGTCGCCGGAGCAGGCCCGGGGTGACGATCTCGACCAGCGCACGGACATCTGGTCGCTGGGGGTGGTCCTCTACGAGCTGCTGGCGGGGAAGCTTCCCTTCCAAGGCGACCGCGACCAGACCGTGATTTATTCCATCCTCCATAAGGAACCTGAATCGCTGATCAAGATACGCCCTTCGCTGGCCCCAGAACTCGACCATGTTGTCGGCCAGGCCCTATCCAAGAAACAGGCCGACCGCTACCGGACGATGGAGGAATTCCGGGACGACTTGGCGGCGATCGCCGAAGGCCTCAAGCCCCTCAAAGCCAGGCCCCGACCCGACCAGCCCGAAAACTCCATCGCCGTGCTCCCCTTCATCAACGACAGCCCCGACCAGGAGAATACCTATTTCATCAACGGGGTGATGGAGGAGATCCTGAACAACCTCCAGAAGATCAAGGCGCTCAGGGTCATCTCCCGCACGTCGGTCGAACAGTACCGGGAGAGGAAAAAGCCCTTGAGGGAGATCGCCGAAGAGCTCGGCGTGAACTATATCCTGGAGGGCAGCGGTCAAAAATACGGCACGGCCTTCAAGCTGAGGGCCCAGCTGATCATGGCCGCCAAGGAGACCCATCTCTGGGGCGACTCCTTCCAGCGGAAGATCAGCAACGTGGAAGATATCTTCGATGTCCAAGCGAAGATCGCGGAATCGGTCGCAGTGGCCCTCAAGGCGGTCATCTCCCCGGAAGAGAAACGGCTCATCGAGAAATTACCCACGGACGATCTAGGGGCCTATGATGCCTTCCTCAAAGGCAAATTCGCCGCGTATAAAACCGCCCCGGAAGACCTTGATGCGGCCATCCAATATTTTGAGCAGGCCAAAGAAAGAGATCCTGGGTTTGCCCTGGCTTATGCGGGTATAGGCTTAGTATGGCTGATTCGTCAGCAATTTGGGATAACGTCCCCTGATGAGGCGGGCCCCCAACTCATGGACGCCATCGGGAGAGCCCTCGAACTGGACAGCACCCTGGCGGAAGTCCAATTTATGCTGGCCAACATGAACGTCTTTGGGATGTGGGATTGGGAAGGTGGCGAATCGGCCTATAAAAAGGCCCTTGAGATCAATCCCAACCATGCGGACGCCCACGGCCTCTATTCACTGTTGTTGATCACACTGGGCCGGCCGGAAGAAGCCATGGAACATGTTGAACTGGCGCTTAAGCTCGATCCGCATAATCCGATGATCAGGGTCTGGTATAGCGCAGCCCTGTTATTCGTGCGCCGATATGACGATTGTATCTCAGTCGGTCGTGATGTCCTTGAAAAGAACCCCTCTCTCTTCGGGGTCCTAGATCAAGTCAAGGATGCTCTCCATCTGATGGGGCGATGCGAAGAGGCATTGGAAGCTTCAAGATTATACTATAGCAATCTCTATAAAGATTTCGATAATGTTTTTGATCAATATGAAAGGCTTGGATATGCCGGCACGCTGAACCTCGAAGCTGATACGCTCATGGAGCAGTCAAAATTCAAATATGTCTGTCCTAACGATGTCGCCACTTTATATATCCATGCAGGGAACAAGGAGCGGGCTCTGGATTGTCTGGAGCAGGCTTATGAAAAGCGCGATTCAAATATCGTTTATACAGGTGTCCGTTCAGTCTTTGCCATTTTGAGCGACGAGCCCCGCTACCAGGAACTGCTGCACAAACTGAGGCTGCCGACGGGCGATAAGAAATTGGAGGACGCGTCATGAAATGCCCCAGGTGCCTCACTGAGAATAGAGACGATTCGAAATTCTTCAGCAACTGTGCGGCGCCACTGGGGCGGGGCGCCGGGGCAGACGTTGACGGTTTTCAGGCTGTGCCTGAGAAGGTCTTTTCCCAGGCTCAAGCCAAGAGCGTGTGGGCTTCTCTCACCAGGCGGGCCAAGGGGAGCCCATAGGGGCAGGCCCGCTCGAGCGGGGAGACGTCCATGCCCTCGCTATAGCGGGCCGAGGGAGGCAAGCTCCGATAGTGATCGCGCGCGCTCGCGACCTCGCCGGAGAGATAATAGGTCTTGAAACGGAGGATCTCGGACACGGCGGGGCCTTCCGGGATAGCCCGCGTGCAAGAGCCGCACATCCGGCACATCTCGGACCCCAGGCGTGCGGCCAGGATGCGGAGGCCCCTGTCCTCGGCTTTCGTCAGACGTCCGGTCGCGGCTTTGAGGTTCTGTTCGAGCTGGTCACGATTGAACAGGATGTTCCCGAAGGCCAGGACGCCGGGTATATCCAGGACCCAGTGGATGAGGGCGGTGGCGATGCTTCCGTCGTCGGGCAGATAGTCGCGGACCTGATCGCGCAATCCCTCGACATGATCCCAGGTTTTTGTCCCCCCCAGAAAGGTTTTCATGGCAACGATGGCGATCCCCTTGGCGGCGGCCTTGGAGATGATCCCGAAATATCTCTCGCGGGTGTGGCGGTTCGGGAAAGTTTCCTTCGAGAAATAGTCCTGGGGAACGGTCGGGTTGACCGGGATCTGGATCAGGTCGAAGAGGTCGCTCTCGACGGCCGCCTCGAAGACCTCCGCGGTGTTGATGTGCTGCGACATCATGAGATAGCGGGTCCGGCCCTGCCGCTTCAGCTCTTCGAAGGCCTGGACGGCCCCCATCTTGGTCTTCACGTCCTCGGCGCTCCGGTACTCGGAATGGATCTTGAACCCGTCGATCATCTCCAGTCCCGCTCTCTTGCGATTGCGCTCGAACTCGGCGATGGCCTCGTCCTTGTCCAAGGTGTCGATGGTCGTGTCGCAGGCGAAAGAATCACGGTCCATCTTCTGGAATATCTCGTAGGGAGCCGGGCTGCGCCATTGGCCGATCTTATGCCAGTAGTTGACCCCGGCCTCGATGGCGATCCGGTACATCTCTTCGCTTCCCATCCAATCGCCGAGGAAGACCGGCGTCCGGATCCCCGTTCGTCCGAGCGTCACCTGCCGCATCCGGGCGGGTTCTTCGGAGCCGCCCCGGAAGGGGAGCGCGCCGGCCGCCGCCAGCGTCGCCAGCAGAAAGCTCCGCCTCGTAACGGGGCGGGAGCCGGCGACGATCTGGTTGGCGCCGGAAAACCTGTTCTGTTCTGATTGTGCCAGCCGAGTGAACCTTTTCATGTTTGTCCTTTCTCCCGAAGGTCTTGGGCAATATAGAACCGGATTCGAGGCGATGTCAAGGAAAAAACGGTGTTGAGCTGGTGAACCTCGATAAGCGGCATGGCTTCCTCCTTAGATCAGGTTTTGGGCCCGGCTGCGGCCGCGTAACTTTTCCGAACGAATTTTAAGATTCTTTTGACGTCCGACTGGTCGTCCATCCGGACCTTCAGCCAATTCCCGACTGTCCTTTGTCCTGCCTGGAAGGGCTCCGTGGGAAATGCCGCGACCAGTTCTTTCTTCCCCTTCTCGTCGAGCCGGGTCAGGACAACGCCGCCGGTCATGAGCAACGCAAACATGGATTTATCAACCAAGTAACACGGGCAGCCGAACATCTTCTTGGTTGCTACTCCAGGCCAGCCAAGGACGACTGCCTCCAGGGATTCCCGGAGTTCTTTCATGCTGTTTTCATCGTAATATTTCATGACTCACCCGCCTCTCCCGCCATTCATATCGCTGCCGGTATTCAAACCCATCCCTTCTTTTTATAAAGGGCAAATCCTTTGGCCAGCGCGTCGGCGACTTGTTTTTCCAGATTCCGGTCCAGCGCCGTGATATGAAAGCAGGATTTTCCCTTGAGCCGCTTCAGGAGCCTAGGATCCAGGGCCCTATTGCGGTCCTCAGTTTGTTTGCCTGCCTTTCCATATCGTCCGGCCCCTCTTCTTTATTATCATACCACAGGGGCGATGCCTGGATCCTCGGCCGGCAGGGATCTCCGCAGGAACAATGTAACACCCCGCGCTGACCTGAAAAGCGGGAAGAAGTTTGACTCATCTTCGCGCACCTGATATTTTGCTCCCAGGAAAACCCATGGAAATCGACAGGGACGGCCAATGAGCATAAGAAACTTTATAGGCGGAGCCGCGGGCTGCCTGTTTTTGTGGTTGGCCCACCTCCCGGCGGGTCAGGAGCCGACGAAGGTCATCTATGATGAGAAGGACGTCCCTCCGTACACATTGCCGGAGGCGCTGGTCGCGGGAGGGGGTAAGCGGGTAACAACGGCTGAGGAGTGGATCACGGTGCGCCGCCCGGAGGTCCTGGAACTCTTCTCCTCGCAGGTTTACGGAAGAGTTCCCCGGGCCGATGTCAAAACCGAATTCTTGCCGGGCCGGACGGACCGGTCGGCGCTCGGCGGGGCGGCCGTGCGCAAGGAGATCACGATTCGGTTTACCCGCGGCGCGCTTTCTCATGCGATCTCGCTCCTGCTCTACCTCCCCGCGGGCGCCAAGAAGCCGGTTCCGGTATTTCTCGGCCTGAATTTCGCGGGGAATCACACGATCTCTTCCGACCCGGGAATATCCGTTACGAAATCATGGGTCCCCACCGATGTGGAGTCGGGTGTCATGGACCACGCCGCGACGCCGCTCTCCCGCGGAGTTGCGAGCTCAAGCTGGCCGGTGGCGCGGATACTTGAGCGGGGTTACGGGCTGGCCACGATCTACTACGGCGATATCGACCCGGATTTCGACGACGGTTTCAAGAACGGCATCCATCCCCTGTTTTACGCCGCGGCTCAGATAAAGCCCGCGCCTGACCAATGGGGCTCGATCGCAGCCTGGGCCTGGGGGCTGTCGCGGGCGATGGACTATCTCGAAACCGACCCGGATGTCGATGCCTCGCGCGCGGCCGTGCTCGGGCACTCGAGGCTCGGGAAAACGGCTCTCTGGGCAGGGGCGACCGATCCCCGGTTCGCCCTGGTCATTTCCAATAACTCAGGATGCGGCGGCGCCGCGCTTTCGAAGCGGATCTTCGGCGAGACGGTCGGCATAATCAATGATCAGTTCCCGCACTGGTTCTGCGGGAATTTCAAGAAGTATAGCAACAACGAGCCCGCCCTACCCGTCGATCAGCACCTGCTGATTGCCCTCATCGCGCCGCGGTCGGTCTATGTAGCGAGCGCTGAGCAGGATGGCTGGGCCGACCCCAAGGGCGAGTATCTCTCGGCCTTCCATGCGGGAAGCGTGTACAAGCTGTTCGGCAAAACCGTCCTGACTTCGGAATCCATGCCCACCGTCAACCGGCCCGTCATCCGACAGGACGTCGGCTACCACGTGCGCTCGGGAGAGCATGCCCTTTCGCGCTACGATTGGGAGCGATACCTGGATTTTGCCGATTATCATTTTCGGGGCTTAAAGGCCCCTTAGCCGGGGTGAAGCGCAGCCCCTTTATGCCAATGAAACCTTTTGGATACTTCTTAGTTTAATAAAGTGGGAGGGCAAAAAACGCTTCAGGCCGGTTGGCCAGCCATTTTCCCGGGACTGCGGGGCGAGAGAAAGGGTAGGGGGCCGTGAGACTAAGGCCCGTACTGATTTTTGACCCGCGAGGAACATGGAGAAGTGAAAAAAGATAAAGTTCAAAAGGCAAAAGGGCCGATCCGCGAGTATGCCGAACTCATCGCCGAGACTTCGGTCTTCGTCTTCTTTATCATGACATTTGTCGCCCAGGCCGCTCAGATCCCGACACCCTCCATGGAAAAAACCATGCTTGTCGGTGACCACATTCTCATCAACAAGTTCATTTACGCCCAGCCTGTCCTTCCCGCAGAAAAGCTTCTCCTCCCCAGCCGGCCTATTGAGAGGAACGACTTCGTGATTTTCAAGTCGCTGGAAGAACCGGATAAGGATGTCGTCAAAAGAGTGATCGCGGTGGCCGGAGACAAGGTCGAAATCCGGGCGAAGCGGGTCTATGTCAACGATGCGCCGCTCCGGGAGAAATACAAGGTCCATATTGATTCCCAGGTGTACGCGGAAGAGGGCCGGTTTTCCCACGAAGGCTATCGCCGCGACAATTTCGGTCCCGTCGTGGTCCCGGACGGGCATGTTTTCGCCATGGGCGATAACCGCGACAACAGCCTCGACAGCCGGTTCTGGGGCTTCCTGCCAGTCAGCCGAGTCAAGGGAAGGCCTTGGCTGGTCTATTTTTCTTATGAAACCCTGGAGAATCCCCACCTCAGGAATAGCCCGAAGGACAGGCTGGACAAACTCGTCAGAGCCGTAACCAGGATAAGATGGAAGCGGATACTTAAAGTTTACCGCTGAGCCGGCGGGCTTCCCTAACGGTGATGGCGGTCCTTCAACGCCCCTGATAGCCTGGGCGGCCTCGCCGATGGCCGTCCGCACATCCTCGCGATGAGATTGGCGGAAGTTATAGGCCGTGAGAACGACGTCCCAGAATCCGCTCTCGGCGGCAGCGCGGATCACCCGGAACGGGAGCAGCCAGCGACAAATGCAGGGCCGCCAATCCCCGCAGCCGGAATAGAAGAAACCTGTCTGTGAGGTCCCCAAGAATGGGCCGAGCCCTATCTTTTGAGACAGAATAGGCAACCAGGAGGGTGAATGCTATCATATATATCGGGCGAAACAAAATCATGAGAGTTAACAATTCGATGAGGTCGAAGAGCGCGCCAAGGGCCAAAGCAAAGTCCAGGGCAGGAGCTAAGGCCATCGCCAAAAAGGAAAAGCCGCTCGGGGCCGGGCACAGCAGCTTCGACTTGATTGATAGCCCAGCCCTGTTCAAAGAGCTGCGGCTTAAGAAGGGGAGTTCGTTCTTGGATATCGCCTGCGGGCCGGGAGCGTACATCCTCGCCGCCTCCGAGTTCATCGGCCCGGCCGGTAACCTCTATGGCGTCGACCTCTGGGATGAAGCCATCGCCGCATTGAGAAGGGAGGCCGCCGCAAGAGGCATCAAGAACCTCATAACCAAAATCGCCGACGTCGGAAAAAAGATCCCGCTCCCGGACAGGGCGGTAGATGCCGCCCTGATGGCGACCGTCCTTCATGACCTGGTCGAGGAGGGGAAGGAGACGAAGGCCCTGCGGGAAACGGCGCGGGTGCTGAAGCCCGGCGGGCTGTTTGCCGTGGTGGAGTTCAAGAAAATCGATGCCCCCACCGGCCCACCGCGGCAGGTCCGTTTGAATCCCCGCGAGGTGGGAGACCTCGTCGCGCCGTTTGGGTTTAGCAAAGCCAGGTTCAGGGACCTCGGTCCCGATGTCTATCTCATGGTCTTCCGGCGAAGGTGAAAAAAATGCTCCCGATAATCATCGGCGTCCTGGTGGGCGGCGTGGGCGGCTATTTCTTTTACAGGTACGTCGGCTGCAAGAGCGGCGCCTGCATGATCACTGGCAACCCCTATCTTTCCTCCATCTACGGGGCGCTGCTGGGCGGCCTTATCGGCAATATCCTGAAATAGCGCCCCTCTAATTAACCCCCTTTATTATCTCCCCCGGAGCCTTCAAATTAATCTCCAGTTGATGAAAAAATAGGACCGTCCCCCACTGTCCCAATGAGCGTCTTTGATATCGTTATAAGTTTCACATTATAAAATGGATAAACTGATTTTAAACGAAAATTGATATGAAAAGCACCGACGTTGCGCTTCGGCCGAACAGTCATTGAAAAGCTCTGATTTTCCGGATGTCGCCGATAAGTTCACAGGCGCGGTCGAAATCGCCCTGCCCGTAGGCCTGGTCGAGCTCCATCAGCGCCCGCTCGAGCTTCCAGGCCGTGTGGGAATTGGGCGTTGAGTCGAGGTCACCTCCGGTCGCGCGGCTGGCCTCATGCAGGTCGCCGCTGTCCCTGGCGTAGTCTGGGCCGTTCTCGAGATTGCTCAATACCGCCTGAGACCGCTTCCTGAAATGGTCCCTCAGATTCTGATACTGCAGCTCCCTCGACACATCCTGGGCATAGCGCCGGAAGTTGTCCGGCCCCTCGGCCATGGCTCTCCTCAGTCCCTCCGGGAGCTCGAAGGGCAGGGCCTCATCCATGGCCTTCATCAGCTTTGTGTTGGCGGCCATGGCTTCGGGAAGGATCTCGGTGGCATAGGGGCGGTAGAGGTATTCCTCATCGAAGGGAACGCGGCGGGCCCGCTCGTCGCGCACGGTCGTC
>Ga0154742_1104_pt1 | contig 10329 bp, 6 predicted proteins | sample Rifle2008BG16ft_FD_105750 | JGI IMG/M metagenome (GOLD analysis project Ga0154742, IMG submission 105750) | Candidatus Aminicenantes bacterium RBG_16_63_16 | reverse complement strand
ATCGCGACGTCCGGCCGCCCTCCTGACGGCGGCGGCCGCCGTCGCGGGCGGGGCGGCGTTCCTCGCAAGCTGCGGCGGGACCCGTCCGGTGCTCCACGTTTACGCCTGGGCGGATTACTTCAAGCCTGAGCTCGTGGCGCGTTTCGAGAGGGAGGAGCGGTGCCGGGTCGTCATCGACACCTTCGATGCGAACGAAGCGATGTACGCGAAGCTCAAGGCGGGCGCCGCCGGGTATGATCTCCTAACCCCGACAAGCTACATGGTCAGCCTGATGAACAGCCAGGGCATGATCCGCCGGCTCGACCGCGGCCGCCTGCCCAACCTGGTCCACGTCGACCCGGAGTATCTGAAGCTCGCCGTCGACCCGACCATGGATCACTCCGTGCCCTACATGATCGTCAATACCGTGATCGCTTATCTCAGGAGCAAAGTCCAGGACTTCCAGCCGTCCTGGTCGATGTTCGACCGCCGGGACCTCAAGGGGCGGATGACGATGCTCAACGACATGCGCGAGACAATCGGTGCGGGGCTCAAGTTCCTGGGCTACAGCATCAACTCGACCGACGCCGGGGAGCTCGCCCGGGCGAAAGAGGTCATCGTGCGCTGGAAAAAGAACATCGCCAAATTCGAGAATGAGCAATACAAGACCGGCGTCGCCTCGGGCGAGTTCCTGGTCGTCCAGGGATACAGCGGGGATATCCTCCAGGTGCAGCTGGAAAACCCGGACGTGGCGTTCGCCGTTCCCCGGGAAGGGACCGTGATTTCCGTCGACGACCTCGTCATCCCCCAAGCGGCGCCGCAACCCGGCCTGGCCCACGCGTTCATAAATTTTCTCCACGACCCCGGCGTGGCGGCGGAGAACACCACTTTTCTCAAGTATCTCTGCCCGAACAAGGACTCCTATCCCCTGCTCGCCGAGGCCCTGAGAAAAAACCCGGGCGTCTTCCTGGACCCCGAGCTCCGGGCCAGGAGCGAGATCATCGCCGACCTGGGCCAAGCCAACGCCCTCTACACGAGAATCTGGGACGAGATCAAGTCCTCGCGCTAGTGCTCGACCGAACTGGCGATGCCTTATTCATCCAGTTTGAATATAATGAGTATTTCCAGAAGTGCGCGATCATGAGCACACGTCAAGTCCTCAGGATGTTCGGCGCGGTTGTCCTCCTCGCCGGCTTAGGGTTTGGCCATTTCCAAATCACTCCCTCACCGGACCCCGGCGTCTACCCGGAGGCAGGCGACCGGGCCGATGCCGTCCGTCGGTTGAATGACCTGGCCAGGTTCTGCGCCGGGCTGGAGATCGACCGCCGGAGCGAGATCTATGACCTCACCCGGACAGACGATTGGACCAGGTTTGCCGCCGACGAGAGCGCGCGCTGGGAGTCCTTCAAGAAGCCCGCCCAAACGATCCGGGCCTGGGTCAAGTCGGAGCTTTCGCCTCATAAGACCGCCAACCCCAGTGAATTCTATCCGTTCGGGGGTCCCGACATCCTGTTCGCCACCCTGATGAGGCCCTCGGCCAGGCTCTACGTTCTGGTCGGGCTCGAACCGGTCGGCTCGACGCCGGACCCGAAAACCATCCGGGAGACGCCCCTCAAGGATTTCCTGTCCCAGTACAGCGTCGCGCTCGACGACATCATCCGGCTGAGTTTTTTCCGGCGGGCCGACCTCGTGGTTGAGATGAAGACGCCCGTCATCGACGGCGTCCTCCCCGTCATCATGGTGCTCCTTGCCAGGACGGATAAGGAGATCATCTCCGTGGAGCGGGGATTGCTGAATACCAGGGGCGAATTCATCAACGGCGAGAATGATCCCCCGGATCCCCCGCGAAAGCCCCGGGCGCTGCGGCTGAAGTTCCGGGATAGCGGCCGCGGGGACGAGCGAACGCTCATCTACCTGTCGCAGGACCTCTCCAACCCCGCGGTCGATTCCAACCGGGGCTTCCTGTCCTTCGTTGACAAGAGCTTGAGCCGCGGCTTCGGCTTCATCAAGTCCGCGAGCTACCTGATGCACAAACCCGTTTTTTCGAGCATCGCCGGGATCATCTTAAGGGTATCCGATGTCGTCCTGGAGGATGATTCCGGGATGCCGTACCGGCTTTTCGACCCTTCGGTCTGGAAAATATCTCTGTACGGAGACTACGGCGGGCCGATCGATTTGTTCAAAGATTTCTTCCAGAAGGACCTACTGGATGCCGCCACGGCTGGCACCAGGCCTCTTGGCTTTCACATCGGCTACGGCAAAAAATCCAACCTGCTGCTGGCGGTCAGGAAAGCGTCCTGACCCGGCCTGCCTTTCCGCGGCTCACTTGGCCTCGGCCGCGGGCTTGGGGCGGCCGGCGTCCAGGCTGCGGTAATTCAGCGCCGCGTTAAAAACCAGGAAAAAGCTGCCGAACGTCTCCTGGCGCCACATCGGGTTGACGGCGAAGAGGACCACGTGGCCCTTGCCGACGGGTACGTCCACGATGGCGGGCTTGTTCGCCAGCTCCTCCCCGCCCTCGAGGAGACCCGAAACGAGGAGCTTGTCCGCCGTATCAAAGCGCACGATGACCCGGACGTTCTTCAGGTCGGGCGGCATGTAGAGGTCGAACATGTCCTTGTATTCGGGAGGGATGCCCGTCCCCACTCCGATGATTTTTTCGGGCCTGGGGATCCGGCCCTGGATAACGTCGGGATCCTTGAGCCCGCCACGCCCCGAGGGCCGTCCGGCCGAGGCTCCGCCCCCGAACAGGTCCTCGATCTCCGACCCGATGACCGCCTTGGTGCCCGTCTCGAGGACGGGCCCGCCGCTGAAATAGACGCCCAGGTTGCGCTCGTACCCATAGCCGATGGGACTCAGATTATCGTTGATGTTGGCGCTCAGGACGGAGCCGACAACCTTCAGCTTGTCGGGCCTGGCCACCGCGACGCTTTCGACGAGCCCGTAGGCGATCGGGACTTCGGCCATGGAAGTTATGGGAATGAATAACCCGCCGTCCTCCACGAACTCCCGGAGATGGGCGATGCCGGCGGCCTCGATCCCGCCCCGGATATCCGCCCGAGAGTCCGGCCCCCCGAGATGGGGATATTTCTCGGTTTTCATCCAGGGGACAGGGTTGGCGCCGCCGATCCCGTTGACCACCCGCTGGACCTTGCCGAATTTTCCGGCGGGCGGAAGAACGATGACATCGTACTTCGCCTTCAGGTCTTCGACATCCCGGATTTCCTGGAGGGGTATGTAGGCGTAGGGGACCTCAAGCTTGTCGAGCGCCAGCCGGAACCAGCCCTCGTCCTGGGTGTTGAGCCAGGAATGGAGGAGGGCGATCCGGGGCGCGTCGAGCTCGTGCGTTTTGACCGCGGGAAGCGACGGGAGGCCGCGGGCGGTCAGGCCGAGCTCCCGGCAGACGGGCGCCAGGCGATCGGCCAGGTCGGCCGGGTTGCCCTCCTTGGGGATGATGAAGCTTCCGGCGTTGAACCGGGCTTCGGCCGAGCCGAACGCGTCCTCGGCGGCCAGCATCTTGATGTCGCGGAGCTTGTAGCGGAAGGTCATGAGCTCGGGCTCGGCCGCGTGGTTGACGGCGAAGGCGGCGGCCTTGGCCGCCTCCGTGACTTTGCCTTCGATGACGGCGTCCTGGCGGAGCGGCGACATCTGGGCGTCGAGGACCTTGACGTCCGTGACCCTGACCGTCCTGACGTTGTGGAGCGGCCCCAGGGTCCAGCCCGTATCATCATATGGACGCGGGTCCTTGGGGTTATAGTATTGGGTGTCGAGCAACATATCGGCGCAGCGGCTGTACGGCTGGTCCATCCGGATGATGTAGCTTCCTGCGGGGTACTTGTCCTTGCCGATGACGGCCTCTTTTTTCGCCACGCAGACCTCGACCCCGTGCCGGCGGAGGAGGTTGACCAACCGGGCCGCGGCCAGCGGGCGTTTCGTGTCTCCGGGTATGATGTAGGCGGCCGGGCCCTCGGTCCGCGCCTTGGCCACCGATCGTCGGCCCTTAAGGCAGAAGTTCTCCAGGAACCGGCCCCGCGCTTCGGCGATATGCCTGAAGGAAATGAGAAGGGCGCTCTGCTGGAGGTTGATGTTGTTGCGGAACGACCAACGGACCGCCTCAAAAGGCGGGTTGGGACGGAACCAGGCCCGCTTCGACTCGGCGCCGACGGTCCGGACCATCGTGTCCGCGCCGGTCCCGCCGAAGGTCTCGTAGAACCGGCCCGTCGAGTTGTGGAAGTGGGCGACGAAAAAGGCATAGCTCGCGCCCCAGCCGTCGAAAAACCCGTGGGTCCAGACGCCGGGCACGCCGCGCCGGGTCATCTCGCTGACTTCGTGGGCGGCCAGCTCCTCCCACTCGTCGATCGTGATCGGGTCGAGCCAGGCGTTGTACGGGCCCGTCCCGGTCGAGGTGTAGAGGTAGGGCACGGACTCATGGAGGTCGTGCATGATGATCGGGTGCCATTCGAAATAGGCCCGGAGCAGGTTTTCGGTCAGCTTCAACCCGACTCCGATCGCGTCGCGGTTGTTGTCGTGGAGCACATACTTGCCCCAATAGACGAGCGGGATCGTCTTCTTGGTTTCTTTCTTATAGAGGTAAGCGTCCACGGCCCGGTCCCAGCCGTCAACCTCGAGAATGGGAGTCATCAAGATGACCATGTTTTTCCGGATGGAACGCAGGCGCTCGGTCTCCCCGACCGCCAGCCGGTAGGCCAGCTCCATCATCATCTCGGGGGCGCCGGTCTCCTGGGAGTGAAGCCCGCCGGTGATCCAATAGATGGGCACGCCCTCGGCGACGAGCTTGCCGGCTTCCGCGTCGGAAAGACCGCGGGGGTCGGCGAGCCGGGCCATGATCTCCTTCAGCCTGGCCAGCCGGGCGATGTTCTCTTCCGAGGACACGGCCACCGCGATCATTTCGCGTCCCTCCTCGGTGGTTCCGATAGAGAATACGGCGACCCGGGGCGTCGCGGCGTCCAGGGCCCGCATGTATTTATAGATATCCGCGGAATGGTCGAGAACATCCGGCGCGCCGGCGATGTGGCCGAGGACTTTAAGCGGGGACGGCACGTCCGGCGAGGCCGGCAGGTGGTCGACAAGCTCGGTGAGGAAATACGGGCCGGTCGTGTATTCGAGGATTTTAGCCGTGTAATCTTTGTCGATAGTCTGAGCAGCCGGCTGGGCGCCCGCCGAAGCGTAGGCGGCAAGAAAAACGACGGCAGCGGCGGCCGCGGTCCTGGTCCGGGAAGAAATCCGCATCATGGGGGGCCTCCTTCGATGGATCTCGGGCAATTCGCCGGGATTATACCAAAGAACGGGGGCCGCCGATATGGAAAGAAGTGCCTACTTCAGCGCACCTTCCTCGAAAACGAATTGGAGAGATCGGGTGGCACGGCGTGTGGCCGCGATGTCAGCGAACGAGCTTGGCCTCCAGGGTGATCGGCGTTGCGGCCAGGGCCTTGGACACGGGGCAGTTGGCCTTGGAGCTTTCGGCGATCTCGAGAAACAGCTTTTCGTCGATCCCCGGAAGGTCGACTTCGGTCGCGAGACGGATGCCGGTGATCGTAGCGGCGCCGTTAACGATGTCCAGAGTGACGGCGGCGGTTGTCTTGACGCTCTTGGGCACATAGCCCTTCTGCGATAGATCGCCGGCGAACTTCATGGAGAAGCACCCGGCGTGAGCCGCGGCGATGAGCTCTTCCGGGTTTGTCCCGGCGCCCTGCTCGAACCGCGACAGGAATGTGTAGGGGCCTTCGTAGGCGCCGCTCGCCAGCTTCACTTTCCCCCGGCCCTGCTTGAGGTTTCCTTCCCAGACGGCCGATGACTGTCTGACAACCATGACTTCCTCCTACTCGGGATTAGGCTCTACCTAAAGATTACATGGGCGGCGTCGTAATTGCAAACGCCGCTCGAAGGACCCTCAGGAGATTTCCAATCTTCGGCTTTTGGAGTAATATCAGGACTCCGTCTTGAGTTGAGGAGGTCGCTATGAGATCAAAACTCACCCGGTGCCTGGCGCTGAGCCTGATCGTCGTTTGGTCCCTCGCCGCGGGCGGTCCACAGCAGAAAAAGGCCGCCTTCGACGGCCAGGCCGCTTACGATTACGTCAAGGTCCTGGCATCGGACGCGATGGAGGGCCGGGAGAGCGGCGAACCCGGCGAGAGGATGGCGGCCGACTACATCGTCTCCAAGTTCAAGGAGTGGGGCGTGGAGCCGGCCGGCGCGAACGCCGGCTATTTCCAGGACTTCACCATCGAATACCACGACGTCGCCCGGGATGCCGCCCTCGAGGTCTATGCCGGCGGCAAGGCGCGAAGCTTCATCTACAGCGAGGACTGGCGGCAGCAGCGCTATTCGGGTTCGGCGGCGGTCACCGCGGACATCGTCTTCGTGGGCTACGGCATCTCGGCCCCCGAGAAGCAGTACGACGAATACGCCGGCGTCGACGTCAAGGGCAAGCTCGTCCTTTTTTCGACGGATTCGCCCCGGCGGTTAAGGGACAAGCTCGCCGATGAAGCCGCCTGGCCGGCCCGCATCAAGGCCGCCCGGGACCACGGCGCCATCGGCGTCCTGGCGTTCCGGGCGGAAACCCAGACACAGGGCTTCGGCCGGTTCCGGATGAACCTCAAGAAGGAAATCTACAAAGCCGACTTCCCGATCGTCACCCTCGAGAGCAAGGTCCTCGATTTCATTTTCAAACATCTGCTGACCGACCTCCGTACGGCCTTTATGCAGGTCGAAATGACGGGGAAGCCCCAGAGCCTCGAAACGGGGGTCCGCTGCGCGCTTAACCTGAATGTCACGTTCGACGAGAAGCGTCCCGCCCGGAACGTTCTGGCGAAGATCACGGGCTCGGACAAGAACCTCAAGGGCGAGTACGTCATCCTCGGCGGGCATTACGACCACCTGGGAATCGATTACGCGGGCGATGTCTTCAACGGCGCCGACGACAACGCCTCGGGCACGGCCGTGGTGATGGAAGTCGCCCGGACGATGAAGCTCAACAAGGCCAGGCCCAAAAGGACGGTCATCTTCGCTTTGTGGGGCGCCGAGGAGGAAGGCCTCCTGGGGTCGAAATACTACACGGAAAACCCCCTGTATCCCCTGGACAAGACGGTCGTCTACATCAACCTGGACATGGAGGGCGAGGGCAACGGCCTGCTGAGCTTCAGCGGCGTCTATTACGCCCCGTTCATCTGGGACATCGTGAAGCCGGCCCTGCCCAAGAAGATCCTGGCCACGGTCTCCACCTCGCGGGGCGGCCCGGGCGGCTCGGACCACACCTTCTTTCTCTCGCAGGGGGTCCCGGCCTACGGCGTCTTCACCCAGGGCCCCCACTTCCGGACCAACCGCGTCGGCGACGTGATCGACATGATCAGGCCGGAGATCCTGAAGAAGTCCGGGGACTTCGTCGAGGCGGCCGTCGGCATCCTGGCCGACACCCCGAAGGTCCCGCTCATTCCTTTGGCCCGTGAAAACTACTACTGGAAGAACCTGACCGTGGCCAACTTCGAGACGCCGCCCCTCGATAAGGTCGTCGCCGGGCACAAGGACGCGGTCGACCCCGAAGTCGACTTCCAGCTGGCCCTGATCGCCGAAAAAGAGGGCGCGACGGGCGACGCCCTGAAGGTCGCCGTCATGAAGGGTCTTCTGGACGGGCGCGACGCCGTCAACACAAGCAAAGGACTCACGCCCTACAGCCCGACGGATGCGGCCGCGATGGGCCGCCGGATGTTCGGCCGCGGCGGGCCGTCGAAGACGACGGTCCTAGCGGGGCTTCGGGGCACGGCCGCGTTCGGCGACGACCTCCGCTGGGCGGACGTCTATTCCAAGGCCGGGGTCGGGTTTGTGGCGATCGACGGACCGGGGGCGATGTTCCAGGAGAAGGCTTTGAGCGACACCGGCAAGAAAGCCGTCGAGGCCATCGGCAAGGCCAATCTTCTCCTGGTTGCGAGCGGGCTCGACGCCCCCCAGGCCAAAACGATCCTCGAGAATGCCAAAAAACCGGTCTTTCTCAAGACCGGCGCCGCGCCTGAAAAAGAGGTCATCGACCTCGTCAAGAAAACCGGGTCGGTGATCGGCCTCGTCATGGCCAAGGATGAGGGCGCCGCCGCCTACTTCAAGAAGCTCGACGCGGCGAAAAAGGCGGCGGGCGCGCCGTATGTGGCCATCGTCACGGAGAACTGCCTGTGGACCGAGGCCGGCAAAATCCAGATGGTCGGCGTCATCGGGGAAATGCTCAAGGCCAAGTACGAGAACGACGACCTGACGAACCTCGCCTCGGGCGCGTTCCTGCGGGCGCTCCGCGCCGCGCGGCCGGCAGAGGCGCCGGGCGCCCCGGCCATGATGTTCTAGGCGCGGCCATGGTTATTCGGCGGCGTATGTTTTTATTGTGAAATGAAAAAGGAATTCCTGCCTGTCCCTGAGTCGGACTTGTCACGAATTCCCCCCCCACCTTGATCCTCCCCCTCGAGGGGGGAGGGAATGGGTGTGGGTGATGTCGTATGAATTCATGAGTTCAATTCGGGCCCGGTATCGGGCGTGTCCCGAATTTTGAAAAGGTGAATGATGAGAACAAAGCAGAGATTGTGTTGGGCCCTCGGTGTCTTCGTTGTGTTGACTTCTGGAATCATCTTCATGGCGGCCGCGCAAGAGGCGCCGAAAGCGGAGGACGCGAAGATGACCCCATGGACCCCGGATGATCTCCTTTTGGCCGAGCGTTCCGGCCAGTGGGAGATCTCGCCCGACGGAAAATGGGCCGTCTGGGTGAAATCCCGGATGGACAAGGATAAAAACGGGACCATCGCGAACCTGTTTCTGACCGACCTGGAGACCAAGAAGGAGATCCAGCTGACCCGGGGCGCGGAAAACCACAGCCAGCCGAAATGGTCTCCCGACGGCGCCCTGATCGCCTTCACCAGCAGCCGGCCCCTGCCCAAGCCAAAGCCCGAGCTGGCCCGCACCCAGCTCTGGCTGATCAACCCGTCCGGCGGCGAGCCCTACCCGGCATCGGAGCTGACGCGAGAGGTCCGTCGGTTCAACTGGGCCGGGAACGACGCCATTATCTTCAGCGCCCAGGAAGACCCGGCGCTCTACGAACAGGAGCTCAAAAAGAAAAAGGACACGACCCGGGTCGTGGACGACGTCGACCACGAGCCGCCGGTCCGGCTGTTCAAGCTCGCCGTCAAGGACAAGAAGGTCACCCGCCTCACCGACAACACGGACTTCATCGAGAGATGGGGCGCGACCCGCGACGGCCGGCTGGCCCTGACCGTCCACCAGCAGTATCTGAGCTGGGCCTGGGACAACAAAATCCCGCCGAAGACGTTCCTCTACGACCTCGTCAAGGGCGAAAGGAAGGAGCTCTTCGCCGGCCTGCGGCTCATTCCCGATGAGATCGAATGGGCCCGCGACGGAAGCGGCGCCTATTTTGTCGCCCGCTACACGAGCGACCCGAAGTTTTTCGAGGCGACGATCAACCTCGTCTATTATTACGATGTCGCTTCGGGTCGCCACGTCAAGGTCGACTTGGCCTGGGAGAACGGCTTGGGCCGCGGGCTGGCCGTGACGCCGGACGGCTTCATCGCGCTTCTCGCGGCCGGCGCCCGCTGCCGGCCCGCCCGCTATACCAAGAACGGGCTCGCCTGGAAGCGCCTCGACATCGAGGGCGATCACACCGCCAATCTCTTCGATTTCGCGGTCAGCTTTGATGCGCAGACCATGGTCTATGAGCATTCGACCCCAAGCACGCCGACGCAGTGGTACCGGGCCGGCCTCGAGGGAAGCCGGCTGACCGGTCCGGCCAAGCTCACCGACCTCAACCCGGGTTTCAAGAACAAGGTCATCGCCAAGACGGAGGTCGTGCGCTGGAAGGGCGCCCTGGGCGAAGAGGTCGAGGGCATCCTCTATTACCCGAAGGGCTATAAGCCGGGGCAACGCTACCCGCTCATCACGGCTCCCCATGGCGGCCCGGCGGGCGTGGACCAGGATTCCTGGGACGAGGGCTATGCCTCCCCCCACCAGCTCCTTAGCCAGCGCGGGGCGTTCATCCTCAAGCCGAACTACCACGGCAGCTCGGACTACGGGCTCAAGTTCGTGGAGTCGATCTGCTGCGGCCATTATTATGACTACCCGGTCGAGGACATCGAGAAGGGCGTCGATTATCTGATCGCCCGCGGCCTGGTCGACGCGGCGCGAGTCGGGACGATGGGCTGGTCGAACGGCTCGATCCTGTCGATCGCCGTGAGCATCGCCAACCCCGACCGGTACAAGGTTGTTTCAGCGGGCGCGGGCGACGTCGAGTTCATCAGCGACTGGGCCAACGTGGATTTCGGCCACGCCTTCGACACGTACTACTTCGGC
>Ga0154742_1041_pt1 | contig 10398 bp, 3 predicted proteins | sample Rifle2008BG16ft_FD_105750 | JGI IMG/M metagenome (GOLD analysis project Ga0154742, IMG submission 105750) | Candidatus Aminicenantes bacterium RBG_16_63_16 | reverse complement strand
ACGGGACTGGTTCCCGGGGGCCGGGGGGAAAGGGGCACATAGCCCTCCGCCCCTCGTTAAGAGCCGCCGCGGCCGGGTCGGGGGATCTCCTGATTCATAACGCGACGATCGTCCCCGTTGTCGGAGAGATGATCGAGGGCGGCGACATCATGATCGAGGGCGGGAAGATCAAGGCCGTCGGGATGGCGCTTCCGCGGCCCGCCGATGTCGAGGTCATCGACGCCGCGGGAATGTTCGTTTATCCCGGCTTCATCGATGCCTACAGCCGCTACGGCCTGACCGAGATTGGGTCCATCTCGAGCACGACGGACTTCCGGGATATGGGCCGGGAAAACCCTGAGCTCAAGGTCGCCTGGGCCATCAACCCGCATTCGGTCCATTTCGGGACGGGAAGGGTCACGGGGACGACGACGGCCCTGGTCGCTCCGGCGGGCGGCACCTTTCCGGGAATTTCGGCGTTCGTCAAGATGGACGGCTGGACGCTCCCCGAGATGGCGGTTAAAGAGACCGCGACCTCGTTCATCAATTTCCCGATGACGCCGCGGCCGCCCAAGGAAGGCATCGCCGCCCAGAAGGAAGTCGCTGACGACGTCACATCCAAGCTGGTCGACAAGATCAGGGATTACCTCAAGGAAGCCCGGCGCTATCTTGAGCTCAAGAAGCTCGCGGCCGCCGACCCTGGCGTCAAGGCGCCCGAGCACAATGCCAAATACGAGGCGCTCGAGCCCGTGCTGGCCGGAACTCTTCCGGTCATCATCTCCGTCGAAAAGGCCAAGGACATCGAGCTGGCCATCAAGTTCGTCCGGGAGGAGAAGCTCAAGGCCATTTTCCGCGGCTGCGCCCAGGGGTTCAAGGTGGCCGACAAAATCAAGGAGGCCGGGATCCCGGTGATCATCGACAGCCTGTACACGGGGCCGTCTGATCCTGAGGACGGGTACGACGCGCCCTACCGCAACGTAGTCGAGCTGGCCAGGGCGGGCGTCCTGATTTGCTTCTCGTCGGGCGATGATCCCGCGCAGGGCAAGGACCTGCCCTATCACGCCGCCAGGGCCGTGGCCTTCGGACTGCCCCGAGAAGAGGCCATCAAGGCCCTGACCATTAACCCGGCACAGATCCTCGGCGTGGCCGACCGGCTGGGGAGTATCGAGGTCGGAAAGGATGCCGACCTGATGATCGCTGCGGGCGACCCCCTGGATGCGAAAACCGAGGTGAAGCAGCTCGTAATCAACGGCCGCGCCATCGACATGGCGAACTGGTGGGAAACCCTCTACGACAAGTTCAGGAAGCGTCCGGAATAAGAATGGTCGCTGAGAATTAAGAAACTTGGCGACTGTCCCTCTGTGGAACCGTCCCCATTCCTTCTGCATAGGGGGCTATCGGACGGTGATTCGGCAATTGCCCGAATCTTGACAATCGGCGTCATCGAGACCTACTATCTGCGTGTGGGAACCCCTCCATTGACCGGTCGGGCCATCGCGCACTACTCCATCGTCGAAAAGCTGGGCGAAGGAGGAATGGGTGCGGTCTACAAAGCGCGGGACGAGCGCCTGGACCGCTTCGTCGCCCTGAAGGTCCTGCCCGCCGAAATGATGTCCGACCCGGGCCGGCGGCTGCGTTTCGCCCAGGAGGCCAAATCCGCCTCGGCGCTGAACCATCCGAACATTGTCACTATCTACGACATCGGCCAGGCGGACGACGTGCACTTCATCGCGATGGAATACATCGCAGGCCGGACGCTCGACGGGCTGATCGGCCCGAAGGGGCTGCCGCTTAAGGAAGCGCTGAACTTCGCGATCCAGATCGCCGACGGCCTGGGAAAAGCGCACGCGGCGGGCATCGTTCACCGTGACTTGAAACCGTCCAACGTCATGGTCACTCCGGACGGCCTGGTCAAGATCCTCGACTTCGGGCTGGCGAAACTCGTTGAAAAGGTCGAACGACCCGCCGACCTCGCCGTGACCATGACGATCGCCCGGCCGCCGGTCACCGAGGAGGGCATGATTCTCGGGACCATAGCCTACATGTCGCCGGAGCAGGCCGCGGGCAAATCCGTAGATGCCCGTTCGGACATCTTCTCCTTCGGGTCGGTCCTTTACGAGATGCTGACCGGCCGCCGCGCCTTCGACGGAGAAACGAAAGCCACCACGATGGCGGCGGTCATCGCCCTGGACCCGCCGTCGCCGAGCGGAATCTCGCGGAGTCTGCCGGCGGAGATGGAGCAAGTTGTGATGCGCTGCCTGCGGAAAGACCCCAAGCGCCGCTGGCAAAACATGTCGGACCTTAGGGTCGCGCTTCAGGATATGAAAGAGGAGTCCGAATCGGGCCATGTGTCCGCCATGGCCCGGGCTCCGAGGCACGCACGCCGGAAGCCCTGGCTTTTGATCGCGTTGGCCGCGTTGGGAGTCCTGGCGGCGGGGGGCGTTATAGCTTGGTTCTTGTTGAAGTCCGCTCCGGGCCCGGTAATGGTCCAACCGGAGCGGCTCACGTTCGAGTCGGGGGGCGCGTTCAATCCGGCGATCTCGCCGGACGGAAAGATGATCGCCTATTCGTCCGAGCGGAGCGGCAACATGGATATCTACGTGCGGCAGCTGAGTGGACAGCAGACCCTCCGGCGGACGACACACCCGGCGCCCGACTGGTTTCCGTGCTTCTCACCGGACGGGTCGAAGATCGTCTTCTGGTCCGAGCGGGACGGCGGGGGGCTCTATATCTTTGAGGCTCTCGCCGGGACCGAGCGTCGGATCGCCGAGGGCGGACGGCTGCCGGCGATCTCTCCCGACGGGTCGACGATCCTCTACCTGGTCGCTTCCGCGGACCGAACCGCCAAGCTGTTCCTCGTCCCTGCGGACGGGGGTGTTCCCCGTCCCTTCCAGCCGGAATTCGTCCTTCTCCCCAAAGGAGGGTCGCATTCATCGCCGTTGTGGTCGGCAGACGAAAAGACTATTTTCTTCGATGGGGTGCGGCCCGACGACCCGGACGGCCCCGGCTGGTGGCTGGCGCCTGCGGCCGGAGGGCCGGCCGTACGCATCCATCCGCCTCAATTCACCGTCCCCCGCGCGACCCGTGTTGTCATGGCCTGGTGGAATGACCATATTTTTTATACGGAGGGCACGTCGGTGGCTGGTATGAGCGTGTATCGGGTTCCGCTCTCCGGAGGATCCCGGCCGGCGGCCGGCCCGCCGCAGCTCATCGCGTCATTGCCCGCGATGCTGTGGGGGCTCTCGATATCGTCCGACGGCCGGATGGTCTTCAGCACCCTGTCTTTGATACCCAACATCTGGTCGGTACCCCTGAGATCGAGTGACGGGATGGCTTCGGGACCGCCCGAGCCCGTCACCTCTGATTCGACGGGGAAATGGGACGTCGCCGTTTCCGCGGATGGCTCCACTCTCGCCTGGACGGCCTATTCCTCTCAACGAACCGAGATCCGGGTCCGCAAGACGGCGACCGGCCACGAAGAATCGATTGTCTGCTCCGGCAAAACGATGAACGCCGTCCCGAAGTTGAGCCCGGACGGATCACGGCTGGCGTATCACGATATCGTCGCCGGTAAAGGGACCTCCTATATCGCAGAGAATGGCGCCACGCCTCAGCCGGTTTCCGCGGACGTTGACATGGTGATCGTCGATTTCTTTCATAAGACGAGGGACGTTCTCGCCGGGGTGGGCAGCCAGCTGGCTCGGCTGGACGCGGCCGGGAGCCGGCGCAACACGATCCTGGACATAACCGGCCAAGGGGAAGGACGGGATGTAGCGCTGGCGCCATCGGACCGGTGGGTGGCCCATACGCTGGCCCTGACCGATGGAACCGCGGCCCTTTATCTGACGAGCGTGGGCGACCAGCCCTCGGCCGCCGGGACGTGGACGAAGCTGGCCGGAGACCGCAACTATATCGGCTCGCCCGCCTGGTCGAGCGACGGCAAGATCCTTTACTACGGCTCGAAGCGTGACGATTTCATTTGCGTCTGGGGACAGCGCATCACCGACGACGGGAAGCCGTCCGGCCAGCCCTTCGCGGTTTTCCATAATCATGTCTCTCCCGACATGAAGCATTATGGTGTCTGCAAGATGGTGGCGGCCCCGGGCCGGTTGTACATGATGCTTGCCGAGGTCAAGGGGGACCTCTGGTCGCTGAAACTTCCGCGCTAAATCACGAGCCTGCCGGTGATTTAATCCGGGACACAATATTTATTTACCCATTTGTTACAGGCAATAAAATTGGGAAATGGGTATTGTGTCCCGAATTTCAGAAGCTGAAGCGGGCGCCGAGCCGGGCCGAGATCGGCGGGTAGAACACGGCCGGCTTCATAAACGCCGAAGAGGGGACGTAGCCCGGCGTGGTCTCAAGCTCCCAGTCCTTCGAGAGAATCTGGTCCTCCGTGACCGCCAGGGTGTACCGGGTGCGATAAGGGAAATAAATGACCGTGGTCGCGGCGTTTAAGACGTTGTCGATATTGACATTGAAGCTGAGGGAAGTCTTCCCCAGCCTAAGGCTGTATTCCACATAAAGGTTGGTAATCCAAAGAAACGGCGTCCGTCTCAAGTTCCCCCGATTATAGGCCATAAATGGGCCCTCGAGATTCCAGTATTCGGTTGTCGGCGTCCCGCTCATCCCGGCGACCACGGCGCCGATGGTCAGGCGGAAGGGGAACGTATAAGCACCGTAGAGCTTGAAGACGTGCGGCCGGTCCGTGGCCAGCGTCCCGTCGACCGGGTTGAGATCTTTATCATAAGCATAATACCAGGTGTCAAAGTTCCTCTCTACGTTCGGGCTGTTCCTTGCTCCTGCCCACGATGTTTCATCGGAGCTGGCGAGGCCGGAATAGTTGCCCGTGAGCCGGCTCCAAGTGTAAGAGAAACCGCCCAGCCAGCGGTCGGACAATCTCTTGTCCAAGCTGAAATTGAGGCCCCAGTATTCTCGTTTGGCCTTGGGGCATTCCGGGTACTTGGCATCGAATTTCCCGCCGTTTGTCGTCGACCGGGAATATCCATATCCCGGGTTCGCCATATAGTAAACGATATCCGCTTCGGAGATGACTCCGACGTCCTCGATGGCGTAACGAAGGTGCTTCTGGACCAGGCGGACCGTGCCGGATAGATTTTCCACAAGCTTCTTCTCGACACCGAAGGAGATCTCCTGCTGGCTCATCGGCCTGACGTTCGGGTCAACAATATCAAATGAGACGGGCAGGTAATCGATGGTCCTCATCAGCGTGCCGGGATAATATCCGTTTTTCCCGATCTTGTCCCATTCGTATGTATCCAGCGTGTAAAAAGCGCTCACACTCTTTATCCCCCCGAAGTAGGGGGCCGCTGCATAAAGCTTCATGACGTCGTAATAGAGGCCGTAGCTTCCAAAAACCTTGAAGTTCGCGTCCCCGAAGATGTCGTAGACAAAACCCAGGCGGGGTGCCAGCTTGTCCCCGAAGTTGAAGTCGATCGGCTTTATCCTCTTCAGGGCCGGATTGTTGCTGTAGCTCGGTAGATATTCGCTTTCTGTTCGAAGGCCGAGATTCAGGGTGAGGCGGCCCTTGATCGTCCAACTGTCCTGCAAATAGAGCGCCCAGCGGTCGGAATGCACCTTGAAGAATGCTCCGATGGGACCCGTGGTTTCGTTCCCAGCCACGGAATAATAGCCATAGTTTCCTCGGCCGTAATTTTGTCCAAGGTAGATGAAGGGGCGGCCCCATTGGAACGAGATGCCCGGATAGACCGGGTATTTGTAGCCGGACTTCCAATCCTCGGCTGTCCGCACCCATTGGGCTCCGAATTTCCAGGCATGCTCTCCGGCGAAGTTCAGATAGTACGTGAGGTCACCGCCGACATAGGACCTCTCCGCCAATTCCCTTTCCGCAACGTTGAGCGCGTACCAAGGCATGTTCGCCCACCCCCTGGGCCTTATATACTGGGAAGGAATATTCGGGAAAACGGAGTTGCCCGTCCCGCTGTGAAAATACCGCGGCTCCGTGGGCTGAACAAGCTGGTCGGTCGTGTTGTTGTAGAAGGACCCGCCCCTGACGCTGAAAAGGAGATTGTTGCCGAAGGTGAAGTCGGCGTAAGCCGCCGCCGTCCAGTAGGGGTAGCGAAAGCCATAGTCTTGCCAGCGATCCTCGGGGTTTCCGGTGCCGTCCCGGGGTGGGAGACCTCCCTCATAATTATTAAGATTGCTCACAAAGCTCGCGCCGAGGCGCACGAATTTGAAGGGCTGAGAGGTCAGTTTCGCCTGGAAGTTCCAGAAGTAGTCCCGCCGGGTGTAATCGCTTTCGATGAGCGAGGGTTCGAATTTCAGATGGCGGGTTGTGGAACTATATATGGGAAGGAACGAGCCATAAAACCATAGCCTGTCTTTAATGACGTATCCGCCGAGGCTGAACCCGGCCTCGATGCGGTCCACTTGGTCCTTGCCGTAGAGGTCCTGGTAATTGACGTATTCGGAAACCAGGGGGTCATAGAGGGCATAGCGGAGGGTGTCCCTCTCTTTTCCGTTCAGCCCGGAACCGTTGTAGTAGCCGAGGACATCGCCGTGGAACGAATTCCCGCCCTGGCGCGTGATGACATGGATGACGCCCCCAAGCGAGCCGCCGTATTCGGCCTGATAGCCGCTGGCCTTGACCTGGACCTCATCGACAAACTCGAAGGCCACCCCCTGGCCACGGACCCCAAAATAAATGTTGGTGATGTCCGTGCCGTCGACGTAAAACATATTTTCAGAGCCCGAGGCGCCGTCGACCGAGACTCCCGAAAGCAGGGGCTCGTTCTGGACGCCCGGAACGGCGGAGACAAGCGTGTCGAAGTCGCGTCCGCGCGGCAAGAGCTCGAACACTTCCCTGGTCATCGTCATACCCTTGGCTGTGCTCTTGACGTCGACCAGGGGTGACTGGCCGATGACCGTCACCTCCTCTTCGATCGCGCCGAGCGGCAGGGCGACATTCAGTTTGACGCTTTGCTCGACCTCGACGATGATTCCTTCGCGCGTAACGGACTTGAATCCCTGGAGGGTGAAGGTGACCTTGTAGATGCCCGGCGTCAGGGCGAAAATGCGATAGACACCGTTTTCATCCGAGACTGCCGCGCCCTTGCCGACGAGTTTCGGGCTGGAGGCTTCGACCGTGACGCCCGGAAGCGCCATGCCTTGGTCGTCGGTTATGGTGCCGAAGATCTTGCCCGTGGACACTTGGGCGAGAAGGTTAGGGCCCGCGAGAGCTACGACAAGGAGAGCCATCCCGAGAAGCACAGGAGAACGCGGCGTTGATCGTCCCATCTTCTTCCTCCTTCGCTCGCAATAGCGGCAGAAGGACGGCGGCAAAATGAGCGGGGGTGAGATTGATATCCCCAGGAAGCGTGTACGGTAGACACCCCTCTACCCCTTCTGGCACGATTATCTCCCCCGACAGGGGAGCAAGTCAAGCCCGTCATATCGCGGATCAGAATGCTTCCATCACCTGGAATTCTTCCCTGATTTGCGGGAAGTCCGAGGGTTTGACTAATCCCGGAACAGTTGATATCTTTTCCGTACTGCACGGGACCCATGCAAAAGGACACGGTCAGTTGCCCGCTCTGCCATTTTGACAACCAGGCGGACGCTTTTTTCTGCGGCAAGTGCGGGACGAAGCTCGGGATCGAGGGAACCCCGCAGCCCTCCAAGACGATGACCATGATGGCTCCGGCTCCGGAGCTCGAGCGGGGGAAGCTGTTCGCCGGGCGCTACGAGGTCATCGAGGAACTTGGCCGGGGCGGCATGGGGAGCGTCTATCGAGTCGAAGACAAGAAGGTCAAGGAGGAAGTCGCCCTTAAGCTCATCAACCCCGAGATCGCCCAGGACCGCAGGATCATCGAGCGGTTCAGCCACGAGCTCAAGGTCGCCCGCCAGATCTCCCACCGGAACGTCTGCCGGATGTATGACCTGGGAGAGGCTGAAGGCTCACACTTCATCACCATGGAATATGTCCAGGGAGAGGACCTGAGGAGCCTGCTCAAGAGGATCGGCCGGCTTCCCGAGGATAACGCGCTCGCCATCGCGAGACAGGTGGCCGACGGCCTGGCCGAGGCCCATCACCTGGGTGTTGTCCACCGGGACCTCAAGCCCGGGAACATCATGGTGGACCGCGAGGGGAACGCCAAGATCATGGACTTCGGGATCGCCCGGTCGACGAAGGCCAAGATTGTCACGGCAACCGGGATGATCATCGGCACGCCCGACTACATGTCGCCCGAACAGGCCGAGGCCAAGGAAGTGGACGGCCGGTCGGATATCTATTCACTGGGTGTCATTCTCTACGAGATGACAACGGGGCTTGTGCCGTTTGAGGGAGAGACGGCGCTGGCCGTGGCCATGAAGCACAAGTCGGAGAAACCGCGCGACCCCCGTGAGATCAACCCCCAGATATCGGTTGCGCTCAGCCGGCTGATCTTGAAATGCCTGGAGAAGGAAAAGGAAAGGCGTTTCCAGTCCGCCTCGGATCTCAGCGCGGAGCTCAAGGCGCTCGAAGGATTGCCCTCGGCCGAGCGGATAAAGCCCAGGCGAACGCACCTCACCGCCAAAGAGATCACGGTGACGTTCAAGCTGCGGAGGTTTCTCATCCCTGCTCTGGCCGTGGTCGTCCTGGCCGCACTCGGACTCGTCCTCTGGCGGATCGTCCTTAAGCCCAAGGCCGTGGAGCGATCCGTCGCCGTGATCAACTTCCAGAACCAGACCGGCGACAAGGACCTCGACTACCTGCGGGACGCTATCCCCAACCTTCTAATAACGAGCCTCGAGCAATCCAAGTATCTCCAAGTCACGACCTTCGAACGCCTGCGCGACCTCCTCCGGCAGATGGGGAAGACGGAGGTTAAGATCATCGACGGCGACCTGGGGTTCGAGCTCTGCCCGAAGGACAATGTGGAGGCCCTCGTGCTCGGAAGCTACGTCAAGGCGGGGGAAACGTTCGCCACGGACGTCAAGATCTTCGACGTCAAGACGCGGAAGATGATGAATAGCTTCACGACCCAGGGAGCGGGCGCCCAGAGCATCCTGGACAAGCAGATCGGTGACCTAAGCCGTCAGATCTCCCGCGGCGTGGGGCTCTCGAAGAAGGCGGTAGATGAAACCAAGGCCTTGATGGCCCAGTCGCCGACCGCATCGATCGACGCCTACAAGTACTATCTCGCGGGGCAAGAAAAGATCGAAAAAAGTTACTGGGACGAAGCCCGGAAAGACCTGGAGAAAGCCATAGAGCTCGACCCTCAATTCGCCCGGGCCTATCACGCTCTGAGCATCGCCCTCGGGCAAGCAGGGAACCTCCTGGCTTCTCGCGAGGCGCTCACGAAAGCCAAGGAGCTTTCCGCCCGGGCCCCCGAGAAGGACCGGCTGTACATCGAAGCGGCCTGGGCTTCAAGAAGCGAAGGCGACTCCGAAAAGCGTCTCCGCATTCTCCAGGAAATTGCGGCTAAATATCCCAAGGAAAAGGAAATCCACCTCACCCTGACCGAATACTATTCGTGGAATAAGATGTTCCCTCAGGCCATCTCCGAGGCCGAAAAAGGCCTCACGCTCGACCCCAAGTGGAGCCTCATGCTGGGTACCCTGGGCTTTGTCTATCTCGGATCGGGTGATCCCGCCAAGGGAGAGGAGATTTTGAAACAGGCGGCGGCCGCCGCGCCCGGAGAGCCCGACCCCCTGGTTTCGCTGGGAATAGTGTGCTATGGCGACGGAAGGCTCGACGAGGCCATCGAATACTGCAGACAGGCCCTGAAGGTCAAGCCCGATTTCGGCTGCGAGGAGATCATCGCTTATATTCACGCCGTTAAGGGGAACTACGGCGACGCACTGGCCTGGATCGACCAGTTCATTCTGATGGCGCTGAACAACGACAACAAGGGCCGCGGGTACTGGTGGAAGGCCATTTTTAACCATATCTCCGGCCGGCGCGGGCAGGCCAAAGCGGAGATGGAGCGATTCAAGCGGTTCGCGGAATCCGGCGGGACCGATAGCGTAGCCGCACTCGCCGCCGCTCTCTACGGGGAAGCCCTTCTCTTTTTTGACAGTGGTGATTATGAAAACGCCGTCCGAAGTCTTTCCCAAGGCCAACAAGTGATCCTGGATTTTTACCGTCCAACAAAGGATGCGCCTTCCGTCGAGGCCCTGATTTCCTTTGAACGCGACCTTGTGTCCGGATTCGTGGCGGTGAGGGAGGGGCGGCTCGAGGCCGCGCGCGGGAAAATCGAGGCGGCCGCGGCGGCTTGGCCGGGATCCGAGCGTACCAGACTCCAAAGAGATCGCGTGTTGGAACAGGCCTTGATAAGGCTCCGGGCGGATGTCCTGGTCCTTGAGGGAAAACCGGCAGAGGCCATCGCCCTCATGGACAAGGAATTCAAGCTCATCAACCGCGGGGTTGGCATGACCGCTATGCTCTTCGCC
>Ga0154742_1051_pt1 | contig 10508 bp, 8 predicted proteins | sample Rifle2008BG16ft_FD_105750 | JGI IMG/M metagenome (GOLD analysis project Ga0154742, IMG submission 105750) | Candidatus Aminicenantes bacterium RBG_16_63_16 | reverse complement strand
AGAAGAACGGGAAGTTCTTCGCCTGGATCCACCTCTACGACCCCCACACACCCTACGCCCCGCCCGAGCCCTTCAAGAGCGAGTACCTCCACAACCCCTACCTCGGCGAGATCGCATACACGGACTCACAACTCGCTCGGCTCTGGGATTTCCTCGACCGCAACGGGCTCCGCGACAATCTCTTCCTCGTCTTCGCCGCCGACCATGGCGAAAGCCTGGGGGAACACCAGGAAACGACGCACGGCTTCTTCGTCTACCAGGCCGCCCTCCACGTACCCCTGATCATCGCCACGCCTTTTCCGGAGCTCCAAGGCCGGACCTCCTCGGAGACCGTCGGACTGGTTGACGTCATGCCCACGGTCCTGGAGATGGCCGGGATTCCCGTCCCGGCGGAAGTCCAGGGGAAAAGCCTCGTACCGTCGTTTTTCCGGCCCGGGGCCGCCGCGGACCGGCTGGCCTATTCCGAGACCTTCTATCCGCGTTACCATTACGGCTGGTCCGACCTCCGGAGCGCCCAGGACGGCCGCTTCAAGCTCATCCTCGCGCCGGTGCCGGAACTCTACGACCTCGACCGGGACCCGGGAGAGGAAAAAAACCTTGTCTACCTCGAGAAAAAGGTGTTCGAGGACCTCTCCGCCCGGGCGCAGGTCCTCATCGAACAGGCGGGCCGGAACGCCCTCGAAGTGGACGTCAATAAAGTCGACGAAGAGACCCGGGAGAAGCTGGCCGCCCTTGGTTACATCGGCTCGTTCACGGATTCCTCGAAGCTCCAAGGAAAGAGACTGGCCAACCCCAAGGACAAGATCGGCGTCTTCAACGAGCTGTCGAGGGCCCGCGAGAGCGGGCTCGGCGGCGACCCCGAGGAGGCCATCAAGACGATCCGGGCCATCATCGCCGAGGACCCGAACATCGCCGACGCCCACTTCGGGCTCGGCAACGTTCTCTATAAGGCCCGGCGGTTCGAGGAGGCGATCGAATCCTTTAAGAAGTCCATCGAGCTCAAACCCGACGATTCCTTCGCCGTGATCAACATCGCCAACTGCTACCAGGCCATGGGCCGTTACGACGAGGCCGAGAAATACGTCCTCGACTACATGGCCAAGGGGTTCGACGACTCCCAGCTATTCTTCCTCCTGGGCACCCTCATGGTCAACCACAAAGAGCCGGAGAAGGCCGTCCCCTACTTCGAAAAGTGCCTGGCCGGGAACCCCCAATCGGCCTCGGCCCACAACGGCCTGGCGGCGATCTATCTCAACCGCTCCGGCGACGGCGACCTCGCCCGGGCCGAAGAGCACCTGAGCGCCGCCTCGGCCATCAACCCCACGCTCCAGAGCCTGCGCTATAACATCGCCCAGCTCCGCGAGAAGCAGAACCGCCTAACCGAAGCCGCCGGCCTCTACCTCCGGGAGATCCAGGACGCCCCCAAGAGCTTCAAGGCCTTTTACAACCTCTCCCGGGTCTACCGCCTCATGGGCCGGGAGGATGAGGAATTCGACGCCTTGCAGAAAACGATCGAGGCCGAACCGGAGTTCCCGGTCGCCTATTTCTATATCGCCCGGATCCACCTCCGGCGCGGACAGAACTTCGAGGAAGCCATCGCCCTGGTGAAAAAGGGGATCGAACTCAAGCCCGCCCCGGCTGACCTGCCGCTGGGCTATTTTCTCCTGGCCGACCTCTACAACCGCGTCGGGGACAACGCCCGCTCGGAGGAATATGCCCGGAAGGGCCAGGCCGCGTTGGCGGCGGCCGCGGCTGCGTCGAAACAAAAATAGGGGGGATTCCCCCCGGTCTCTTCTAGATCTCGAGCTTCCGTTCGAGCAAGGCCTTGCTCCCGTCGGTCGTGTTTGTCACCACGACGTTCAGCGTGTAGGACCCGGGCCCGAGGGTAGCGACGGCTTCCGCCGTGAATTCCTGGGCCAGGACCTCTTTCAGGCGGCTTTGGGGGACATCGATGGGGAAGACCTTAGTGAACGTCCAGACCTCAGAGCCGGCGGAATCCAGGATTTTCATCTTCGCCTCGAGGGTCGCCTCGAATCTGTCCCCGCGCGACTTCAGCCAGATGTTCTTGTAGGGGATGACGAGGGTGAAGCGCGTGCCTTCCCCGTCGGCCTTTTCGATTTTCACGTCGAGCCCCGGCAGAACCGGCACGCGCCCCGCCTCGGGGCCTTTGGGCAGGCCCTCTCTCGGTAGGTTCCACTCATGCTGGGCCTGGTTAATGACGGCGATCTGAGCGGCGCTCGAGGGGTCGAGCCTGTAGTCGTCGACCCAGCGCTCGTCGACGAAGATAATGGAGAAGAATCCGTACCACCAGATCTCCGTGGGCAGGCCGTAATACGTGATGCCGCGCGGATAGGTTTCCCGGTGGTCGGGGGGGCCGAGGGTGATGAAGACCCGGCCGCGGTCCTGGAGCCAGCCGGGGGCGGCCCCTCCGGAGAACAGGTGGTTCGCCTGGTCGATCCGGCCGAAGTACTCCGTCTTGTACTCGTTGTCCGCCGTCGCCGGCGTCGGATCTCTCCTTTTCCAGAAATCCTCGACGAACGCCTCGCGGGCTCCCTCGGGGAGAGCGAGGAAGGCCCGCCTCTCTTCGGATGTGATGGTGTAGCGGACCTTGGAGAAGAAGTCCCGGCTCTTCGGGTCGAGTTGCTTCTCCAGCCGGGCCGATGCGCAAGAGGCCAGGAGGAGGGCCGCCGCGAACGAAAGCGTCGCCAGCCGTTGCGGAAGGGTCATAGCTACTCCTTGATCTTGCCCTCGAGTTCAGCGACCTTCTTCTTTAATTCGGCCTGGGCCGGGTTGAGCTCGAGCGACTTCTTCCAGGCCGTTAGGGCGCCTCGGAGGTCCCCGGTCTTGACGTAGCATTCGCCGATCGAGTTGAGGACGTTGAGGTTCGTCCCGAAAGAAGTCAGGTAGTCCTTGTAGAACCCGATGGCCTCGGCGTGGCGTCCGAGGGCCTGCGAACTCTCGCCGAGGAACTGGCCGAACTCGAATTTCTGCTTGTCCCTGTAGAACGGCGTGGCCACGTTCCGGACGCCCTCGTAGTCTTTGACCGCGAAGAGGGCGCGGCAGAAGTCGAGCCCGAAGGCGACGGAATCCGGGGACCTGCGGAAGGCCTCCTCCAAGAGGGTCCGGGCCTTCCCCGTATCCCCGGCCTGAAGATACTGCATGCCGAGGACATTGGAGAAATAGGGGGCGCCCGCCGGGGGGAGCGGGAAATACAGAATCCAGGAGCGCGGCAGGGCCTGGCTGGGACTGATAAAAAACGCGGCCTTGGATGAGACGACCTCTGCCTTGGCCCCGTCGACGAGCGCGACGCTGGCTAGGTAGTAAGCGGGAGGGAAATTGGCCAGCGGGAATTCCTCGAGGATGCGGAACGGTGCCCCGGCGTTCCCGAGGGCCTTGACCGTCGAAGCGACGACCTGGTCGTCCCGGGTGATCGTGACCGAAACGCTGCCGCTCCGCTTGAGCTCGTCGGTGAGTCCGCCGAGTTCGCAGTAGAGGGTGAGGGTATCGTTGGCGACGAAATCGTTCCGCGGCGAGGGGACCAGCTGCGTTTCTCCGACCGTGAACGGCTTGACCTGGCCCACGAACACCGGGTTCTGGACGATCCGGTTGGCCAGGATCGGCGTGCTCATGGTCAAGCTGCGGGCGGGCGGGATCTTCAGGGTAGCCTCGACAGAGGTGAACTCCTTGGAGACCGTATTTTTCCACAGGACGCTGAGCTTGTAGTCGCCTTCGATCAGCGGGAAGGCGTCCTGGAACGAGACCAGGCGGTCCTTGATCCTGGGGAACTGGTCGGCGTTGAGCTCCACGGGGATCACGCGGTCGAACTGATAGACGGTCTTGCCTTGGGCGTCGGAGACGATGCCGTTGACGTTGAACGTCGTCCGGTAGATACCTTCGAAGCGCTCGATACTGAGCTTGGACGGCTCGATGAGGTAGTGGACGAAGGCCCGGCCGGCGTTATCCCGGTAGACCTGGACCAGGGCGTCGGATTCGATGTAATTGGCCGTGTATTCGACCTCGATGATGTCCTTGTACCTGAGGAGTTTTTCGGCGTAGGCGGCCTTGACCTTGTCATAGGCCGATTTTGGGATCTTTTGACTGATGAGGATATCCGATGATTGGGAGGGGTTCATCCCCATGATGTACTCGCCGGGGATCAGGGACATCGAAACTTCGGCGATGAGCGGCTCGATCTCGCTGAGCTCCCTAAAGGCATGGAGGTAGTCCGTCATGTCTCCGTTGTAGAACGGCAGGAGCTTCTGCGGGCCGTCCCGGACGGGGGAATAGAGGATATAATCCCCGGCGTTGTCCTTCTTGAAGAAAACGACGTTGAAAGAGCTGGGGAGCCCGGCTCCTGTTATGCCGGAGTAAAACCAGATGATGAGGGGGTAAACGTTGCTCTGGTTCTCGTATTTCTCGATGGTCTTCGGCTCGCCGAGAGTGACATAGATCCGGCCCATGTCCGAACGCCAGCCGCCGGCCTTGCGGCCCCGTCCGAACCAGAGGTTGGCGTATTCGATCCGGCGGGAATGCTCGTCCTTGAACTCGTTCTGGGGAGTCCCCGGGTCGGTGTCCCGCGCCTTCCAGAAGGCCTCGATGAACATGTCCCTTTCCCGGTCCGTGGAGAGTTGGAGAAAGACGGCCTTTTCCTTGGGCCCGATGATGTAAACGACTTCTTCCTCGAGCCAGACGCGGAAGCGCTGGGGCAGGTCCTTGATCGCGGCCTTCTGGCCGACGGCCGGGAGGCCGGCCAGCAGGACGCCGCAAAGAAGTATTATCGCTTTGAGTCTCATTCTCGGGTCCTTTCAGGTCCGCTCTACGACAATTCAGTTTACCCCCTCCGTCGCGCTTTTTCAAGGCGGTCTCCGGCGCGGCCGTCCCGGCGGCCGGAACGGACCCCGCCGGGACGACTGCTGGCAAAAATACTAGTGCCAGGCTGCCGCCGCGGCTGATGCCGCGACGACTGCTGGCAAAGAATACTAGAGCCAGGCTGCCGTCGCGACTGCTGCCGCGACGACTGCTGGCAAAAATACTAGTGCCAGGCTGCGCGAAAGGGCTTGCAATCGCCCGGCGCTTTTTCTACACTGGTCCTTCAACATGAAGTTCGTCGCCGACCTTCACATACATTCGAAATTCTCGCGGGCCACGTCGCGGGACATGGTCTTCGATTCCCTCGCGCCATGGGCCAAAGTCAAGGGCATTTCGCTTCTGGCGACCGGGGATTTCACCCATCCCGAATGGCTCTTCCTGATGAAGGAAAAGCTCGAGCCGATGGGAAACGGTTTCCTCCGGCTCAAGAACGGGACGACATCTCTCGAAGCGACGCCGTTCAAGGGCCTTCCCGCCCTGTCGCGGGAGGTCGCGTTCATCCTCTCCTCCGAGTTGAGCTTCATCTACTCGAAAGGGGGCAAGGTCCGGAAGGTCCACGTCATGCTGCTGGCCCCGGATTTCGAATCCGTCGAGAGGGTCAACAGCCGCCTCCAGGCGGTGGGGAACCTCGTCTCCGACGGGCGGCCCATCCTGGGCCTGGACGTCCGTCTCTTCTGCCGGATGGTCGCCGACACCGCCCCCCGCTGCGTCGTCATCCCCTCCCACATCTGGACGCCATGGTTCTCGCTGTTCGGGGCCAACTCAGGGTTTGACGCGATCGAGGAGTGCTTCGAGGAGATGACGCCGTCGATCTTCGCCTTGGAAACGGGCCTGTCCTCCGACCCCCCGATGAACAGAAGGCTCTCCGCCCTCGACCGCTACGCCCTCGTCTCCAACTCCGACGCCCACTCGCCCTCGAAGATCGGCCGCGAAGCCAACGTCTTCGACACGGACTTCAGCTACCGCGGGCTCGTCGACGCCCTGCGGACGAACGACCCGTCGAAGTTCCTCTACACCGTGGAGTTCTTTCCCGAGGAGGGCAAGTACCACTATGACGGGCACCGCAAGTGCGGCGTCATCTCCTCGCCGCGAGAGAGCCTGAAGACGGCGGACCTCTGTCCCAAGTGCGGGAAACGCCTGACTATCGGCGTCCTCCATCGCATCGAGGAGCTGGCCGACCGGGAGCCGGGAGAGGGGCGGCCGGGCGGGGTCCCCTTCAAAAACCTCATCCCGCTCAACGAGCTCATCGCCGAAGCCGTGGGCAGGACGTCGGAGAGCCAGGGCGTCTGGGACCTCTACTTCCGCTTCATCCGGGAGTTTGGGGATGAGCACGCCATCCTGACCAAGGTCCCCGTGGCCGACCTCGCCCGCCTCTCCCCGGACAGGATCGCAACCGCCGTCGACCGGATGCGCCAGGGCCAGGTCCAGATCCTCCCCGGACACGACGGCGAGTACGGCGCGATCCGCATCTTCGGCGAGGAGGCCGAGGCGGACTCCTCCGCCTTCCAGCTCTCATTGTTTTGATCCCTCCTTTTCCCCTTCTTTCCCCCGAGCTTGTCGAAGCGGCATTGAAGCTGAAGAGCTCGAGAGTCCGCTCCCCGCCGGTCAGCGTGCCGATGGAGAGTGGCCGAAAGGAACGCACATCGCGCAGGGGTGTTCCCAGAGGAGGCCGTGGGAGGGCGGAGCGGGCACGGATGGTAAAGAGGGACAGTCCTCTTTGGGACAGTCCCTCTTTACTAGAGCGAAGCCCGGACCCGAAGCGATACATGTCCCCACCCTTACAATTTATTTCCCCCGGATTTGTCAATTAGCGACGTTGCCCGGGCAGTGATGGAGGTCATGCATAGCCCCCGTAGCGGAGGGGGACCCATCGCATGCGATGGGGGAACCGCCGGGACTGGTTCCCGGGGGCCGGGGGATATGCGTGACCTCCATCATTGCCAGAACGGCGGCGTCGCTATTTGACAAGCCCCACCCCGCCACCTATATTAGAGTCGGTACGAACCGGCCATGGAAATCGAAATGAAGGTCAAGGGTCTGGTGGTGGACCCCATCTCCAAGATGCCCATCGTCGTCCTGGAGAACCCCCGCAACGAGCAGATTCTGCCCATCTGGATCGGCGTTTTCGAGGCCAACGCCATCGCCCTGACCATCGAAAACGTCCCGACGCCGCGGCCGATGACCCACGACCTCCTCAAAAGCTTTCTTGAGAAGCTCGACATCTCCATCGAAAAGATCGTCGTCAACGACGTCCGGAACAACACCTTCTTCGCCCTGATCCACTGCCGCCGGGCCGAGCAGGCTATCATCATCGACTCCCGTCCCTCCGACGCCATCGCCCTGGCCCTGCGCATGAGCTGTCCCATCTTCGTCGAGGACGAGGTCGTCCGCAAGGCCAACGGGCTGAAGTTCGACGAGAAGGTCGAATCCACCGAGAAGCTCCGGAAATGGCTCGAGAGCCTGCGGCCCGATGACTTCGGCAAGTACAAGATGTGATCAACCCATTTGTCTCCCCGGGTTGATACTGAGGACCACCCATCCCGTTTTTTTAAATTGGGGTGGGTGGTGTCGAACGTATCATGTCCGGAGCCTGAAGAGAAGAGACACTCCCGCCAGCCCGAAGAGGAGGTTGGCCCCCCAAGCCCCGAGGAAAGGCGTCAGGACCTCGGCACTGCCGAGACTCCGAAAAACCGCGAACGTCCCCCAGTAGGCCATGGCCAGGACCACGCTCAGGCCGACGCCTACGAGGACGCCCTTTTTCCCCATCGAGAAGCCGAACGGCGCAGCCAGCAGAGCCATGACCAGGCTGACCAGGGGAAGGGCCGTCTTCTGTTCGAGCTCGGCCCTGAGCCGGCCGACCCGGAAGCCCATGCCCTCGACTTCGGCGGTGTATTTCCTGAGCTCGCCGAGGGTCATCTGCAGGGGCTCTTTCCAGGCCTTGAGAAAAGCGCCCTTCTCCTCGTCGACCGCGAGCCGGCCGCTTTCCACCCTGGCGAAAAGCGGGCCCGCCGACGCCGCGAAATCCCGGACCCAGCCTTCCCGATAAAAAAGCGCGTCCTTTTCAAAAGTCGCTTTCTCCGCGAAAAACCGCCGGGTGAGGGCCCAACGGCCGGGGTCGATATCGAAAACCGACATCCGGCTGAAGGTCGAGGAGCCGGGCTCGAAATAATCGTAATGGTAGATCCTGTCCCCGGCCCGGCCCAGGACCCAGTGGCGGTTGAGATAGCTGTAGCTGCGGGGCGGCAGGTCCGTGATCCGGCTCCAGGCGTCCTCGGACCGGGCGTGCGCGGTCGGGACGACGCGTTCCTGGACGAGGAAAGCCAGGCCGCTCACCGCGGCCGACAGGGCAAGGACCGGGAGGATCGTCCGGTAGGCGCTGATGCCGCAGGCCTTCATGGCCGTCGCTTCGTTGAACTTGGCCAGCAGGCCGAGGGTGAGGAGCGTCGCCGCCAGGACGGCGACGGGCAGGAGGTAGGCCAGGAATTCGGGGAGCTTGAACCAGATGTAGCGGACGAGGAGGCCGACCGGTTTGCCGTGCCGGAGGGTGTCGTTCAGGCGTTCGAAGAAGGTCGCCAGGAGGGTCGCGGCGGCGAGGGCGGAAAAAACGAGGGCCAGGATGGCCAGGAACTTCCGCGAGACATACCTGTCCAGGACGCCGGGAAAGCGGACCGGGAAAATGCGGGACGCGGACCGGGGCCTGCGGGAAACGGCCTTCGGGGCCTGCGGCCCGCTCTTTTCGCGGGATCTCGAGAAGCCGGAGAGCCGGATCGGCGCGGACGACCCCCGGTTCGCCCTCAGGAAAAGGAACACCCCCGCGGCGGCCAGGACGATGTCCGGGGCCCACATGCCCAGGAACGCGGAAACGCGTCCGTCCATGGCCATCTTCTCGCCCGCCGTGAGCAGGACGTAGTAAAGGAGGATGATGACCAGCCCCAGCGAGAACCCCCCCGTCCGGCCGGCCCTCCCGGTCATGACACCCAGCGGCAGGCCGAGGAGGGCGAAAACGAGGCAGGCGAACGGCAGCGAGAACTTCTTGTGGATCTCGATCCAATGGGCCCGGACCTCCCGTCGTTCCGTGGCGGCGGAAGGGCCGGCCGCCAGGACCTTGACGTCCCGGACGAGCTCGCCGATGTCCTTCTCCCGGACCCTCTTCTCGCTCGAGACCGAGGCGAAAAGGCCTTTGACATCGACCTCCTCTTCCAGACGATCGAACGTGGTCAGGCTGTCCTTTTCCGGCTCGGAGATGGACCCCGAATAAGCGAAACCGTCGAAGAGCTCCAGGACAGCCCGCCGCTTTTCCGGGAAGAGGTGGATCGACCCTGTCCGGGCCAGGACCAGACGGGGATGGGCAGGATCCTTGCTCATGGAGGCGAAGACGTCGTGCCAGACCTTGTCCCTGTCGATGTTCCGGACGAAGAAGACCATGTTGGGGATGGACTCGTTGAACTCCAGCGGGTTGACCTTGAGCCGAACGCGGGCGAGGACGGTGTCGGTCATGGCCTGGACCCAGGCGTGGTTGGCCCGCGGCGCGACGAGGAGGGCGAGGGGCAAGGTCAGGAAAAATCCGCAGAACCCAAAAAAGAGCATGGGCCGGAGGAGCCGGCGGGGGCCGATCCCGAGCGACTGGAAGGCGACGACCTCGGAGTCGGCCGAAAGCCGGGCCAGCCCGCCGAGGATCCCCATCAGGACGGCCATCGGCAGGGCAAATGCCAGGATGGACGGGAGGAGCAAGGCGAGGATGCGGACCGCCTCGGCCGCCGGCACGCCCTTGTCGATGAAGAGTTCGGCCAGGAGGAGGACTTGGTTCATCAGCAGGACGAACGTCACAAGGAGAAGGCCGACGAGGAAGGGCGGGACGACCTCGCGGAAGATGTAGCGGTCGAGGATCTTCGGCATGAGCCCTAGCCGAAATATAACATAAGACAAGAAGAGGTCAAACCTTCAAGAAGAAGAAGGGGTCAAACCTATTTTTTGCGCAAAAGTGCGTAAAAAATAGGTTTGACCCCTTCTTGAAAAAAAAGCCCCGGGCGGCGGACCGCCCGGGGCTTCCGGTTCATTCGCTTGACGCGATCAGTACATGTCGCCGGAGGGACTCGGGTAGCCGGGCTTCTTGTCTTCTTCGGGGAGTTCGGCGACGAGGCCTTCGGTGGTAAGCATCAGGCCGGCGATGGAGGCCGCGTTCTGGAGGGCGATCCGGACGACCTTGGTCGGGTCGAGGATGCCACCCTTGATCATGTCCTCGTACTTCTCGTTGAGGGCGTTGAAGCCCATGTCCTGCTTCATCTCCTTGACCTTTTCGACGACCACGGAGCCTTCGAACCCGGCGTTGGCCGCGATCTGGCGCAAGGGCTCTTCGATGGCCCTCTTGACGATGTTGGCGCCGATCTGGAGGTCGCCTTCGAGCTGGAGCTTCTCGAGCGTTTTCTGGGCGCGGAGCAGGGCGACGCCGCCGCCGGGCACGATGCCTTCCTCGACGGCCGCCTTGGTGGCGTGCATGGCGTCTTCGACCCGGGCCTTCTTCTCCTTGAGCTCGGTTTCGGTGGCCGCGCCGACCTTGATCAGGGCGACGCCGCCGACCATCTTGGCCAGCCGCTCCTGGAGCTTCGCCGACCATCTTGGCCAGCCGCTCCTGGAGCTTC
>Ga0154742_1075_pt5 | contig 10651 bp, 8 predicted proteins | sample Rifle2008BG16ft_FD_105750 | JGI IMG/M metagenome (GOLD analysis project Ga0154742, IMG submission 105750) | Candidatus Aminicenantes bacterium RBG_16_63_16 | reverse complement strand
ATGCGCCTTGGAAAGGGGACCGGGGGCGGCTTGCTGGTAGTCGGGCCCGGCGGTCGAGGGGGCGCGGAGCAGGAGGGTCAGAATCACAAGGGCTCCGGCGAAAACGACGCCCTGGCCAAAATGATAAAAGAACTTGGCGCTGGGTTGATTCATCTCCGTCCTTCCGTCGCCAAGAGCTTCATCTTAATTCCTATTATTCCTATAAAATCTATAGAATTACTAAATTTTAGATGGACAGGGAAAGAAATGTCAAGCCCTTTCTGGCCGTAAAGCCGGTTTGCCATCGCCACCTAACTGAGGAATAAACCGCCCCAAATAAATGCAGTATTCATGCCAATTCCAAATAGGGGACAGCATTCGCAATACACTTAACCTGGATTATTCACGAGTTGAGGCGGTCCCAGATGCGAGGCCCGAGGGGTGAAGCTGTCTCCCGAATTCATAAAAAAAGGGCGAGGCGGAAAGCCTCGCCCTTTGACCCGTCTTTCGGGGCGGCCGCGGTTAGCCCGGCGGCCCCGATTCAGCGAATTCGCTTCTTTCTCTAAGCCTCCAGATAATCAGTAGAGTCCGTCCGGCACGCTGTTTGAGATATGAGCCCAGCTGGCACCCCAAGTGGCTTGCTTATCGTAAAGCCAAAGGCCTGGGGCGCCGGCGGCGGAGGCGGAACTGAAGACCACGGCCAGGGTCGAGTCATAGCCCCTTCCGTAATAATCTCCCTTGACCATGCAGCTGATATACCAGGCGGGGCTGTCTGATATCCAGGTCGTCAGCGCCGGGCCGGCAGAATAGTCGTATTTCAGGGCGCCGGCGCCGGTCAAGGGAATAATCACTTCCTCGTCACCGCTGTCGGTTCCGTCCTCGTCGAACGTCTCGCACCAGGCCGCACTCGGGCCGATATCACTATTCGTGATCAGCGTCCAGGTGAACGACGCGCCGTTCCAGTTCCCCCAATAGAGTCCGCCCGCGTTGTCTTCGGCCAGCAGCTCGTAATCCTGCCCGCCGACGAACTTGACTTCCTTGACGCGGTTGGCGCTCATGGAGCTGATCTGGTACCACACCTCGTCGGATGCCCGGAACATCCAGAGCCCGAGACCGGCAAAATCAGCGACCACGTCTTCCGCGCCCGATGAGCTGGCGAAATTGGACGACGCGAAGTCATCCTCGATTGTCACGGTCCCGGTCAGTTGGTTATAAACGGGGTTAGCGCCGAAAAACCAGATATTCCACAAACCGTAGGTGGGGAAAGACCATAATCCCTCTTCATACCCCGCGGTCCGGAAATCCATTCTGAGTCCCTCGTAGGGGTTCAAGTTTGAGAGCTGCCTCCAGTTTGCCATGCTGAAACTGTCAAAATCGAACCGCCATACGCCGAGGGCGCCGAAATCGACGTGGACATCGTCTATCCCGTCTGAATCATCGTCGGTGGCGAACATGCCGGTGGCGTTGACTCCCGACATCTGGAACCAGGTATTTCCGTCCCAATACCAGAGTCCCGTCGCGCCGAAATCGGCGATGATCTCGTCGTCCGTACTTGTGATGGTGAGGGCGGCGATGATGCTGTCGGGGTTGAGGCCGGAGATCTGTAACCAGTTTCCGTTATTATAGTACCAGAGGCCTTGAGCGCCGAAGTCCACGACGATCTCATCGGCGGCGTCGGCGGAGTTAAAATTGGCCATGACGACGCCTTTGTACCCAAGTTCTGAGTTGGTGGGATACTTGTCGGAGATATCCTGCCCCGCACCCGGCGCGACGTCATAGCCCATGATGAGCGGCGCCTGGCCTTGAGCCTGCTCGGGCGGGAGCTGCCCCGACCTGTCGCCGGCCGGTGATGCCTGCTTCCCCTGCCCGAATGAAAATGCGGCCACCATAACCACGAGCGCTAAAATCCATATCCCTTTTTTCATGCTTTTTTTTACTCCTTTCTGGAAAATTCAAAGCTGAAGCTCAACCCTAAAGATTTTTCTATGATTCTCACCTCCCTTTGGTCGCTTTGTATATAGTAAAACCTGGGCATTAAAGTCAGCCGCTTCCATTCCTGACATAACTCATACCCCAAAAAACCGCCGCCTGTCAAGTTGTTTTTTCCCGTACAAGTTGAGTCGGATTGGAGAGGGCGATATTGAACATTCGCGCCGTGAAGCCAAGCGATCCCTTGGCGACGCCCCGGCTGACGTTGACAAGCCGGTTTTTATTGTGGTAAGCGAATCCCGGAACATGATTCGAGCGTTTTCTTCCGACTTCAATCTTCCTTCGAGTAGCAGGGAGTGTCAGGGAGAGCGAGTCGTCGAAGTCAAGACGATAGCGTCTTGGAGGATGAAGTAAAATGAAAAAACATGAGCTCGGTTTTGGGCATTTAGCTCAGCCGCATTGCTGCCGGCGCCCGGGGCCTGAGGCGCCCGCTGCCGGCGGATGGGCCGTGACGCGCCGGACGTTCCTCAAGGGCATGGGCGCGGCGACGCTCGGCGGCGTCGCCCTGACCGGCCTTTCTTGGCCGGCGCTCCTGGCCGCAGCTTCGGAAGAGGAGCCGTTCGGCCTCGAGCGTCGCCCCCTGCGGGTCAAGCCCGTCCTTGTCTACAGCGTGCCCAAGCGACAGCCGCAGACAAGCTGGCGCAACTGGGGTGGGATCGAGACCCGGGCGGACGCCGAGGCCGAGACGGCGCGAATCCGGGGAGAGCTCGCCGTCCTCCGGCAGACAGCCGACTTCCCCGTCGAATTCCTGCCGGTCGCCATGGCGCAGGCCGCCCCCGACATCGCCGCGATCACCGACCTTGCCCCGGCCGACGTCATCATCGCCTACGCCGCCGGCGGCTGGCTCGACAGCTATAAAGCCCTGGGCGACTTGAATAAAGACATCATTTTTTTCTGCCGTCACAGGTCGGGCCCGGTCTACCTTTGGTACGAGATCATCAGTCCCCGCCACCTCCGGCAGGGCACGGACAACCTGGCCTTGAAGGGGGTCGACGATGAGGATGTCGTCATCGACAGCCAGGACGAGATCCTCTGGCGGCTGCGGTCGCTGGCCGGCCTGCGCAACACCCTGGGCTCGAGGGTCGTCTGCATCGGCGGGCCGAATGCCTGGTCTCAGCCGGCGGGCGACGTTCCCAGCCTCGTCGCGGAGAAATGGAAGTTCGACATGCCCACGGTTCCTTATGACGAGCTCGGCCGGCTGATCCGGGAGGCGCGCTCGGAGGCATCGGCCATGAGACAAGCCCGCGCGGACGCCGACGCCTATCTCGGGTCGCCGGGCACGACCCTCGAGACCGAGCGCGCTTTCGTCGTCAACGCCTTCCTCCTGGCCCGGGTCTTCCGCGGGCTGATGAAGGCCGCCGGCTGCCGCGCCGTCACCGTGAACTCCTGCATGGGGACGATCATGCCCCTCGCCGAGACCTCGGCCTGCCTGACCCTGAGCCTGCTCAACGATGCCGGGTACCTGGCGTTCTGCGAATCCGATTTCGTGGTCATCCCCTCGGGCGTGCTGCTCGCCAACATCTCCGGGAGGCCGGTGTTCCTGAACGACCCGACCTACCCCCATGACGGGATCATCACCATCGCCCACTGCACGGCCCCCCGCCGGATGGACGGCCGGGACCTCGAGCCGGCCCGCGTCCTGACGCACTTCGAATCGGACTACGGCGCCGCCCCCAAGGTCGAGATGAGAAAGGGGCAGTTCGTGACCAACATCGCTCCCGATTTCGCCGCGAAGAGATGGCTGGGTCTGGGAGCGGAGATCGTGGAGGCGCCGTTTCTTCCGATCTGCCGCTCCCAGATCGACGTCCGGTTCGGCTGCGACAGCCTGACCCTGGCGAAGCGCATGCCCGGCTTTCATTGGATGACGGGCTACGGCGATTATCTCCGCGAGGTTGGCTACGCCCTGAAGCGCGTCGGCATCGAATGGGACAGGATCGGCTAGCCCCCTCATTGCCCCGGGGAAGCATCTCGTTTTGTGTGATTCTGGGAAGGCATGACAGGACCCCTTTAAGGAATAACACAATCACACGAAAAGAGATGCTTACTTGTCCCGGCCGGAATTTGACGGCCGCCGATGGGATTGCTATCATTTTCTCGAAGGCAAGGGTCGGTCAGATTCCTCGGAGAGGCCTTTCATGACTCGCGAAATCGTCCAGGTCAATCGGGCACCGGTCCTGGCTTTATGGGCTGCGGTCGTCGCCGAACGGCTCGGCCATGACCGCGAAGCGGCGCTCTCGCTCGGCAAGGCGCTGGCCGGACTCAACGCCCAGGCCAAGGGACGGCGTCTCGGCATCTTCAAGCCGGTGGAGAAAGGGCCGCCCAAGAAGCCGCGTGTCGGCGAGGAGTTTTGGGTCGAGCTCCTGGGGCGTCCTGTCCCGGCCGTTCAGACCGCCCGTGGGGTGCGCGCGGTTTCAGGGGCCCGGCCGGTCGAGCCGGAGGGAGTCGAGCGCTACCTGCAAGGGAAATTCGGAGAGGCGCTCGAAAGCGTCCGCCGGGCCATGGAGGCCTTGGCCAAATCGCTCGAGTCCGCGGAGCTCGCCGCGGGGGCTTTCGCCCTTTACGAGAAGTTCCGTCCCTCGATTCCGGAAGGCGTCCGCGGCTGGGGCGCCAAGGGAGAGCTGAACCTCGACAAGATCCGCGGGCTCGCGGACAAGGACTGACCATGCGGGCGATGCTCATCACCAGGATCACCGACCTTAAGACAGACCGCGCGCCGCTCGCCATGCGGGACGTCCCGAAGCCTGAGCCCGGCGAGAGCGAAGTGCTCCTCAAGGTCCTCGCCTGCGGCGTGTGCCACACCGACCTGGATGAGATCGAGGGCCGGACTGCGCCGCCCCGCCTGCCTGTCATCCCCGGACACCAGGTCGTCGGACGCGTTGAGGAACGAGGCCCCGGCGCCGGGCGGTTCAAGGTCGGGGACCGTGTGGGCGTGGCCTGGATCTTCTTGGCCTGCGGCCGGTGCGCTTTCTGCCGGAGCGGCCGGGAGAACCTGTGCCCGGATTTCCGGGGCACCGGGCGCGACGCGGACGGGGGCTACGCGGAATACATTACTGTTGGGGAGGACTTTGCCTGCGCAATTCCGGAAGTCTTCAGCGATGTCCAGGCCGCCCCGCTTCTCTGCGCCGGCGCCGTCGGCTACCGGGCTCTCAAGCTCGCCGGCATCGCCGACGGGGACAGCCTCGGGCTGACCGGGTTCGGCGCCTCCGGCCACCTCGTCCTCCAGACGGTCGGGCGCAAATACCCCAATGCGCAAGTCTATGTCTTCGCCCGCGCGGAAAAAGAGCGTGAGTTCGCGCGCGAGCTGGGCGCCGCCTGGGCGGGCGACACGGCCGATCGGCCGCCCGAAAAGCTCCGGGCGATCATCGACACCACCCCGGTCTGGAAGCCGGTCGTCGGGGCCATGCGGAACCTCGAGCCCGGAGGCCGCCTAGTCGTCAACGCCATCCAGAAGGAAGACACCGACAAGGACAGCCTGCTCGGGCTGGACTATGCGAACGACCTCTGGCTGGAGAAAGAAATCAAGAGCGTGGCCAACGTCACCCGGGCGGATGTCTCGGAATTCCTGGCGCTCGCCGCGGAGATCCCCCTCCGGCCCGAGGTCGAGGAGTACCGCCTCGAAGACGCAAACAGGGCCCTGGTCGAGATCAAGGAGCGCCGCATCCGGGGCGCCAAAGTCCTCCGTATCTCATCCTAGTGTCCCGTCTCATAAATCCCTTTCTAAAGTCCTCAGCAGAGACGGGACACTTCCAGGAGAGAGTCAAGCTCCCCCCTCGGCGCTTCGTTTCACTCCGCTGACCCCCTGAGGGGAACGACGCCGTCCCCCTCAAACTCCCCCGCGGTGGTGCGTCTTCTTTGCTCATTTCAAAAGCCAGGTTATTTGCGAGACGCACCACTGGGCTTTGCCCCTCCGGGCAAAAAGGGGGAACGTTTCGGGAAACGTCCCCCCTCGCTTTCCCGGGCGAAATCAGAAGTTGAGGTAGAAAGTCAGTGCGAAGCTGCGCGGCGAGGCATACGACGTCGCTCGGAGAAAGGTCGGTTGGTCGGAGCGGAGATCACGGCCCATGACGGTCTGGGTATTCAGAACGTTGACCGCCCTGAGTTCCAGGGTCGCGTTGAACCGGCCGATCGGAATCACGTGAGAAACCTGGGCGTCGAAGTTGCCCCAGGTCGCCAACCTGCTGCTCCCGGCTTTGGCCAGGTATCTGTAATAGTTGCCATAATAATCCTGGCCGCGGGGCTCCCACGGAGCGCCGCTCTGGATTCTCCAGTACACCCCCAGGGTTGTCCTCTTATATAATTCCCACGTCCCGAACAGCTTGAAAATATGGGTCCTGTCGCCCGTGAGAATACCGTCCCGGTTAGGTTCGCTGACAAACAGGCCCGGCGCATCCTCGAGGTAGGACGATGCATAGAAAAGGGCCGCTCCCGCCTGATAATCCAGGTCCCAGTTTCCTTCCATCCGGCTCAGGGTGTAGGTTCCCGTCAGCGACCACCTGTCGGCGAACTGGCGCTTCACCTCGATGGTGAACGCCTTGTAAATGCGCCTGGCCTTGCCGGCCGTGAAATCCGCGAACGCGGGAAGTTTGGCCTGAAGCGCCGGGGGGAGGCTGGAATATGATACGACCTGGCCGTCCAGGTTGCCTCCCACGAAGTTCGACGGCGAGGTGCTTCTTCGATAGACGGCGTAGTCTTCCAGCATGTGCTTCATCGTCCGGTACTGACCCCAGACCTCGACGCTCCATGGCCCGCCCAGCGGACGGGCATACCCCGCCACGAACTCGTCGGTGTAGGTGGCCTTGAGGTCGGGCAGAATCAGCTTGCCGGTCTCGCCAGCCTGCGGCGTGTCGGCCAGGAGTTTGCCCGTGGCGTCAAAATAGGCGTCGTTTCTGTAGATGCGGATGGGGGCCCAGGCGCGGGCGAGGGACCGGTTGTCCATGTTGTTGTAACGCCCCCAGTTCGCATAGAGCTTGTCTCCGGCATTCTTGTCCAGCATGTACGTGAACCCGATGCGGGGCTGGACCTCCTGGTCGAAATTAAATTTTAGAAAGGTATTCTTAGTCGCCGTCTTGCTGCTGAATTCGTCCCTGTTGAGGAGGATTCCCAGGGTGAACGTCAACCGTTCGCCGATCGTCGCCGTGTCCTGGAGGAAAATCGAATAGGTTCTGCCCCTCGAATCCTGGGGCGCTTGCCTTGAATAGTAGCGGGCCCGGAAAGCGAACTTGCCGCCGTAGGTCGTGGTGATGATGCTGCCCCAGCCGTTGGCCAGTCTCTCAAGATACTCGCCGCCGTCGTCATAACCGAACCCGGCCTTGATGATGTGAGAATGGTTCCGGAAGTCGAGATACTTGCTGAAAACGAGCTTGACCTCGTTCCTGAAAAAGTTCTGGGTGTTGTACTCCGATGCGGCTCCGACAAACTTCCCGGACAGGGTGGCGGGAGGATAGATATAACCCGTAGCCGTGCGAAAGTATCCCATGGCATCGAGGGCCTTCGGATCGAACGCCGGCTGATACCCCAGGTCCCGGATCGGAACGCTCTTGTACTTTTCATCGACGCGGTCGTATTTGACCTCGAGGAGTGTCGACTGGGTGATGGTCCAGACCCACGAGGCGTAGAAGATCCGGTCATGGCCGTCGCCGTCGATGGCCACGGAGGGCGCGTCATTGACTCCGATGCCGGCGTTGGTGCTTTTGTACTTGTTGTTCCTGAAGCTGGCCGAGAACTGGTGAGCCGGCAGGGGGTTGGCACTGAGCTTGACGAAGAACTCGTTGCTCGTGGTCTTGGCATCGGGCACCGCGCCCAGGGTGTTGACCCGGCCGGTGGTCTTGGAGTAGGGCAGGTTGGCGGACACGTACCACCACAGCTTGTCCCTGATCAGCGGTCCTCCCAGGCTGAGCGCGGGATTATACTGGTTGTATTTGGTGATGATGTTGGGATCTCGGAACTTGCCCGTAAAGCCCGAGGGCGCGTAGACAAACCGCACAGTTCCGGCAATCCGGTTGGAACCGGACTTCGTGATGGCGTTCGTCACCATCCCCGTCGCGCGTCCGAACTCGGCGCTGATGCCCCCGCGCTTGAAGTTGACTTCCTCGATGTCGAGCTCGGAAAAATTGGCGCCCAGGTAGCCGAACAGCGGGTTGGTGATATTCGACCCGTCATAGAGATAAACGTTGTCCTGCTTGTTGCCGCCGGCGTTCGGGGCGAAATCCCGGTTGTCGGCGACGCCGGGGGCGAGCTGAAAGAGCGAGGCATAGGACCGGCCGAGGGGCAGCTTTTCGATCATCGTATTCTGCCAGTTCGAGGCGATCGTGGTGCTCTTGAGGTCGACGACCGGAGAAGCCGCCGTGACCGTGACCTCCTCTTCGATTTTTCCGACCGGCGTCATGCTCACGTTAACAAATGTCTGCTTGTCCAGGGCGACGATGACGTCGATCTCGAAGTCCAGCATCTGGGGATGGGTGGCCGTGAGTTTGTACATCCCTGGGGGCAGGGCCTGGAAGAGGAAGGACCCGTCCTTCCCCGTGATGAATTCCTGTCCCGCCGCCAGGCGCTGGCCGACGACTTTGACGGTCGCGCTTTCGATCACCGGCCCGTCTTTGCTCTTGACAAGGCCCCGGATGGACCCTCTTTCCTGGGCCCAGAGCGAGCTCAGTCCCAGGACGAGACAAGAAACGATCAAGCCCAACAAGCGCTTTTTCATTAGCTACCCTCCTTGCTTTAATAACCAGGGGTTATACCAGGGCATGGCGATGAGTTAATGTGGAGGAAAATCGCTCTGGTCTTCTGCCCGTTGCCGTCCATCGTTTAGGGTCAAATTATCCCAAGACGCGGACCATAGTCAAGAAGCAGTACGAGTGGAGAGCGGGACCGGCTGCCAGTCCTTGTCCACGGCGACGAAGACGATTTCGGCCTCCGTGACCCGGACCGTTTCCTGGGACTCGACGCGGGTCGCGTCGACCTCGACCTTGATGGCGACCGACGTGCGACCTACCCTGACCGTGCGCGTGTAGAAGCTGACCACATCGCCGACAAAGACCGGCTTGTGGAAGACCACCTTGTCCATGGCGACGGTGACAAAATTGAAGAGGCCGCAGGATTTCCGGGCCTGGACCGCGCCCGCCAGGTCGATGTGGCTGGTGATGATCCCCCCGAAGATGGACCCGTGCTTATTCGTATCGCGGGGGAGCAGGGTCACCCGGAGGGCGAGATCACGAACTCCTTCATGGTTCATCTTTTCCTCTCTTGGGACGATCATCAAGGGGCCCGTCCCCATGCCCTGAACTGTACCCGGCGCGGGGCCTGTCCCCGTTCTTATTCGGTTCTTACTGGGCGGAGAACTTGTGAACGGTCAGGCTGCGAAAGACCCGGCCGGGCCGGAGAATGGGCGAAGGAAAGCTCTGATGATTGGGCGAGTCGGGATACTGCTGCGTCTCCAGGCAGAATCCGTAGTGCTTTTTATAGACCCGGCCGCCCTTGCCGGTGATCGTCCCGTCCAGGAAATTTCCCGTGTAAAACTGGATGGCGGGCTCGGTCGTCGAGATTTCCATGACGCGGCCGGAACCCGGCTCGGTGACGCGGGCGGCGAGCTCCAATTTCCCTCCGCCGCGGATGACGTAGCAGTTGTCATAACCGCCGCCGGCCCTGGCGATGTCGGCGCCTATGAGTTTGGGCGAGGTGAAATCATACGGCGTCCCCTTGACCGGCGATATTTCTCCCGTGGGAATAAGCGCCGGAGTGACCGCCAGGAGTTCGTCCGCATTCAGCATGAGCTCGTGCCCCAGGATATCCCCCTCGCCTCCCGCCAGGTTGAAGTAGGCGTGGTTCGTCAGGTTGACGGGTGTCGCCTTGTCCGAAGTCGCCTCGTAGCTGATCTTGAGCTCGTCCTGGTCGGTCAGCGTGTAAACCACCGTGCAGGAGAGATTGCCCGGGTATCCTTCGTCTCCGTCCTTGCTCAGGTAGGTAAGCTTCAGGCCGACGGCCCCCGGCTCCTTGACCGGCTCCGCCTTCCAGACAACGGCGTCCAAGCCCTTGAGCCCGCCGTGGAGGGTGTTCTCGCCGTCGTTCGTGGCCAGTTGGTACTTAACTCCATCCAGCGTGAAGGCGGCCCCGCCGATCCGGTTCGCGAACCTGCCGACGAGCGACCCGAAATAAGGGTTGGTTTTGCGGTTGAGGTAGCCGGCGAGCGAATCGTGCCCGAGGGTGATATCGGCAAACCGGCCGTTCCGGTCCGGCGTTTCGAGCGAAATGATCGTGCCTCCGTAGGTCGCGATGCGCGTCCTTAAGCCGTTTTTATTCGCCAGCGTATAGACGTCGACGGCGGTGCCGTCGGGAAGGTTGCCGAAAGGCTGTTTTTGAATTTCCATGGTTTCTCCTCCCGCGGCCGGCGCTTGGACGGAGGCCTGTTCGGGCGAGCCGGCGGGCTCCTTTTTGCAGGCCAGGGTTCCGAAGAGGGCGGCGGCCGCCAGGGCCGCGGTCATGAGCATCCAGCTTATCTTTTTCACGCGCTCCTCCTTTCGCGTCATCGTACTTTATCTCGAACCTTTTTTCAAATTCTGCCCGTGCACGAAAAGGGAAGCATCTCTTTTCGTGTGATCGCATTACCCCTCAATAGGGTCCTGTCACGGCGCGTCCCTGTCCGTCCTCGCGCCTCGCCCGTCAAAGACGGTTCGCGAGCGGACCGTCG
>Ga0154742_1073_pt4 | contig 10977 bp, 10 predicted proteins | sample Rifle2008BG16ft_FD_105750 | JGI IMG/M metagenome (GOLD analysis project Ga0154742, IMG submission 105750) | Candidatus Aminicenantes bacterium RBG_16_63_16 | reverse complement strand
ATCGGTGATTCCCTCCCTCGGGCCCGGGCAGGCGATCAACGGCAGGGCCAAGGACGGTGCGACGCCGCTCATCACCGTCGGGAACGGCTTTTATGATTCCTGGACGAACCCCGTGATCGGGGTTCCCCAGGTGCTGCGGTTCGCTTGGCAGCTTGAGGCCGCGGCGGGTGACGAGCGCGCCGACCTCAATTTCGTTTTCTGCGAGCCCCGCTCGCCCGAGCTCTTCGCCCTGCTCAAGGAATTCCGCCGGAAGCCCTGGCGCGGCCTGAGGGGAAGGGTCGAGGCCATCCACGCCGTCGCCGCGCAGGTGGCAGGCCAGGAGAATGCCGAAGCCTTGATAGGCGTCTGGGAGAAGATCGACCGCGCCGTGGGCGCCGTGCGCTCGACGGGCGGCGACCCGTTCATGCTGGTGGGCACGATCAACCAGCGCTGGCTCACCCGGCCGCTCGTGCCTTTTCCGATGGAGCTCAAGCCCGAGGAAAAAGATTATTATCGAAAGTTCCAGTTCCAGGCCAACTCGGAGGAGGAAGCCGCGGACCTTATGAACCTCCAGGGGTTCGAGCTGATCAACGGGTTTTCTGGGTCGCTCCTCGCGTCGAATCTGCTTAATCAGGCGATCGGGAGCCTGGAGTCAGCCATCAAGGACCTGGCCGCGCTGCGTGAAAAGATTGCGGACAGGCCTTATGCGGACACGTTGGGATCGCGGCTTCGCGCCCTGCGCTGCGTTTACCGGAACGCCCGGAACACGATCCAATACCAGGACATCCTCGACCGCACGGATTACGGGCCTCCCCCGAACGAAGAAAATATCTATCCGCTTGACGGCGACCAGAAGCTTCGCGAGATCCAGATCATCACCCGAGACGAAATCGATAACACGAACGAGCTCGCGAACCTGTTGGAAAGCGCGAAAACCCCGCTCGTCGAGGTCGCGCCCGCCATGGCCGAAGAAGACATCTTCCTCATCGGTCCGAATATTGTCGAGCAGCTGCGCAAGAAAACGCAGATCATGCTGCGGCACGAGCTTGATGTCTACAGGTTGTACAGGCGCCGGCAGGGGTAAATAAGGACGGAAATAGCCGGAGCCATGAGTCGAGCGACGCACAAATCGCGAACCCCCCAGTCGAGGTTTGCCGTCATGGGGACGATCGGATACGACGTCATTACCCACGAGGGGGGAGAAGGCTATTCGGGCGTCGGCGGCATCCTTTATCAGGCCGCGGGTCTGTGCGGTTTGGGGCTCGATGTCGCCCTCTTCGCCAACGTCGGCGCGGAGTATGAACCGGAAGCCAGGGCGATCACCGCCCGCTGGCCCGGCTGCCGCATGGAGGGCGTTCGGACTTCTTCCGGGCCCGGGAACAGGGTCTTCCTCCATTATCCGGCCCGGGGCGAGCGTATCGAGGTCCTCAGGTCCCACGTGCCGCCCCTCGAGCCTCAACGGATCATCGGCGGCCTCGCCGGCTGCCGGATGCTCATAGCGGTCATCAACTCCGGGTTCGATATCCAGCTTGCCGCCTGGCGGCGCGTGGTGTCCGCCGCGGCCTGTCCGATCTGGTTCGACATCCACTCCCTTGTCCTGACCCAGGTGGTGGGCGAAACGCGTCACTATCGTCCTCTCCCCGAATGGCCCGACTGGGTTCGCGGCGTGACCTATCTCCAGGCCAACGTCAAGGAAGTTGCCTCCATGCTGGGCGACCCGGAGCGCCTTCCCGGCCGGGAGGATCTCCTCGGTTTTGGCCGGGCCGCGACCGGGCTGGGCGTCCGGGCGGTCTTTCTTACGTTGGGAAAGGACGGGGCGATGGTCATGACCCCCGAGGGCGCCCGGCGGATCGGCTGCCGCGAAACCGGCCGTATCGTCGACACGACGGGTTGCGGCGACATCTTCTGCGCCGGCGCCGCGGCCATGCTGGCCGCCGGGGCCGCTCCGGAAGAGGCGGCGGCCTTCGGCGTCGAGCTCGCTTCCGAGGCCGTGGGCGTGGCCGGCGTCCTCGATACCTACGAGCTCATCAAGAACCGGACGTTCAGCGCCTGAGCCGCCGGGCGCCCGCGCGCCTTGCTTTTCGGCCGGAGTGTGCTAGAATATTTTTTAATTCAATGGCGAATCTTCAAAACAGCCATTCCTTCGCTGATTTCCTGACCCCTTCGCGAATCATCTTCAGCCTCAAGTCCTCGGAGAAAGTCCAGGCGATCGACGAACTGCTCGATATCCTCCTCAAAGAAAAAATCATCACCAACAAAAAGCTCATCCTGACTCGGCTGATCGACCGGGAGGGCCTGGAGTCCACGGCCATCGGCGAGCATATCGCGCTGCCTCACGCCCGGGTGGACACGGGCGGCAAGATCGCCGTCGCCATCGGGCGCTCGGCCAAGGGGATCGATTTCAGCGCCCTCGACAAGAAGAGGGTCCGCTTGATCATCCTCGTGCTCTGGAACCCGGCCCTGCCCGGCCTGTTCAACCACCTGTTCGCCGGCCTGGCCCGGTTCCTGCACAAGCCGGAATACCGGAAGCGCCTGTTCGAGGCCAAGAACAAGGCCGCCCTCCTGAAGGTCCTCTCGGAGATCGACCTCGCCTTCCCCGGGGAGGATAGGATCATCAGCCGGGCCAGCCTCCTCAACAAGCTCCAGGAGATCGAGCTGAGGATGAAGAAGGCCCCCAAGGAGCAGCTCCGGGAGCTCCAGAAGCACGATCAGCTGATCCGGGAGGAGCTCGACGAAAACCTGCTCACCCGTTTCGACAAGCTGATGGAGCGCTACGGCTACGCCGTGGCCGAGGTGGTCGACGGCGCTTGCCAGAGCTGCAACATGAGGCTGGCGACCCAGATGAGCTCGGCCATCGTGGGGAGCAACGGCATCTTCGTCTGCGAGAATTGCGGCAAGTATCTCGTCGCCCCCCGGAAGAAAAAGAAATAGCGGTCAGCGGACCGCCTTGAACCGGTAGTTTCCCGAACCCACCTCCAGGGAAAACCGCCCGTCCTCCCAACCCAGGAACCGGGTCTCCCCGGCCTCGCCTATCGGACGCCCGCCTTCGAAAATCTTCGCGTCCCGGGCTGCGGGGAGGAGCACCCTCGCCGGCGCGCCCGGCGGGATCTCGAGGTCGAGCGAAAACCCGTCCGCCTCAATCTTCCAGGAACAGACGATATCGCCCCGGACCGACCGGTATCTTGCCTTCGTCCAGGTGATATCGCCCGCCGGGTGAGGAGCGATCATGATCTTGCGGAATCCCTGGGAATCACCGGCCTGGCGGATGCCGGCCAGCCCCGAATACAGCCACTCCATGATGTGTCCGAGCATGAGGTGATTGTTCGAGACATCCTCGCGGGCCGGCCAGGATTCGGTCAGGGCCGTCGCGCCCTTGGCCAGCTGATAGCCGTAGCCGGGGACATCGGAGCGACTGTTCATCTCGAAGATGAGCTGGGAGGCGCCGCCCTCTTCGAGGGCCTTGATGAGGTAGTGGAAGCCCACGTCGCCCGCCGTCAGCGCGTGTCCCCCTTCCCGGATGCTCCGGACCAGGCTTTCGAAGACGGCGCGGCGGTAATTCTCCTCGACGAGACCCACGCAGAGGGGCATGGCCAGGGAGGTCTGGCTTCCGGTCGCATAGGAGGCCGAATCGCGACGGAAATATTCCGCGTTGAAGGCGGCCTTGACCGCGGCGGCGAGCCGCTCGAAGCCCGATGCGTCCTCGGGCCGGCCGAGGATCCCCGCCATGCGCGCCAGGAGCTTCAGGTCGTAAAAGTAGGTCGCGGTCGCGGTCAGCCCGAGGGGCGTGAGTTGGGAAGGCCCCGGCGGCTTCGGCCCCAGGTCGTACCAATCCCCCAGGCCATCGGTCAGGAGATGACCCCGCGACCGGCCGCCGAGATAAGCGGCGTATCGGCTCATCATCGGATAGGCGCGCTCCATGGCGCTCCGGTCACCGTACCATTCGTAGAGAAGCCAGGGCAGGATGACGCTCGCGCTTCCCCATTCGGCGGAATCACGGAATCCGCCTTCAAAGGGGACGAATTCCGGCGCGATATCGGGCACGAGACCGTTCTCGAGCTGGGCTTCGATCATGTCGTCGACAAGCTTGCCGTAAAGATTGCGAATATCGAAATTGTACTGGATGGAGGCCCCCATGAGATGGGTCTGCTCGAGCCAGCCGAGCTTCTCCCGGTGGGGGCAGTCGGTCACGACGCTCGCCAGGTTGCTCTGGATCGCCCAGAGGATCAGCCGGTAGATCCGGTTGAACAGCTCGTTCGAGCACGCGAACGATCCCGTCCGGGGCGCCGAGTTCCGGGTGTGGAGAAGCCGGATGTCGAGGATCTCTGGCGTCCCGCCGTTCCCACCTTTTCCCGAGGGGACGGCGCCTTCGACCTGGGCATAGCGAAAGCCGTAATACGAGAAGCGGGGCGACCATGTTTCTTCGCCTTCGCCCTTGAGGGTGTAGGTCCAGAAGCAGGGTTCGCCTGACGCCCGCTGATTCACCAGGCCGTCTTTTCCCAGGAGCTCGCCCGGGGTAATCTTGACCGGCAGCCCCGGCTTCCCCTTGAGGCCGACCCGGATGACGCCCGAGGCGTTCTGCCCGAAATCAAAGATGGTCATGCCCGGTTGAGGGCGGGTGATTTTCGCGACGGCGATTTCGTCTGTGACCTTGAGGGGATGATCAGTCTCCGGCTTGAGCCGTCCCCCCGGGCCGTCCACGACGATGGCCGCCTTCCATGATGAATCCGCGAACGCGGGGGAATCCCAGCCCGGCTGTTCGAGCCGCGCGTCGTAATCCTCGCCGCCGTAGATGCTCGAGTAGGTGATGGGCGAAGGGGCCGTTTTCCAGTCCGGGCCGCTGACGACGACGTCGCTCTCGCCCGAACGGTAATCGATATTCATCTTGAGGAGAGCCATGGGCATGCCGCAGGCGATGACGAGTTTCCGGTAGCGCTCGCGGTTGATGTTGAAGAACCCGTTGCCCACGATCAGGCCGAGGGTATTCCATCCCTTGGCAACAAGCCCCGTGACGTCGTAGACGTTGTAGAGGCATGATCTCTGGTAGGCGGTCCAGCCGGGCGCGAGGAAACTTCCGGCAACCCGGCGTCCGTTGACCGTGAGCTCATAGTGCCCGAGCCCGGAGACAAAAACGAGAGCCTTGACGGCGTCCCCGCGGGCCTCGAAATCCTTCCGGAAAAGCGGAACTATGGGCCGGCGGCGGGCGGTCTCACCGAGGCTATCGCCCGACCCATGGACGCCGGGGACGAGCTTCAGGGAAACGGGGAGCTCCTCGCAGGCCATCCAGCGGGCGCCGGACCAGTCGTCCGGACGGGCGAGACCGGTGACAAAGCTTGAGGCGGGGCTCCAGCCTGACGGCCGCCCGCGGCCGTCCCAGACCCGGACTCTCCAGAAATATTCTGTCCCGGGCTCGAGCTCCGGGCCGTCATAGGCGGCAAAAAGATCCGGGGCCAGCGCCCTTTTGCCGCCGTCCCAGATCCGGCCGCTTCCCGATTCGAGTCCCGCAGCCGACTTGGCCACCTGGAGCCTGTAGGCGGTCTGGGCCTGGCTTCTTTCGGCTGAACTCAGAGCCCAGCTGAAGAGGGGGCTTTTCGTATCCGCGCCCAGCAGGCTCTCCCGGTTTTCGCACCGGAGATCGATAACGATACAGGGCCCGGTCTCCTCGCGCAGGCTGCGCCCGCGGCAACGACGAGGCCGGCCAAGAACAGCCGCCGGGCGCGAGACCGGCACGGTCCCATCTCGGTTTTTCCGGGCCGGGTCCGATGCCCGGTATTCTTAAAGACGATCATGATGTCCCCTTTCCTGATCCCTTCTCCCGGCCTGCTATCGCTCCACGACGTGTTTGACCAGGTTGGCGGGGGTCAGCAGCTTATATACAGGATAATCCTCGAGTTCCCGGCTCCATTGCGGGACGAGGTAGCGGTCGAAGAAGTTCCAGACGAGCAGGCCGTCATCGCTCTGGGGCTCGAGGAGATAGGCGGCCAGGTTGCCGAGGGGCTGGGCGGCGGCCACAAGATAGGTTCCGGCCGGGAACTCCTTTTTTCCCGGCGCATAATTGCCCTTGACCTGGTCCATCCAGTGCCCCTGGAAAAGCCGCGGCGACGCCTTGACCTCCGCCGGCTTGAACACCTCGACCTCGAGGGTGGCGGGTTCGCTGAGTTTTTCGACCACGATCCCGTGCTTGAGCAGGTTGTCCACGACCCGGCGGTCCGGAACACCGAGGATATAGGCGAAGGGAATCCGGACGCCGCTTTTCCCCTGCCAATCCGCGTAATAGGGAATCGTGAGGACGTTGACCTTGTCGGTCGGGCGCACGATCGGCCGCCGGCCTTCGCCCTGGGGAATGACCTCGGTCTCGTAGGCGTGAACCGTGACCGGCGACTTGAGCGGCAGGAGATCGAATTCCGTGTAGAAGATGTCCTTGTCGGTGGGGGCCAGCCCCCTGGCGACCGTCTGCCGGTCGGCCTCAGCGACCAGGAGGGCCATCTCGCTGGCGTTGGCCTCGCAGTAATCCAGGATGGCCCGCAGGAAGGCATAATTTCCCATCACCCGCGTCTTGAAATCGGCGTGGACGTAGTTTTCGTCGAGGATCGAGAGACGGTTCCTCAGGCCGATGTAGTTCGTGACATACCGGGGCTCGTGCTCCATCGACTCCCAGCCCTTTCCGGGTTCTTTGAAATCCCTGAACCCGCCGTAGCCGGCGGCCAGGGTGCCGTATTTTTTTTCCAGGATGATTTCGATATCCGGCATCATCTTATCGCGCTGGTAGGCGATGAGGCCGCGGTGGCCGTTCGGGTTGAGGGCCCAGGAGTAGGTCACGACCTCCTGGTGGAAGGCGCCGTCCGTTGTGTGGCAATCGATAAGGAGCAGCGGGTCCCAGCGGTTGAGGACGTTCGCGACGAGCCCTTCGAGCTCGGGGCTTTCGAGCTTCATGGCGTCGCGGTTGAGGTCGAGGTTCTGGCCGTTGTAGCGGACGCCGACTCCCTGCTCGGGGCCGGGCTGCTGCCGGCGGTTATCGGGGCTGATCCGCTCGTTACCGTCGGCGTTGAAGATCGGCGCGATGAGCAGGATGAGCTTTTCGAGGTAAGGGGATTTGGCGTCGAGCAGGATGTCCCTGGCCAGCATCAGCGTCGCTTCCTTTCCTTCCACCTCGCCGGCGTGGATGTTGCCCTGGATGTAAATGATTGTCCGGGCGTCAGTCCGGAGTGCCGACGGCAAGGCGGGGAGGGGCTTGCCGATGACAAGGAGCGGGACGTCCCGGCCCTCGGCGCTCGTGCAGAGCGTCTCGACGCGGACGAACGGGCTCAGGCGCTGAAGCTCGGCGATAAACCTCATGACGTCGGTGTGGCGCGAAGTCGCTTTCCACTGGGTTTCCTCTGCCGCAGTCAGCGGCTTCTGCTGGGCACCGGCTGGCGTGAAGATTGACGCGACAGCCATCCCGGCCATTATCCAGGCCGCATACGTTTTTTTCATCGTCTGTTTCCTTTCATGTCAGGCTGCAGCCGAGTTTATCGAATCGCCCAGGGGAGCGTCAAATGGCGGAGGGGGGAGAAAGTGAGCGTCCTTTTCATGTGGTACGAAATGGTCAGGGGAAGGGTGGCACGGCGATAGTCCCTGCGCGCCCGGAGCGACGGGGACCCCTCTCCCCTTGAAGCGCGCTAACCGTCGTTGACGGGTGAGGCGCGAGGACGCACAGGGACGCGCCGTGACAGGACCCTATTGAGCAGTAACACGATCACATGAAAAGAGATACCTCCGGGAGGACCGGCGTTATGAAGTGAGCCGCGACCGGGTCCGAGCCCGGAGTCGGCTTTTTTTCCGCATGGCATCCGTCTTATAATGACCGCGTGAGCGATAATCTGAACTTCGGCGTCCGGCCCGAGAAACAGGAAGCCCTGCGCAAGAAGATGGACAGTCTGGGCATCCGCGAAGCCGATATCCTGGAGAAATTCATCCACGGCGGCGGCAAGGGCGGCCAGAAAATCAACAAGACCGCGAGCGCCGTCTACCTCAAGCACCGGCCGACCGGCATCGAAGTCAAAAGCCAGGCCACCCGTTCGCAGCTCCTGAACCGGTTCTTGGCGCGGCGAATCCTGGCGGACAAGATCGAGGAGAGAGTCCTGGGCAAGCGCGCCGAGGAAGAGCAGCGCGCAGAGAAGGTCCGGCGTCAGAAAAGAAGGCGGTCGCGGCGGGCCAAAGCCAAGATGCTTGCGGCCAAGCGGGAGCACTCGGAGAAAAAACAGGCCCGCGTCAAGATTCCCGGCTGGCTAACCGAATAAGCGACCGGAGGAGCAGGTTGGCTCCTTTCTCCAGGTCATCCCAGTCAATCATTTCTTCGGGGGCATGACTGACGCCGCCGGCGCAGGGGATGAAGATCATGCCGGCGTCCGCGATGGCCGAGACGATCTGGGCGTCGTGCCCCGCCCCGCTCGTCAGCGTGAGATAGCGATAGCCGAGCTCCGCGCATCCTTCCTTGAGCACCTCGATCAGGCGAGCCGACATCGTGACCGGCTCGGTTTCATCGGCCAGCCGGGTGCGGAACTCGAGGCCGCGCGTGGCGGCCACTTCTTCGGCCAGTGCCAGGAGCTCCCGTCCCATCCCCCGGAGAGTTTCGGCCGACGCGCTCCGGATGTCGAGCGAGAAATCGGCCTGCCCGGGCACGACGCTGAACGACCCCGGGGTGAGGCTGATCCGGCCGATCGTCATCAGGCCGTCACGGTGGCGCGCGGCGACGAGCCGGGTTCCCTGGAGCGCGAAGTCCGCCGCGGCCAGGAAGGCGTCGCGGCGGAGCTCGAGCGGTGTCGTGCCCCCGTGGTCCGCCTTGCCGAGATACGAACACCACCGGTAGTTCTTTCCGGCGATGCGGCCGACGATGCCGATCGACGCTCCGTCGGCCTCGAGCTTTGGCCCCTGCTCGATGTGGAGCTCGAGATAGGCATCGACCCCGGGACGATCCCGGTGCGCCCGGAGCACGGAATCCACGCTGAGCCCGGCGCCCGCGAGAATATCTCTAAGCAGCGGACCGGACGAGGTCAGCCCGCGCTCGACTTCCTGCGGGTTGAGCCGGCCCGTGAACGCCCGGCTGCCGAGGAAATCGCCGACCAGGTTGCCCTCCTCGTCCGTAAAGGAGACGAGCCCGACGGGCTTGGCCAGCCGGAGGTTTTCCTCCCGGATGCGGCGCAGGCACTCCAAGGCGGCCAGAACTCCGGCCGCGCCGTCGAACCGGCCGCCGTTTATGACCGTGTCGATGTGGGAGCCGGCGAGAACGACCGGACCGTCCCCCCCCAGGACGCCGAAGATGTTGCCCGCCCCATCCCGCCTGCAGTGGAGCCCCGACTCTTCGATCTTGTTCTTGAGCCAGGCCCTGGCCTCCAGGTCGGCTGGGCTGAAAGACGGGCGTGACACGCCGCCGCGGGGGTCCCGGCCGATTTGTCCCAAGGCTTCGATATCCGCCCTCAAGCGGCCGATGTCGACAGCGATATTTTGCGGCTCTCGGCTCATGAGATCCGCGGCCGGCTCATGTTTTTTTCCGACGCCCCTACCGGCCGCCGAGGAGGGCGAGCATTTCTTTCACGGCCCGCTCGATGCCGACCACCGCGGCCCGGGCGACGATCGAGAAACCGATGCTGAGTTCGGAGATCTCCGGGAGAGCCGCGATGGGCTGGACGTTCCGGTAATCGAGCCCGTGGCCCGCGTGGACCTCCAGCCCGAGCGACCGGCCGAAGACCGCAGCCTCCTTGACGACGCTCAGGAATTCGGCCTGGGTCGGCCCGGGCTTCTGGTCGGCGTATTTGCCGGTGTTGATCTCGATCAAGGAAACGCCCGCCTCCCGGCAGCCGCGGATCTGCTCGAGGTCGGGGTCGACAAAAATGCTCACCCTGATTTTGGCCCCGTGGAGTTCCGCAATGAACCCGGCCAGGGCGTTCCGGGCGGCCGTGACGTTCAGCCCTCCCTCGGTGGTCAGCTCTTCGGGCTTCTCCGGCACGAGCGAGACGACATCGGGCAGAACTTCCAGGGCGATCCGCTTCATCTCCGGTGTGGCGGCCATCTCCAGGTTGAGCTTGGTTTTGATGACCTGGCGCAAAAGCCGGAGGTCCCTATCCTGGATGTGGCGCCTGTCCCCCCGGAGATGAACGACAATGCCATCGGCGCCGGACTGCTCCGCCAGCAGGGCGACGAGCACGGGGTCCGGCTCGGCGCTGCGGCGCGCCTGGCGCAGCGTGGCAAAATGGTCGATGTTCAGGGCCAGTCTCATCGGTTTGCTCCTCGGCCCGGCTCCGGCGAAACCGGCGCCTTGCCTCCGGGACGATCTTCCTGGATGATGACCCGGACTTGAACGCGGGCCGGCGAGCCGGCCAGCCGGAGCTCCGGCCGCGGCAGGATCAAGTCCGCCGTGAAATTGGTCGTGGCCTCGATCCCCGAGACATTGACGGGGCTCGTCGTCACCCGGTCCCGTTCGCGGAGCTGGCTCTCCGGGCCCTCCACCCGGACGCGGGAGGGCGAGAGCTCGATCTTGGCGACCACCCGGCCCTCCCGGGGCTTGCCGACAATGACCGGGACGACGTCGAGCAGAAGCTCCTTTGTCCGTTCCAGCCTGATCTTGACCTTGTTCGGGGAAATCCTGACAACCTGGGCTCCCGGCGGGATGCTGATCATGCTTTCATGGAGCGGGTATTCCTGCTGGAAGACCGTGGCCTTTTCCAGGTCGAGCTTGGCGAAGACGTTGGCGGGGGTGATGGTGTCGATGATGCTGTTCGGCGCCCGGATGGAGACGTCGATATTCGTCCCGGGCTTTGCGACCAGCTCCATGCCGCTCGGGATGTTGAGGGTCTCGAGGGGGACGGAGACGGTCTTCTCGGAGAACGTCCTCTCCTCGGGGATGAGCGACAGCCACAGCACAAAGGACAGGAGGAGGGCCAGGAGTTTCAGGCCCCAGTTGTTCAGGAACAATTCGCGCACGAATCTGATCATGTTCAGCCCAGGTATCGCAGGAGCTTCTCC
>Ga0154742_1032_pt4 | contig 11144 bp, 8 predicted proteins | sample Rifle2008BG16ft_FD_105750 | JGI IMG/M metagenome (GOLD analysis project Ga0154742, IMG submission 105750) | Candidatus Aminicenantes bacterium RBG_16_63_16 | reverse complement strand
CGACGGCCTGCTCGACGAAGCCATCGCCTCGCGCGGGTTCAAGCGCCTCTGGAGCGCCGAGAGGCTGCGCGCCTACCGGGAGAGCTTCGCCGAGCTGAAGGGCAACAGGCAGGTGTGCGCCACCACCGTCGCCATCGGCCAAAACATGCTGCTGGCCCCCCGCACGGATATCGACCACATCATCGCCGCGATCCGCAAGCTAAAGGATTACAGCGGGGAACTGGCCAAGCTGTAGGCAGCACTGAAAGCCTATATCATGAATCCGTAGACGGTGTTTTCGAGGTCGGTGAAGCTCTTGGAGACAACGCTAAAGGATTTCAGCCCAAGCTCCCCTGCGACGCGTTTGAGCTGTTGCACGTCTCTCAGTTGGGGAGTTATTTTGGCCTCAAAGGCGTTGGTCTTATCCAAAAGAAAATCGATCTCCGTTCCGTTTTTCCTTTGGTAGTATGCCAGCTCTCCTTTCGGGACGAGACTTTGGAAAATAGAATTCTCGAAAATCGTCCCTTCCTCGAGGTTCGCCAGGCGCCCGGCCAGACCGGTATCACAGAGGTAAACCTTGGGACTTTTTCTGATCTCCGAGCCAGCCTTCTTGGCAAACGGCTTGACCAGCTTTATGAAAAAAGTCCCTTCGAGAAAGGACAGGTATTCATGGATCGTCGGCCGGGTGACCCCGAGTTCCTTGGAGATCTTCTGAAGATCCAGCCTTGAGCCTATCCTCATGGCCAAAAGGACTATCAGATCGCGGATGATCTCGTTTTTCCGGAAATCTCCGAGCTGGATGACCTCCGACTGAAAATAGGAAATGAAAATATCGTCCAGGGCCAGCTTCTTTTCAGGCGTGCTCGTTTTCAAAACGACGCCTGGAAAGCCTCCGAAGAGAAGATACTCATCATAAAGGGCGGATATGGATTCGTAGGCGGGGCGCGTGATGTCCCGCGGATTTTCGGGAATTTTGAGCGCGCTGTCCTTAAAAGCCAGGAATTCCCCAAAGCTCAGCGGGTAGAGCTCGAAGATGAACTTCCGGCCCGACAGCGATTCGCTGAAGAGGTTTTTGAGATAGAAGCTCGCCGAGCCCGTCAGAAAGAACTTGGCTTGATAGTGGTCGATGAGATACTTAGCCACCGACGGCAGGTTGCGGACGAACTGTATCTCATCAAGGAAAATATGGGCCTTTGTGGTGAAATCCAGGCCCAGGATCTCGAGCGTTGATCTGACTTTTTCATAGTTGCTCTCTTCGAAGTACCTTCTGTTGAGCGGGTTTTCGAGATCCAGAAAGATCTTGTTGTCCGAATTGACCTGGCCGTAAATCAGGCGGAGAAGAGTGGTTTTGCCCGTTCTCCTCATGCCCGTGACGATTATAGCTTCCGGGGAGTCATAGTAGGGCCGGATGCGATCAAGGATAAGCCTTGGCTTAATCATCGCCTCCTAGTTTACAAATTGGTAGCCTATTTGTCAATTAGTAATTTACATTTAGTTGACAACGCTTACCAAGTATAGCCGCCTGGAAGCTTTCCTCAATTGAAGAGACGCTGGAGAATGAGCCGATTTCCCAGGCAGCCTGTTCAGGCGACGGGTGTTTTGAGCACACCGATGATCGGATCGGCGAAGAGGAGAAGAGACTTTTTGGGTCGGAGTTCAGATGGCGATTTCGATATACTCGACCCTGGTGGAGGGCTCGACGATCTCATCCCCCTGCTTTTTTAGCGCTTCCAGGTGGAACTTGACAGCAGTTTTCATGTGCGAGATCGTCTGCCTTAGGGTCGCTCCCGTGGCAACGCAGCCCGGCAAGTCTGGGCTATAAGCGCTATAATTTTTCTTAGTTTTTTCGATAACGATCGGATATCGCAACACTTTTTTCTCTCCCATATTTTAGACCTGACTGTTTAAGCACACTATTGAGTGTGCCCTTCGCCAGTTCATCATCCAAGTTGCCCGCAATCGTAACAACGCCTTCCCTGTCTGGATGCTTATACTGCCGGTGACTTCCTCTCATTCTTATCATAAACCAGCCCGCGGCTTCAATCATCTTGATGACCTCTCGGACTTTCATGGCCTCAATCTGGCTGACATCTTAATAAGACGCTGGAAACGGGCATTAATCTCACAGATTGCCTTTTTATGCTCAGGTTCTGATACTAGATATTGGGGAATTGATATACTGTCACCAATTCAGAGAGAGGTGAGCCATGCGGATGATGTGCCTGTTGCTCGCGGTTGTTGGTTTCGTTTCGCAGGGATTCAGTGGGATCAAGGTCGAGCTCCCGCAGGTTGATCCGCTCAGAGTCGAATCACCGAGCAGGAACCTCACGATCGTTTTCAGGCTTGACGGCCAGGGAGCGCCGGAGTGGCAGGTGCTCCGAAGGGGAGCGCCCCTCCTGGATTGGTCGCCTCTCGGGCTAACGTTCCGCGAGGGGAAAGCGTCGCGCTTCGCCGTGCTCGACTCCAAGACGCGAAGCCATGATGAGACGTACACGCTGGTGATCGGCAAAACGAAGCAAGCGCGCGACCATTACCGGGAGCTGCAGGTGGATCTCGAGGAGTCGACGCCCCCGCGACACCGCTTGAATCTCCTTTTCCGCGCTTACGATGACGGGGTGGCCTTCCGCTATGTCCTTCCGGAGCAGGGATCGCTTGGAGCCTTTGAGATCGTCAAGGAAGATACGGAGTTCCACTTCCGGGATGAAATGAAAGCGTGGGCCTTGCGGACCGACACCTTCCACCATGCTTATGAAGGTCAGTACCTGCCGACAGCGGTCGGCGCCATCCCGGAAACGGGGATGGTTTGCCTCCCGCTCACCATGCAGCGAGAGGACGGAGTCACACTCTCGATCACCGAGGCCGACCTCACCGATTACGCGGGGATGTACCTCCGCGGCCTGCCCGGAACGGCACTTCAGGCCGTGCTCTCGCCGCTCCCGGACGGAAGCGGCGCGGCCGTTCGAGGCAAGCCCCCCTTCTCCTCCCCCTGGCGGGTCCTGATGGTGGGTGATGCTTCGGGCCGGCTGATCGAATCGACGATCATCCTCAACCTCAACCCACCTTGCGCGCTAGACGACGTCTCCTGGATCAAGCCGGGGAAAGCCATCTTCCCCTGGTGGCCGGACTTCTACTGCGATAAGCCGGGGGTCCCGAGCGCGCTCGGGTTCGAAAACCAGAAGTACTACATCGATTTCGCCGCGGAGAACAAGCTCGCCTATCTCGAGCTCGAGCCCCCCTGGTACGGCCCCGAAGTCGACTGCATCGAGCACCCCGAAAAATACGACATCACCAGGCCCGTTCCCGAGCTACGGCTGCCGGAGCTCATGGAATACGGAAAGAAGGTCGGAGTGAGCCTGTTCATCTGGGCCCACTGGCAGAACGTGGACCGGCAGGCCGACTTGGCCTTTCCGCTCTACAAGTCGTGGGGTGCCGCCGGAGTGAAGGTCGATTTCATGAACCGCGATGACCAGGAGATGGTCCGCTGGTATCATACGGTGCTGAAGAAGGCGGCCGCGAACCGGCTGATGGTTCTCTTTCACGGCGCCTATAAGCCGACGGGGACGCAGCGTACGTACCCGAACCTGGTCACGCAGGAAGGGGTGCTGGGGAACGAGCAAAACAAGGTGAACGCATTGATCACCCCGGAGCATACGGTCACCCTCCCCTTCACGCGGATGCTCGCGGGCCCGATGGATTTCACGCCGGGAGGATTCCGGAACGTGACCGCCAAGGAGTTCGCTCCCGATATGAAACGCCCCCGGGTGATGGGCACGCGATGCCGCCAGTTGGCGATGTTCGTCGTCTATGAGAGCCCGCTTTTAATGATCTGCGACGACCCGGCGGCGTATCGCGGTCAGCCGGGGCTGGCCTTTTTGCAGGATGTGCCGACGAGCTGGGACGAGACGCGGGCGATCGACGGCGAGATCGGGAAGAAGATTACTATTGTGCGAAGAAGCGGCAGCGACTGGTATCTCGGCGCCATGACCGACTGGACGGCGCGCGAGATCCGGGTGCCGCTCGGGTTCCTCGGCGCCGGGCGGTACGAAGCCGAGATCTACCAGGACGGACCGGATGGGGATACGCGCCCGGTGGAGGTGACGATCCTCCGCAAGGAAGTGACGGCCGAAGACACGCTGTCAGCGCGCCTGGCAAAGGGCGGCGGCCTGGCCGTCCGCTTCAGGAAATCGGGCTAATCCCTTTTTATCTTCAGCTTCTGATACCAGCGCTGGTAGTCGGCCAGCTTGAACGGCGCTTTGCCGGCGAGGTAATGGTTCGTGTATTTCGCGGCGCCGATAGCGTACTCGATCAGCCACATGGCCTGGCCCTGGATTTCAGGGAGAGCGCCGACGACGGTTTTTCCGTTGGCGGGAATCTCAAACGACGCCGCGAGGAGCGTCTTGCCGGTGTCGGCGTCGCGGACCGTCACGCTTCCCGACTTTGCATCGCGCGTGTCGTTGACGGCAGTCACCGGGTGCTTGCCGTCGGCGGAGTCGCTGATCATGACGCAAGCGTTATGCTGGACTTGACGGATATAGTAATAGGCCAGTTTCTTGCTGTTGTAGTAATCAACGACGGCGTCCGAGATGATCGGCCAACCGTCGCGCAGGTTCCACCAGATGATCCCGGTTCGGCGGAACTTGGCCGCCCGCCAGAACTCGACGAAATACTTCATGGCCTCGGCCTGGACGACCTGGGAGAAAAATATGAACTGGTCGAGGTCGGTCGGGCATTCGCCGAAGAGGGCCTTGATCTGGTTTCTCATCAACTCGTTACGATCGATGGTGAAGACCGAATCGCGATGGGAGCGGACCGCCTTGGTCTGCCATTCGTCGTTCCAATTCCCTTCCTTAGTCCAAGGATAGACGTATTCCGGGTCGAACATGCGTTCGAGGCTGGCGCGGTTGGGACATCCGTGATAGCCAATCTCGCTCACGAAATGGGCGTTAACGTCGGTGTAGAAAGGCGCTTTGTAGTAGCCGCGCGGCCCCCAGAGATGGACTTCCGGAAGCAGTGCGAGGTCGCTTCCACGTCTAAAAAACTCCGGGCTGTAATAGGGGGAGCTCGGTAGATAAGGCCGAATCGGGTCGAACTCCCAGACAACGCGGGGCAGGACTTCGCGGCTGATGATGTCCACTCCCGGGTCGATCGGTTTGCTGAAGGTCCAGCCGAACGAGGAATCGTTTTCGTTATTTCCCGACCACAAAACGAGGGCCGGGTGCTGGCGCAGCCTGAGAATGACCTGGATCGCTTCGGCCCTGATCTTCTCGGCGAATTCATTGTTCTGGGGATAGGCTGAGCAGCCCATGGTGAAATCCTGCCAGATCATGACGCCGTTGGCATCGCATAGGTCGTAAAATTCCGGGCTTTCATAGACGTTACCGCCCCAGCAGCGGATCATGTTGCAGTTCAGGTCCGCGATCATCCAGATGGCTTCTTGGAGATGGCTTTTGTCCCGGCTGTGGAGGCCATCGAGGGGGACCCAGTTCGTGCCGCGCACGAATATTTTCTCGCCGTTGATTTTAAAGACGAATTCGCCGGGGTTCTCCTTGGTGGTGATTTCGGTCGAGACGAGCTCGGCGGAGCGGATGCCGATCCTATCGGTGCGCTCGTCAAGGGCGCGCTTTTTGGCATCCACGATCCTGACCGTGCCCTCATACAGGACGGGGTCCCCGTATCCCCGGGGCCACCAGAATTCGACATCCGTGAGGTCGATCTTGTGGCGGCTGGTGAATGAGTAGAGTGGTATGGATTTTTCGTAGACCGTGCGGGCGCCGAGCTTCAGCGAGACTTCGATATCCAGGCCGTCGATCGTCGGCAGGTCCGAGTCGAAATCCCAGTCGAGAAGGAGCTGGGCCGTCTTTTGTTGGACATCGACCGTGTTGGTCATCCAGTAGACCTGCCGGAAGTGCGTGGGTTTCTTCACGTTCAGATAGACGTCGCGCCAGAGGCCGGCGCTCACGAGCCGCGGCATGATGTCCCAGCCGTACATGTGCGGGGCCTTCCGGACATTGACGGCCTCGGCGCCGACATCCTTGCGCGTGACCAGGACGCCGTTGAGGTATTTGCGGCCTTCGAGGACGGCCGGGTCGATTCGGACATGGATTGTATTAACGCCGGTCTCCGCCGTCAGCAGGTCCGTGACATCATACGTGTGGGCGATCAGCATGTTGTCGGTGCGCCCGACGAGCTGCCCATTGATCCAGATGGTCCCAAAACAATCCAGCCCTTCGAAGGCGATTCCCACACGCTCGCCGGGCGCGCGCTTGGGCGTTTCGAACGTCCGGGAGTACCACCACTGGTAAGCCTCGTATTTCCGGAGGTCGTTGATGTTGTTCCCGAGCTCGGGGTTCTCGATGACGCCGGCGGCCAGGAGGTCGAGCTCGACGTTCCCGGGAACGGTGGCTGGGATTTGGGGCCAGTTTCTGGCCTTGAGGTCGGCCGGCGTCTGCGGCCCGCTCTTATCGTAAGGGCCATAGGACAGTCTCCATGAACCGTTCAGGGAAATCGCCGTGCTGGCATGAGTAGGTGTGCCGCTTTGCGCTTGTGCAACTCCGGGATTCCCGCGTATGCCGGCCTGAACGGCGGGATTAGCTCGGGCTGACGCACTTCCCTGAGCCTGGACGCAAACAAGCGCTGAGAGCAATAGAAGCATGACTTTCGTAAAGTTGCGCATTTTATGAGGTCCTTTCGGCGTTAGTATGTGACTTTTTATCACCCTCACCTCTTTCCTCCCACCGCGAGGGGGAGGAAACCAGTGGGACCTCTCCCCTTGTGGGAAAGGATTAAGGATAGGGGTGTTAAGTAAGCTTGCACAGCTTGATTAGAACCGGCAGTATTTTTCGCGGATCGGGACGGTCAGCATCGCCGAGGCCGCATTGTCGCTCACGATCTCCTCGGTCTCTGGGTTCCAGGCGAGCTTCGACCCTGTCTTGATCGAGATCAACCCCAATTGGCACATGGTGATCGTGCGATGGGCGGTTTCGAGCGGCTCGAGCGTGGGCTGGCCGGACTTGATCGCGAGGAGAAAGTCCTCTTTGTCGCTGGGCAGGTTGCGGATCCGCATCTCACCCGGCCCGATTTCGGAATCCAGGATCGCCTGGCGGCTTGCGGTCAGCTTATCGGGATATTCGATCTCGATCCAATCTTTGTCCCCTTCGAACCGGACGAACGGCCGCTCGATCTTGAAGAACATCTCGACTCCGTCCGCATATTGATAGCGGATCTCGAAGCTGTTCAACGTGTTCCAGAGGCCCGTGTCGAAGACGCCGGAGCCTTCAACGGAGACCGGGCCGGTGTATTCGGTGGCGTTTCCCCACTGGGCGATGCCCATGAGGTGGGCGCCCCAGTTCGAGATCATGCCGTTGCAGTAGGCGTCCACCCGCATCCAGCCGGGCCGCCCGTAGGCCTTGAAGGGATGAACCCTGTTCTCGGTGTAGGGCGCCTCCCAGGCCGGGCCCAGCCAGAAATCATAGTTCAACTCCGGAGGAACAGGCATGCTCTCCGTCGGCGGCAGGGCGGCGCCGTTCGATTCGGGCGGCACGCCCACGTAGATGCGCCGGATCTTGCCAAGTCTCCCGTTTCGGACGAGCTCTACGGACCGTGAAAACTTTGGTAACGTCCTGAATTCACTGTCGTTGCGCGTGATGACCTGGTGCTTTTTCAGCGCTGCCACGAGTTTCCGGCCGTGGTCGATGCAGGTCCCGAGCGGCTTTTCAAGCGAGATGTGCTTTCCGGCCCGGGCCGCATCGATGGCCATCGGGATGTGCCAATGGTCGGGCGTCGAGATCATCACAGCGTCGATATCGGCCAGGCGCAGGACTTCGCGATAATCGGCGTAGCCGGCGCAGCCGTCGTAACTTGTCCCTTTCGCTTTGGCATAGAAATCGTTGACCTGTTTCTGTGCGCCGGCCAGCCTCCAGGAATCGACATCGCAGACGGCCGCGATCTGCGCGTTCGTAGATTCCAGGAGCTGGGGGATGTTGACACCGACGGTCTGCCGTCCGCAGCCGATCATGGCCACGTTGATGCGGTTCGAAGGGGATGACCGGCCGAGGACGTCAAAGGGTATTATGACGGGGGCAGCGGCAAGGCCCGCGACGCCAAGTGCTGAATCTCTTAAAAAAATCCTTCGGTTGATTTTCATGCTCTCCCCTTTTCGTTATCCACAGAGTCCCCCCTCTCCTCTATCCTCCCCCACCGCAGGGGGGAGGAAGTTAACGGGCCACCGGGATTTCATTTCCGATACCCGGAGCATCAGTATCTCCCGTGCTCTTGCAGAGTATCCCACATTGCCCAGAAGTTGGCGGGCGGGACATCCTCCTGGATGTTATGGACCGGCGCGAACACGAACCCTCCCCCCGGGGCCATAATATCGATGATCCTCATGACTTCGTCGGCGACCTGCTCGGGAGTGCCGTGGTTGAGCGTCGATTGCGTATCCACCCCGCCGCCCCAGAATGTCAGGACATCGCCGAAATCGCGCTTCAGTCCCTCAAGGTCCATGCCGGCGGCCGTGAATTGGACGGGATTCAAGATATCCAAGCCGGCCTCGATCAGGTCCGGGATGAGCGGGCGGATGGCGCCGCAGCTGTGCATGAAGATCTTGACGTGCGGCAGCCGCCTTTTCACATGCGCGAAGATCGTCTTGAAGCGGGGGATGACCGTTTCCCTGATCCGACTGGGGTTCATGATGGTGGACTTCTGGGTGCCCAAGTCGTCGGCCTCCGAGACGACGCTGATCTTGGATGCGATGCCCGTTTCCAGGGCCCAGTCGATGACGATATCCCAGTACCTGAGCTTGTCCTCGACGATGACGTCGAGCAGGGCTTCAACGCCGGCGGGATCGGTCACCGTATCGACAAACCAGTTTTCATAGCCGCGCAGGCGGACGCTATGTTCGGTCAGGCCGGCCGTGTTCCTGTCGGCGACGACGCAAAACTCGCCGACAGAACCTGCCTGCTCATTGAGCACGTTCCGGACGGCAACAGCATAGCTCGCCCAATCTTTTCGCGGGAAAAGGTGTCTGGCGCCGGATAAGGACTCCACGCCGGCGAGCGGCGACGTTGCCAGGTTGAAATAGAGATCCTGGCCCTGCTCGTACTTCCAGGTGCAGCCGTAAAAATCCGTGACTTCGATGGCATTTCCGACCACCCGCCGGTTCTCTTTATAATCCGTCAGCCGGCGGGCGCCGATGCGCCGGGTATCGGATTTCAGAAACACCAGGTTCTTCTCGTTCGGCGTGACAACCTGCTGGATGGGGTCGAGTTCGCTGTCGCCGATTTCATGCGGCAGCCCGCGGAATTGCATGGCCCGGACATACGCGTTCCGGGTGATTCCGGTAACCGTCGTCCCCGCGAGGTCATACGGGACGCGGTCCGGCTCGCGGTGGCGAATGGCCGTGTCGATCCTCTCCCTGCTCGTCATCTTAATTCCCGGGACACTAACTTTAATCCTGGTGACGCGAACTTTAGTTCTAGCTTAAATTCGGCGCTCATATCAGATAAATACGGCTCTGATCCTGGGCACTAACAGGTGAACGATCAATAAAGCGACAAGATATATCGAACCGGCGACGGCGAACGGGATAGCGTAACCATCAACTCCGACGTTCTGCAGGATCTTGCCCACGCCGTACGCCGCCAGCGCGCCCCCGACCGCTCCCGCGAACCCGCCGAACCCGGCCACCGTCCCGACGGCCTTTTTCGGAAAGATATCCGACATCAAGCTGAAGACGTTCGCCGACCAGCCGCAGTGGCCGCCGGCGGCCAGGGCGATCAACCCGACGGCGACCCACAGGCTCGACGCATGCGGCACCAGCATGACCGGGACGGCGAACAGCGCGCAGGCCAGCATCCCAAGCTTGCGCCCCATGTTGAGGCTAAACCCGGCTTTCATGAATCTCGACGAGAGCCACCCAAGGAAGATGCCCAATCCCCAGGATACAAGATAGATCGTGAAAAACGGCAGGCCGATCGTTTTCAGGTCGACGCCGAATTTCGCGTTCAGGAACTTCGCCCCCCAGAAAAGGTAAAACCACCAGACCGGGTCGGCCATGAACTTAGCGACGGCGATGGCCCAGGCCTCGCGGTGGGGCAGGATATGCTTCCAGACTACTTTCCCCGGGCTCTCTTCCTCGGGCCCGCTGTCGGAATCGATGTAGCGCAGCTCTTCTTCGGAGACGCGCAGGCTCTCGCCGGGTTTTCTATAGAACCGGAGCCAGAGCACGGCCCACGCCAGGCTCAGGGGAAAAGTCCACAGGAAACCCACCCTCCAATCGTGGAGGTTGAGAACCAGGACCGGGATGATCAGGGGCGCGATGATCGTCCCCATGTTGGCCCCGCCGTTGAAGATCCCCACCGCCAGCGACCGGTCCTTCTTGGGAAACCATTCGGCGACCGCCTTGATGGCCGAGGGGAAATTCCCGGATTGACCGACCCCCAGGCCGAACCGGGCCGCGGCAAACCCGACCCACGTCCGGGCCAGCGCCTGGCCGAGCGCCGCCACGCTCCAAATCCCGATGGACATGAGATAACCCTTGCGCGTGCCCATGAGGTCGATCCACTTGCCCATCAGGATGAAACACACGGCGTAGGCGATCATGAACACGCTGTTGATGATGCCGTACTGCTCTTCCGACCAGCCGATCGTCTTCTGGAGCTCCGGCGCGAGTATTCCCAGCGCGGAACGGTCGATGTAAAGGATGGTCGTCGCCGCGAACAGCAGCGCCAGGATGACCCACCGGAAGCGCGTGGGCGGCGTTTTATTGTCGTCCATAAGTCGCTGTCATTATTTAGACCTGGAACGGCGCTGTCAAGGTGAGCCGGCGATTTGGATCGGGCGAAGCACGGATCTGTGAATTTGTGAGGGACCGGCCAGGCCGGCAGCGGCTGAGCGGCTTCGAAGGCTGTCTATCCGGCTTTCGTGGGAATGAATTCCGCCGTCCTTTTCCAAGGGACAATCGAAATGCCTTCGGAGATAAGGTGTTCGCTTCCGCCATAAACGAGATAGCTCGGGGACGTAGTATCGGCTGCTGTTTTCTTCCATTTCTTCAATCCCAGAAAATAATCAGGATTCAGCGTTTCTCCGGATTTAGCCTCGACGGGAGCAAGGTATGTCCCATAGTCAATAATCACGTCGACTTCGTCGCCAAGATTGTCTCGCCAGAA
>Ga0154742_1080_pt1 | contig 11308 bp, 10 predicted proteins | sample Rifle2008BG16ft_FD_105750 | JGI IMG/M metagenome (GOLD analysis project Ga0154742, IMG submission 105750) | Candidatus Aminicenantes bacterium RBG_16_63_16 | reverse complement strand
GACCCAAAGGGGATATTTTATCTGACAGTCTACCATGGGCAACGAACGCAGAGTGGTCATCACCGGGATGGGCGTCCTCTCATCCGTGGGAACCGGACTTGACGAATTCTGGCGCGGCCTCGTTTCAGGGAGAAACGGGATCGGCCGCCTAACCCGTTTCGATCCGACCGGATTCCGCTCGACCATGGCCTCCGAGGTCCGGGATTTCAGTCCGGAACGGTGGATCGACCGGAAATCCGCGGGCCGCATGGACCGGTTCACCCAGTTCGCCGTCGCCGCCGCCGATATGGCGATGGCCGACAGCGGACTTCAAGGATTCCCTTTCGTCGCCCCCCGGGCAGGGGTCATCATCGGCTCCGGCATCGGGGGTTCGGAGAGCATCGAGGACGGGCACGCCCGTCTTGACCGGCGCGGGCCGGGGGCCTTGGACCCCTTTTTCGTGAGCCGGGTTTTGGTGAACATGGCCGCCTGTCAAGTCTCTATCCGTTTCGGTCTGAAAGGCCCGCTTTCCGCCCCTTGCGTCGCCTGCTCCACGGGCGCCAATGCCATCGGGGACGCCCTACGGACCATTCAGCGGGGGGACGCGGACGTGATGCTCGCCGGCGGTTCCGAAGCCAGCCTTACGCCCCTTGCTTACGGAGGATTCTGCGCCAACCGTACTATGTCGCGCCGGAACGACGATCCCGAGGGGGCATCGCGGCCGTTCGATAAGGGGCGCGACGGCTTTGTCATGGGAGAGGGAGCGGGCGTCGTTGTGCTCGAAGGCCTCGACCATGCGCGAGGGCGGGGCGCCCGCATCTATGCCGAAGCGGCCGGATATGGAAACACGGCCGACGCCTATCATCTCACGGCTCCAGATCCCCAGGGCGACGGCATGATCCGGGTGATGCGTAAGGCTCTAAGCGATGCCGGCCTGAAACCTGAGGACGTCGGCTACATCAACGCCCACGGAACGTCCACTATCCTCAACGACAGTCGCGAGAGCGCGGCCATCCAGGCGGTCTTCGGGCCGCATGCGCGGCTCCTCAAGGTCAGCTCCACCAAATCTATGATCGGCCACCTGATGGCGGCCGCCGGGGCTGTCGAGTTCATCGCCACGGTCATGAGCGTATCCACGGGCATCGTCCCCCCGACCATCAACTACCGGGAGCCCGATCCGGAGTGCCCCCTGGATTATGTTCGGGTCGGGCGGAATCCCTTGACCTGAAAGCGGCGCTCAGCAATTCCTTCGGCTTCGGAGGGGGGAACGCCTGCCTGGCCGTCACGAAGATCGGAAGCGAACCATGAAGATCCCTGCGCTGGACATCGGCGATATCCACGTGCCTTTTCCCCTCATCCAAGGCGGCATGGGTGTCCGGGTCTCCCTGGCCCGCCTGGCCGCGGCCGTGGCTAACGAGGGCGGCATCGGCACTATCGCCGCCGTCGGATTAGGCGACATTGAGGCGTCCAAGACAGATTTCGAAAACGTCTCCAGAAACGCCCTTATCCACGAGATCCGGCGGGCCAAGAGCATGACCGACGGGCCCCTTGCGATCAACATCCTCGGGGTGCTGAGCAACGCCCGGGACCTGATCCAGACATCGGTTCGGGAGGGGATCAAGATCATCGTTTCGGGCGCTTCATTGCCACTCAAACTGCCCGAGATGGTCGATGACCCGACGGTCAAGCTCCTCCCCATCATCAGCTCCGGCCGGGCCGCGGACCTCGTTCTCAGGACGTGGGACAAGCGCTATGCGAGAACGGCCGACGCCGTCGTTCTCGAAGGGCCCCTGGCCGGAGGGCATCTGGGATTCTCGTTCGAACAGCTGCGGGAGCCCGAGAAGTACGCCCTGCCCATTCTCCTCCCCGAAGTCCTCGCCGCAGTCAAACCGTTCGAGGAGAAGTACGGACGAAAGATCCCGGTGGTCGCCGGGGGCGGCATTTTCACCGGGGCGGACATCGCCCGGATGCTTCAGGCCGGCGCCTCGGGCGTCCAAATGGCCACGCGTTTCGTCTGCACGGATGAATGCGAGGTCTCCCAGGAGTTCAAACAGGCGTATCTCGATTCCAAAGAGGACGACATCGTCATCATCAACAGCCCGGTCGGACTGCCGGGACGGGCCATCCGCAACCAATTCCTGCGGAACCTCGAAGCCGACACCCTAGAACGGCTCAAGTGCCCCTACCGCTGCCTGACGACGTGCAACATCGCCGAAGCCCGCTACTGCATCGCCCAAGCTCTGGTCAGCGCGTATCAGGGAGACATGGACAAGGGCCTGGTGTTCTGCGGGCAGAATGCCTGCCGGGTGAACGAGATCGTCTCCGTCAAGAAGTTGATAGCCGAGCTTCGGGCCGAGATCGAAGCATACTGAATCTTCCCCGTGACTCAGATGTTCGCCTTCCCGGCTCCGAGATAAAGATCGGGGATGTTCGGCGTCAGGCGGTTGCTTGAAAATCCCACGATACTAGCGAACGGGTGTTGGGCGAGTCTCCGTCATATTATGCTTGGATGTTAGCCGATCCTATATCTACTTGTACAAACTGCGGATCTTCGCGCCTGAAAGCGGACCGCCCAGCATAGCGCTGAAGAAGCAAATGTCGAGAGCCCCGGCACTCATGGCCAGAGCACCCCAAACCATCGATAGCACACCGAGCGCATGGCCCCGATAAATGTAGCCGACCACCAGGAATCCTGCGCCGGCGACCAAACGAAAGATCCGGCCCGCCGGACTGTTGAGAAATTTGGAGAAGCCCGATCGATTGAAAACCTCGTGCCGACTCATGAAAGGTCTCCTTTACGGTTTGGAATGACCTTAGCCCCGTCGCTTGCTGTCAAAAGGATAACGCCGCTATGGAGAGAAGTCAACCTGTGATGGTCTCTGCCTTGTGGGAATGGATGGAGCCAGCGAGAGGGATCGAACCTCCGACCTGCTGATTACGAACGAACTGCTCGAGCGTTTCAACCTACTGATAATAATGTAATTATTCGGGTAGCCAAATCGATTGTGCTCAGATTGTGCTCACCAGCGGCGCTGCCCGGCTTGTCTGAGGCAACCTTTTATCGGGCCGGACTGTCTTTAGGGTCGTAGTCCAAGGCAGAGGACTGACATCATGACAAAAAAGAAGAACGGACTGCTTTTCGCGTGTGTATTGATGCTTTTCGCATCTAGTTTTATGATCGCTCAGGTCACGCCCTCGCGATTGTCCGCCGCTCGGCTCGACGGACCGGCCCAAGCCGAAGTCCTGATTCTCGGCTGCTATCATATGGGCAATCCCGGCCGCGACATTTTCAACCTGAAGGCCGATGACGTTCTGGCTCCTCAGCGTCAGGCTGAGATATGCGAATTGCTCGATGTGCTCGTCCGCTTCCGTCCGACCAAGGTCGCGATCGAAGCGGCTTCGGGCCACGCAAAGATCCAGCAGTACCAGGACTACCTTGCCGGAAAATATGAGCTCGGCCGCGACGAACGCGACCAGATCGGCTTCCGGCTCGGCAAGGAACTGGCCCTGCCGAGGATTTACGGAATAGACCAGCAGGAGGACTTTTCCTACCCGACAGTGCAGGATTACGCCAAAGCGCGCGGACGCGAAAAGGAACTGGAGGCACTGATGGCACAGTTTGGGAAGGCGTCGCAGGACAATGACGAGTTCCGGAAGTCGCACTCCGTGCTGCAAATGCTGCTACGGGTCAATTCGGGCAAAGCGGTTCGTCGCGACCTCGCTAGCTATGCCTTGTTCGCCCACTTCGGGGAAGAAGGTGACTACGCCGGGGCCGGACTGCTCACAGATTGGTATAAGCGCAACGTCCGGATCCATACGCACCTGTTGAATATCATCGAACCGGGCGATCGTGTGCTCGTCATTTACGGTTACGGGCATCTCCACATCATGCAACAGCTTGTGGAGGCCGATCCGACTCTGAAGTTACGGACACTCGAAGAATTCGCCTCCGGGATAAAATAGAAGAGCCAGACGTGCGCAGCCCTGCATGATTCTTTCCGCTTGACAAACTGCCCATTGTGTATTATATTTGTAATACACATAGTAAGGAGTCGAGCGTCATGCTCAGATTAAACGTCGATCCGGCCTCGCCCGTGCCCGCCTACCAACAAGTCATCCAGGCCGTTTCTATCGAGATAATCTCGGGGCGGCTCAAGGAAGGCGACCGCCTTCCGCCGATCCGGGAGCTGGCTAAGATCCTCAAGCTTAATCCCAATACCGTCGCAAAGGCATACTACGCTTTGGAGGAGAACGGCCTCATCGAAAGCCGTCCGGGGAGCGGCAATTGGGTCAAGCCCAGGCCGCCGGACCTCGACAGCCTCCGCCGTAGCATGCTCGAGGCAGAAACCAAGGCCTACCTGGAGCAGGCCCTTTCCCTGGGAGCTTCCCTGGAAGACGTCCGCAGCTCGATCGAAAGGATCGCCCGCCATGAGTGACCCCATCTTGACCGCCGACAAGCTGACGGTGCGATATGGCCGGCGGACCGCTCTGGACGGCGTCTCGGCCACCTTCGCCGCCGGCGAAGCCGTGGTGATCGCCGGGTCCAACGGCGCCGGCAAGAGCACCCTGCTGCGCTGCCTGGGCGGGGCCATCATCCCCGACCTCGGTCGGGTCGTTCCGGGGCCCGGCCTGGACCGGGCCAGGATCGGCTTCGTCTCCGACCGCTTGAGCCTCTACGAGAACTGGACGCTGCGGGAGGCCTGGCGGTTCCACAGGAAGGAGTTCGGCATCGCCGCCGCCGGGCGCCCGCCCATCGAGGGCTTCACGCTCGACGAGGGCCGCAGGATCCGGCATCTTTCCGTCGGCGAGCGGACCTTGTTCCATCTCTCGCTGATCCTGGCCCAGCGCCCGGCGGTCCTTCTCATCGACGAGGTCGTTCACGGCCTGGACCCGTTCCTGCGCGAAAGATTCCTGGAGACCGCGATCGGGGCCATGGACGAGCTGAAGACGGCGGTGATCATGGTCAACCACATCCTCTCCGATACGGCCGAGATCCCCGAGCGCGTCCTGATCATGGACGGCGGGCAGGTCATTCTCGACGAGAGGCGGGAGGACCTGATGGCCAAGGTCAAGAAGGTCGCCGGCGACGCGGCGTTCCCGCCCTCCCTGCCCGTCCTCTTCGAGACGGCCTCGGAATACCGGCGGGACCGCTACATCTACCCCTTCCGGGAGGAATGGCGGAGGGGATCCGGCGCGGCGTTCACGGACATCGGGCTGGATGAGATCGTCAAGGCATTCATCGGAGGCGCTTATGTTCAGAAAAGAGCTCGCTGACGTCCTCAAGCAGACGGCCTGCTTCCTGGCCGTCGTAGCCGTCCTGCCGATCCCCATCATCCTCTTCAAAGGGGCGCCGGGACCGTATCGCGCCGTCTTGGCCCCTCTCCTCGAAATGGGATTGGTCTTCTGGTCGCTGTTCCTGGGAGCCTCCTTCCTCGGGCGGGAGCAGGGCCAGCGAGCCGTGGAATACGCCCTTTCGCTGCCCCACTCCAGGCTGGGGCTCCTCATCCGGCTGGCCGGGCCGCGGCTTCTCGTCGAGCTGGCCTTCCTGCTGGCCGGCGTCATCGCTTTCGAAACTGGGATCCTCAGCGATTCGGACATTCTTCCCGCGGGGCCGATCGCGGGGATCGGTTTGCAGCTGTTTTCATCTCCCTGTCCTTGTCCGTCCTCATCGAGAACTTCATCGGGCTCTGCCTGGTCTCGCTCCTGGGCTGGTATGCCGCAGGCTTGGCCGTTTTAAAGCTGTTGTGGGGATCCGGAGCCCGCGCCGCCGATCTCTCCATGCCGGGGTTTTTCGCCATGATCCTTTTCCAGATCGTCCTCCCGGTCGTTCCCTTCGTCGCCGCCCTTCTGTTCTCCTTCGGCCGCTTCGACGTCCGGCGTTCCCGCCCCTTCAAGCGGCGCTATGGGATCGCTTTCGCCGCCGGATTAGCCTTCTGCGCCCTGGCCGCTTTCGGCAGCCGCGCCGCCGCCGATTCCCTGGCCCCGAAGCACTTCTACTTGACCCAAGATCTGAAGCTCGCCGAGTGGAGGCTGGGCACGAAATCGATGAGGATCCACGGCCCGGGATCGAGCCTCGAGGTCCGCGTCGGTCCTCTAAGGAGCCTGTTCATCTGGGATGACGCCTCGTCCCTCTTCGCTTGGGACGCCGACGACCGCCTCAGCCGGATCGATCTGGCGACCGGTGAGCTCGAATCCTTCTACCGGTCCGATCAAAAACGAGCTTACCTGTTCGATCAGAAGATCTATGGCTCGACTATCGCCCTCGTCGAAGACGGATCCCGACGGGACGAGATCCTGATCGTCGCCCTGGATCGACAGACAAAGAAGGCGGACCGGCATGTCTTCACCCACGACGCGTTCATCTACGGAGGGCCGAAAATAATCGGAATGGGCATCCGGGACGGAATGCGCTTCTGGATCTGCATGATCCGAAAGAAGGCCGAGTGCTCCACCCTGCGGCTCTGGGAAGACGGCCGGGTCGAGGAGATCCTGGTCAACGGCCGGCTGCAGACCGTGAACTCGCCTCTGTTCCTTAACGGCCTCCTGTTTTTCACGGGCAGGGAGCCGATGCTCATCCTACAGGATACGGGCAAGTCGTTCGAGATGAAGAAGGAATTCCCGGCCGACGAGGTCTTCCATGTCCAGGATGAATCCTGGCAGTTCCGCGAGCCCTTGGACGCTCCCCCGCCCTCGTTTATCTACGGCAAAAGAGGGCCCAAGCTGGCCCGGATGAGCCTGGAAACGTTGGAGATCGAAGACCTCGCCGATTGGAGGGAAAGCGATGATTCGTGGGGATTTGTCCACCGCCACGGGGACCAGGCCTATTTTATCGGCGGCTCGCGCAGCCGGAAGAACCTCGACGTCTATGCCTTGAGCGAGGCCGGCATGCGCCTGATACGAAGCTTCCCCGGTATCGATACCGAGCGCCGAGACACACGCTTCACCGTCTACGGTTCCGGGATCGTCATCACCCAAGGCGGGCGCGTCGGCGTCTACGCCTTTCCCGATTTGAGGGAAGTCGAATATCAATAAGACGGCAAATGGAGGGAGCTCGTCCCTAGCCCTAGCTCAATTCCTCTTGATGCGGAAGAAAAAGCGGGTGCCCTCGCCACTCTCGTAATTCGTCCATCGGTAATCGGGATAATCCGCGATCCTTCGGGCCGGTGTCGAGGGATCCCCGTCCAAAGTCCCCCCCTCGTTCCCGAAATGGTTGTTCTTGTCCTCCGCGGAGATCGCGACCTCCCTGGTCTCCTCCGGAGGTCCGTCCGGATCGATCGCGATCTCGGCGGTCCAAACGGTCTCGCTCTCGTCGAGGAACCCGAAAACGGTCGCGCCGCCCACTTTCACGTCCACGGGCCGAACGGGTTCGCTGAAAACGATCCTGATCAACGCCTTCCCGGGTCCGAGCCCCACAGCCTCGGTCCATCCGCCTGTCGGGCTTTCGAGCTCAACGGTCAGGATTCGCCGGCTGATATCGGAGATCGTTCGCGAGGGCGGCGGGGGGTCCTTTTTGTCCTCCCAGTAAAACGTGTACTTGGGCCCGCCGGATTGGGAGATCTCGAGGCTCCGCACGAAAGGAGGATGGTTGACGATATCAAAAAAGTGCTCGATGAGCCCGGCCGTATGCTCCACGACAGCGGGAAGGATCCGGCTGCCGATGAGAGAGTAAAGATGTAAGCCTTCGGCGGACGGAGCCCTCCAGGTCTGGCATTGCTCGGCCACCTCCGGCAGCGGCGAAGGCAAGAAGGCCGCCGGATAGAGGCTCCTTCCGGGATCGGCCGCGGCATTGAACGGTTCTCCGGGCAGGTCTCCGGAAAGCTCGAGATAATAGTAGCCTTCCTCGTCATTGAGCTTCGAGCCGGGTATTTCGACGGAGGTCGGCCACCATTCGCCCTGGTCATGCCCTTTCGTCCAGATGGGGCTTCTCAGATAAGCGTTCTGATTCCATTTGAACGCCCAATTCAGGAAGTTGGTGCCTCCGCCCGGAGACGTCAGGCCGAGGATGCGCTTTCGTTGGGGGTTGCGCAGGACCCACTCTTTCCACGTCTTGTCGTAGCGGACCCTGAACATCTTCCCCAAGTCGGAGCTAGCCAAGTCGGCCGAACCCCGGACCAGCTCTCCCCCCTTAAAACGGTCGGTGCTGTAGCCCAGCCGAGCGAGGTTCTTGAAGAAGGCCTCGAGGGTATCGAATTTCCGGGGCTTCAGATCGTCCAGGAACGGAGGCTTCAGCCGGTCCCAGTTCCGCCAGACCCAGAGCTCAAAGCCCGTATATCCGGAGGCGCCGTGGGGGTCGTCGTGGACGTGCTCGGGAACTCCCATGTCCTGGAGAAGGTGGCAAAGGAAGCCTAGGGTATAGTAGGCGAGTTTTTTCGCGTCTTCCGTATAGCCATAGCGCTCGACGGCTTTCTTCCAGCTCATGTCGCCGAGGTCCACGTCCGCGGGGGTCCAGCCCCAGTTCCCGAAGGCCCAATCAGCGCCTCCGCTGAACTCCTCGGCCGCAGTGAGCTTCGCGTTGCTGAGGGCCCAGGTCAGGGCGTCCACGTCCGGATCCCGGAGGCCGAGCCAGGGGGCGTCCGTCAGCCCCCTTCCGGTGATCGCGTGATAATAGTGATTGTTCGCCCTCACGCCCGAGAAGCGGCAGGGGAAATCCTCGTCCCAGGCGCCTTGCTCGATGAAGGCTCGAAAGGTCTCCCAGATCTCGCCGGGATACGACCCGGAATGAAGGAGTCTGACCAGGTCCAGCGCCATAGGGGTCAACTGGCCCTTGTGCATGTGTTCTTTCCAGGCCAGCGCCGAAGAGCCCACGCAGAGGACGACGGCCAAATTCGCTAGGATGAGGCGGAGAGGAATCCTGCGCGACGGCTTTCGCATCACCTTCTCCGGAACAGGCCCTTACTTCTGATCACATCTGATAGCCCACGAGGAAGCACAGGCTGCGGATCCGCGCGGCCGCGCCGCCGCCGGGGAAGCCTTGAATCATGTTCATCAGGCCAAGGCGGTATCGGACCTCGGCGAAAATGGACTGCTTGAGGACGGTGATCTCGAGGCCTATCCCGAGAACGGGTTCTATATCGAACTTCTGCGTCGCCAACATCAGGTCCTCCCTGGCGATCTCTCGATAGATGACGTCGGCCTCCGGCAGGATGAGGCTTGTGCGCGCATGGTAGAGGACGAAGCCGAGATCGACGCCGGCCAGAAGATAGGGGAAGAGACCTTCGTGCGGCCTGAACTTGACCAGGATCGGGACGTTCAGACTCTCGATGTCATAGATCTCTCTCAGGAACGTAAAGATGAGCGTTGGCTCCGTGAACGTGCTGCCCATCGTGAAATAGAGTCCATCGATCTCCAAGCTGAACCGCTTGCTGATCGGGAGTTCGATCCCGAATCCCTCCAGGGTTCCCGTCCGGCCATTGATGAAGGGATTCAAGCCGCTCGGACGGCCCATGGGATCGGGGAAGATCTCGGACGGCCAGCGGCTTGTGTAGCTGGAAATCATCGGACCGAGGAAGACCTTGATCTGAGCGGCCTGGATTGACACAACGGTCGCAAGCAGCAGGAAAAGAACGAGCGCTCTTTTCATGACGCACCTCCTTCTTTCATGGACCGGCTTCTCGCTTCAGAGTTCAGTATTTTGTTAAGCGGCTTCCCAAACGCGCCTCAGATTAACAGAGGGATTGGCGGGAAGTCAAACTCGGCGCGTCTGAATTGTGCCCCGGACTACTTCTTGTCCGCGCCCCGTTCGATCATGAACTCCCACTTGTAGATCAAGTCCTTGGCCTCCCGGGCAGTCGGGACACCTGGGGAGAGCTCGAGAAACGCGTTCATGTGCGTGATGGCTTGGCTGAACTTGCCGAGGTCTGCGGCGAGCAAGGCCGCGCTGTAGCGGAGAGTGGGACAGAACGGCGCGACGCGCAGGGCGGGCGTGTATTCGCCGAGGGCCCCTTCGAGGTTTTTTTCCTTGACCAGGACTTCGCCCCGTAGGGAGTACTTGCGGGCCTCCTCTGGAAGCTCGGCGAGCTCGGGATGGGCCTTGAGCAGGGCCGCCGCCCGGGACATGATCTCCTTCGATCCGGCTTCATCGGCGATCTGCAGGGCGAGGGTGAATTCCCCGAAGGCGCCGCGGGGATCGCCCCCAGCTTCCAGGGACTTGGCCTTCTCCAAGTATCCCTGAACGGCGGGCTTGAGAAGATCAGCGAGGATCCTGGCGTTCTTGACGAAGAGGAAATTTGTGGACGAAAGCGTGGGTCCCCCGATCAGAGCGAAGATTCTTTCGGCCTCCGTCACATCCCCTCTTTTGGCGTAAGCGATGGCCGCGAGGACGCGAGCCAGAGTGAAGTCCTGGTCCTTGATCGAGGAGAGTTGCTTGACGGCCTCGTCATAGCTCCCCCGGTCGAGCGCAACGACACCCGAGGAGAACAGTGACCAGTCATGTCCGGGTTCGATCGACCCGGCCTTCTCGGCGTTGCTCGCCGCCTCGTCGGCCAGGCCATTTTCCCGGCAGAGGAAGCTCCGGAGCCCGAGCACCTCGACACTGTCTTTGGATTCCATCTTTCCGAGGAGCTTATCGGCCGCGGCGATGGCCTCATCCAGCTCCCCCATGCGGGCCCAAGTGTTCATCAGGGACCGGATCGGGACGGATTCGTCGGGGGCAAGCTCGGCGGCCGTCCGGTAATTCGCGACGGCCTCCGGGTAATTGCCGAGGCTTTGGAAGACATTGCCGAGCCGGTTGTAGGTCCAAGGATTCTTGGGATTCAGCGCGATGCCCTTCTTCAGCGGCTCGACCGCCTGGGCGAAATCCCCCTTGCCTGTGAGAGCGTCAGCGAGACCCACAAAGGCGTTGGGATTGTCGGGGGCGAGCGCGATGGCGCTCTCGGCCGCGGCCTTGGCCTCGTCGTATTTCTTCAACGCAACGCGGGAGAAGGCCAGCCCGATGAAATTCTCGGCATCCCGAGGGTTCACCCGCGCCTTCGACTGGAAGACCGCGGCGGCCTTTTCGTACTGGCCGGTTGAATAATAGGCCATGCCCGCCCGGCTCTGGACGAAACCCATGCCTTGGACGACCTTCGCCGCGGCCTTAGCGGAGGCCTTGCCGACCCATTCGGCCGTGATCTTCATCCCCTCAAGGGCCCTCTCGATATCCGCGCCCTTGCCGATCAGGAGGTCGACCATATCGCCGTAGCCCTCCCCGGCGGCGCAGCCGAGCGCTGTCCAGCCGTTGGTGCCCAGGACGTTGACATCGGCGCCCCTGTCGATCAGGAGCTTGGCTATCTCCAGCCTGTTTTCGCTGGCCGCGAAGATGAGCGCGGTGCCGAACTTCCATTCGTTGATA
>Ga0154742_1070_pt1 | contig 11334 bp, 7 predicted proteins | sample Rifle2008BG16ft_FD_105750 | JGI IMG/M metagenome (GOLD analysis project Ga0154742, IMG submission 105750) | Candidatus Aminicenantes bacterium RBG_16_63_16 | reverse complement strand
TGGGGGGGGGGGGGAAAAGGGCCGGTAAGGGCATTGTTCCATACTCAACTTCTCCAGACGGCCCTGGCCTCGCCGAGCTTGCCGGCGAACCAGGGCTTGAGGCGGTCGCCGTACAAATAAAAAATCGGCACCACGATCAGGATGAGGATCGTCGAGCTCACGAGCCCCCCCGCCGTGCACAGCGCGAGCGACGACCAGATCTCGGGCCTCCCCACCTCGGCCTTGATGAAGAGCATGGGCAGGATGCCGAAGACGGTCGTGCTCGTGGTCATCAAGATGGGACGCACCCTGTCCCGCGTTCCCTTGAGGACGGACTCTAGGAGGTCCAACCCCTGCCGCCGCTTGAGGTTGATATGGTCGACGAGGAGGATCGCGTTGTTGACGACGATCCCGCCGAGGAGGATGACACCGATGTAAGCCGAAGCGTCGAACGAGGCCCCCAAGACGATAAACGCCAGGAAAACGCCGATGAGCTCAAGCGGCACCGCGAGCATGATGAAGAAGGGCTGGATGAATGACTCGTAGAGCGCGGCTAGGATCATGAAGATGAGGAGCAGGGAGAAGATGAGGGCAAACCTGATCTCGCCTTTTTCCTCCGTCGTCATCCGCCAGGGCTCTTCGAGCGTCGCCGAAAATCCCGGCGGCAGGCGCAGGCTCGCATACAGCGCTTTTTTGTAGTTCTCGGCGGCCTTCGACGGCCCGCGGAACTCCCAGCTCAGCGTCTGCTGGTATTGCTGGTTCTCCCGGTCGATCGACCCGGCGATCGGCCGCTCTTCGAGCCGGGACACGTCCCCGAGCCTGAGGTATTCGCCCCCCGCCGTCTTGAACAGAGAATCCTGGAGGCCCTTGATGTCGAGGAGGTCCGCTTCGGGGAACTTGATGGAGAGCGCGATCTCCCGGCCGCCGATCGTCGCCCGGAGCGGCGCGCTCAGCCTCCCCCGGATGAGGGATTGGAGATGATAATAGAGCTCGGTCGGCGAGACGTCGTAGTTTCTCAGCGCCTCCTTGTCGATCTTGATCACGTACTCGAAGGAATCCGTCCGCCACCAGCCCCAGCGGCCCGAGACGACCCTGAAGTCCTTGATCCTCGGGTTCCGGACGAGCGTCCGGGCGAGCTCGGACGTTATTTCCTTGAGCTTCTTCAGGTTGTAGCCGTAGAACTTGATCGAGGAGTCGTAGAAAGTGCCCGTGCCCGTGCTCGAATAGTACCCCTGAGGGTCGAACCCGTAGATCCCGCAGTCGATCCCCGCGAACTGCGTGGCGAGCTGGATCAGCTGCTCCTTGAGGGCGTATGGCCGGAACGACCTCTCGATTTCCGGTGGGAAGGTAATCGTGGCATAGGCCCGTTCGGGGGAGATATAGGTGTTCATCTCTTTTGTATAGTCCGCTTCGAGGACCTTGTCTTCGAATTTCTTGATGACGCCGTCGGTCTTTTCGATGTCCGTTCCGGGGGACATGCCGATGCTGACATAGAGCATCTCCTTCGAGTACCAGCGCGGGAATTCGCCGATCGTGACTTCCTTCTTGAACCATTTGTAGCTTCCGTAAAAGATCGCGCCGACGACAAGCAGGACCTCGACGGGATGGCGGATGACGAAGGTCAGAAACTTCTCGAACCCGGCGCCCGGCTTCTGGGTCCCGGGCTGGCGCGTCGTCTTGATGAGCGGCAGGCTCAGGGAGGGAATCAGCGTGTAGGAAACGAGGAGGGACGCCGAGAGGGCGGAGACCATGACGATGGCCAGCGGGAGATAGTAAATCCGGAGACGGCCCTGAAAATACGGAAACGAGAAAAATACGCTCATGGTCGTCAGGGTCGAGGCCAGGACGGCCACAAAAACTTCCCCCGGCCCCTGGATGGCGGCCTGGCGCGGCGGCACACCGCGCTCCCGGAGGCGCAGGATGTTTTCAAAGACGACGATCGAGTTGTCGACGAACATCCCGAACCCGAGCGCCAGGGCGCCAAGCGTCAACATGTTCATCGAGATCTTGAAGACGTAGATGAGGTTGAAGGTGATGACCACCGAAAAGGCGATCGACGAGAGGATGAGGAGCGACGGCTTGAAGCTCCGGAGCACGTTAAAAACCATAAGAAAGACGACGGCCGTGATGATCCCGGCCAGAAGGTAGATGTCCTTGAGCTTCTTCCGGACCTCCAGGCTCTCGTCGTCGACCGTCTTGAATGTCAAGTCGCGGGGCAACTCCCGCCGGATCGCGGCGAGCTTCTCCTTGACCGCTTCCGCCGTCTTGAGGGTGTTCGTCCCCTTTTCTTTGTAGACGGTCAGGCTGACCGTCGGCTGTCCGTTGATCCGATTGATGGCATAGATGTCGCCGTAGGCCGGCTCGATCCGGGCGAGGTCGCCGAGCCTGAGGATGTTGGCGCCGGTGTGGCCGACGACGGTCTGGCCGAGCTCCCTGGGCCCGCTGATAATATCCGAGATTCTCAGGATGAACTCCTGCTCCCCTTTTCTGACTGTCCCCGTGGGGAAGGCCTGAAGCCTCTGGCTCAGCGCCGAATAAATCTTGTAAGGCTGGATTTCGTAGGCCTTGAGCTTTTTCCGGTCGAGGACAACCCGGAGCTCGGGGTCCGAGCCCCCGGTGATTGCGACCCTGGCCACGCCCTTGACCGAACCAAGCCCGAACTCGAGCCTGTCCTTGACCGTCTCACGGAGCTTCTGAACCGACATGGCCGCGGAAATCGTGTAGCTCAGGAAGGGCTGGACCCTGAAGTCGTCTGGAACGTAGGGCTCGAGCGACGGCCTGACACCGTAGGGAAGCGTCCGCTCGACCTTGGCAATTTCCTCGCGGAGGGCGAGGTTCGCGAACTCGAGGTCGGCCTTGGGGTCGATCTCAACCGTGATCCTCGAGTTTCCGATCTCCGAGGTGGACTTGACCTTGCGCACGCCCTTGACGGCGATGACCGCCTCTTCGAGCGGCGCCGTCACCTGGGTTTGGATGATCTCGGGCGGGACGCCGGGCCAGGAGGCGACGATATCCATCTGCGGAAAATCTTCCTTGGGCGCGAGTTCGAGCGGCGTGTTGAGGTAGGAGAAAACGCCCAGGGCGAGAACGGCGAGATAAATCATGGCGGTCGCCACGGGCCGATCGATGATGACCTTCATCATCGGACGCCGCTCCGACGCTTCTCCACCCACTCGTAGAGAACCGGGATCTGGATGAGCGTCAAGAAGGTCGAGAACAGAAGCCCGCCCAGGACCACGATACCCAGGGGCTTCAGGAGCTCGGCCCCCTTTTCGATTCCCAGGGCCATTGGGATGACGCCGAAGACGGTGCTGAGCGACGCCATGAGGATCGGGCGGAGCCGCACGTGGCAGGCCTCCTCGACCGCCTGTCGGAGCCCGATGCCGCTCCGCCGCAATTGGTTCGTGTAATCGATCTCGACGATGGCGTCGTCGACGACGAGGCCGACGAGGACCACCATGCCGATAATGGAAATGGCGTTCAGGGTCTGTCCGGTGACAAACAGGGACAAGAACGCCCCGGCCGCACCCATGGGGAGCGTGAACATGACGAGGAAAGGATGGAGCAGGGACTCGAACTGCGCCGCCATGATCATGTAGGTAAGGAGGATCGCCAGGAGCAGCGCGAAGACGAGGCTCCGGAAGGACTTGCTCATCTCCTCCTGCTCGCCGGCGTAGGTCACCCGGTAGTCGGGAGGGAGGTTGAGCTCGGCGATTTGCCGGTCGATCGCGGGAACGACCCGGCTGATCTTAGCATCGTGGAGGTTCGCGCTGACGACGACCTCGCGCTGCTGGTTCTCGCGGCGGATCTCGCGAGGGCCGCGGACGAGCTCATAGGTCACGAGCTCCCGGAGCGGGATAAGCGAACCCTGGTTGGGGAATTGTTCGTCGAGAAGGGTTTCGATATTCAGGCGCGTTCCGGCTTCCAGACGCACCAGGATGTCGTACTTTTTTTCGAGCTCCCGGAACCGGGTCGCCGCCAGGCGGCCCCTGACCGCGCGGACGATGAAGTTGCCGACGGCGGCCGGGGACACGCCGGCGTACTTTTCGAGGGCGCCCTTCTTGATCCTGACCAGAAATTCAGGCTTTCCCTCGCCGACCGTCGTGTTGACGTCCGCGATGCCGCGGAGGCTCCTCATCCGGCCGGCCAGGTCTTCGGAGATATCCTTGAGGCGGGCCAGGTCCTCGCCCTTGATCTTGAGCCCGATTTCCGCCCCGGAAAACGACAGGAACTGGGCGAGGGTGGACTGCTCCCGGGTGATCGAGTAGCTCAGGTCAGGGTAGGCCGCGAGCCTTTTTCTCAGGCTCTCGAGGATGGGTTCGAGCTCCGAGGGTTTCCCGACCTCGGCGAACACCTGTGCCGAGTTCACAGACACATCGGGACTCAAGCTCTCCATGCCGCTTACGATCCCGACCTGGGCGAACGTGACTTTGATGTTGGGGTCTTTCCTCAGGGATTTTTCTATCGAAAAGGCGAGTTCATCGGTCTGCTCGAAGGAATAGTCGACCGGTGTCTTCAGGAAAAGGTCGAACGAGCTCACGGGTATCTTCGGCATGTTCTCCCGCGGGAGGAGATAACCGAACGAGAAGGTCACCGCGAAGAAGATAATCGAGGCGACGAGGACTTTGCCCTTATGATCGAGGCTCCACCTGAGCCAGCGCTTGTATCGTTCGACAAACCTCGAATAGACGGCGTTGAATCCTTTGAAGAGCGCATTGAAAACGGGCCGGAACGGAAGGCTCAGGTACCGGAGAATCAGGGTGAGCGCTTGTACGATATAGCTGGCCAGAAAGTTGAGGGCCAGGGAGATTGCCTTGGGAATAAGATAAAGAAGCCACCGGAGGCCCTTCCAGGGGTAAAGAAGGAGTCTCAGCTTTGACTTCGGTGCGGGCGCTCCCGGTCCAGGAGGCGCTGCAGATCCATCCGGGACTGAAAACGCTCCGGGAGGTGTAGATCTGACACGTTTCGACTTCGCTTTCCTGAAATCCGCGCCAGGCATCCCGACCTCGAACCTGCGGGAATGGAGCATGGGCAGGAGCGTCAGCGAAACGAGAAGCGAAGACATCAGCGAAAACGTCACGGTCAGGGCCTCGTCCCGGAAGAGCTGGCCGGCGACGCTGTGGACGTAGATGACCGGCAGGAAAACGACGACGGTCGTGAGCGCGGTCGCCGTCACGGCCAGGCCCACTTCTTTGGTACCGACGTAGGCCGCCTCGGACAGGGGCTTTCCCAGGCTGCGGTGGCGGAAGATGTTCTCCGAGACGACGACGGCGCAGTCGTCCAGCATACCTATGCCCAGGGCGAGGCCGCCCAGGGACATAATGTTGAGCGTGATGTTATTGAAGTAGAGGAGGTTGAAGGAGGCGATGACCGAGATGGGAATGACCGTGTCAATGATGAGGGGGGTCTTCCACTCCTGGAGGAAGATGAGCAGGATGAAGAACGCGAGGATCGCGCCCTGGACGATCTCGCTCGTGACGGAGCCGATCGCCCGCTCGATGTATTTCGACTGCTCGGAGATGACACGAATGTCGACCTGGAGGTTCTCCTTCGTGATCTCGTCGATCACCTCCCGGGCGAGCTTCGTCACCTTGACCGTGTTCGCGCCATACTCCTTGTTGACGAGGAGACCGATGCTCTCCCGGCCGTCGAGGCGGGTCGCACCCTGGCGCTCCTTGATGGAGTCCGCGACGCGGGCGATGTCCTTGAGCCGGATGACGCCCCGTTCCTTGGTCGTCTTCAGGCTGATCTCCCCCATCTCGTTCACGGCCTCGAACTCGCCCACCACCCGGAGAGCGTACTTGAACTTTCCCTTGCGGATGGTCCCGCCCTGGAGGCTCTGGTTGAAGGCGTCGATCCGGGAGGCGATATCGTCGACCGTTAGGCCGTAGAGGGCGAGAAGCTCGGGGTTGACGTCGACCTTGATCTCGCGCTCCACGCCGCCCATGATCTCCGCGGAGCCGAGCCCCTCCACCTGCTCGAGGCGCGGCTTGACGAGCTCCTCGGCGAACTCCTTGAGCTCGAGGAGGCTCCGGTCGCCCGAAACCGATAGGACCAGGATAGGCTTCCCCAGCGGGTTCATGGTCACAATGGTCGGGTTTTCCGCGTCCTCGGGGAGCGAGTTCCGGGCGCTATCGAGCTTCTCCCTCGTGTGGAGCATGGCGAAGTCCATGTTCGTGCCCCAGCTGAACTCGAGGGTCATGTAGGAGACGCCCTCTTTGGAGATGGACTCGACCCGGTGGAGTCCGGGGACGAGGCTTACAGCAGCTTCAAGGGGCATGGCGATGAGCGTCTCTATCTCCTCGGGCGCCACACCCGGGTAGCGAGTAATAACGGAGAGCCGGGGGTAGTTGATGTTCGGCAGGAGGTCGACGCTCAATTGCCGGAGGGAGACGAACCCCAGGAAAACCACAGCCAGGTAGAACATCAGGAGGGAAACGGGACGCTGGATGGAAAACTTAACGAGATTCACGCCATCGCCACTCCACGTATTGCCGGTCCTGAACACTATGCAGGACGGCGGAAAAGCCGCCGAAGTCTCACTGCGAATTCACGAGTTTCTGGACAGGGGAAAGGCGGAGCCATATAATTGAATGCAGGGGTGAAGCATGCGGACAAAAAACCTTCTCGCTGGACTTGGAATCATGGCGGCTATTTTCGTCGGCGCCGCTGCGGAGTTGCTGATGGGGCAAGAGGAGCCGATGGTGAAAATCGAGAAAAAAACCTACCCGGCATCCGACGGGGTGAAGATTGTCTATTCGGCGGCGGGCGCGGGCGAGCCGGCCCTCGTCTTCATCCACGGCGGGCTGGCCAACCGCGGGTTCTGGGACGGACAGCTTAAGGCGTTTGCTTCAAGCCACCGCGCCATCGCCCTCGACCTGCCCGGCCATGGCGATTCGGGGGCGAACCGGAAGAAATGGGGACTCCCCGAGTTCGGGGCCGACGTGGCGGCCGTCTGCGAGGCGGAGAAGCTGAAGAAGGTCATCCTCATCGGCAATTCGCTCGGCGGCCCCGTGGCCGTCGAGGCGGCCTTGGTCCTCCCGGGAAAGGCGATCGGCGTCGTCGGCGTCGATACTTTTCAGGGTCTCGACGAGGTATTCCTGCCGGAGGCGATGCGCCAAAGGGCCGAGGCTTTCCGGAAAGACTATGCCGGGAGCCTGAAACAGATGGTCGGGGCGCTCTTTCATAAGGACGCCGACCCGGCCCTGGTCGCGGACGCCGAGCGCCGGATGTCCAGGACCTCACCCGAAGCCGCCTACCAGATGTTTCTGTCGATGGCGAACTATAACCCGGCCGATGCCACCAGGAAGCTGACCGTTCCGCTTCGCGCCGTCAACGGCGACCTCTATCCGACGGACTCCGCCGGCGTCCGGAAGGTCAAACGCGATTTTGACGCCGTGATCATGTCCCATACGGGACATTACCCGATGCTCGAGCGGCCGGAAGAGTTCAACAGGAACCTGGCAGAGGTCGTCGCCCGGCTTACGAAGTAAGGATTTCGACGACTTTTTGAATCATGGCCCGGGGGATCGCCCCTTCCCGGCGGAGAACGGGCCTCCCCGAGGTCAGATCGACGACGGTTGACGGCCGCCCGCCGGCCGTTTTTCCGCCGTCGATGATCAAATCGACCTTGTCCTCGAACTGCCAGACGGCCGCTTCTCCCGAATCGATCTCCTTCTCGCCCGAGATGTTGGCGCTCGTGGCGACGACCGGAAAGCCGGCGGTCCTGACCAGCTCCCGAAGCCAGGCGGGGGCGGGCAGGCGGATGCCGATTGTCCGGTCCGGACCGACGAGCTCGTCCGGGAGACCCGGCGCCGCCTTGAGCACGAAAGTCAGGGGGCCGGGCCAGAAAGCCGCCGCCAGCCGTTCAAAGGCGGGCGGAATTTCGGCCGCCAGCCGACACGCCACATCCACGTCCGAAACCAGCACAAGAAGCGCCTTGGAAAAGGGCCGGCCCTTGATCTCGAAAATCCGGGAGAGGGCGTTCCTATTAGAACAATCCGCCCCCAACCCGTAGTAGGTATCGGTCGGATAAACGATCACCCCGCCGCGCTTTAGCGTCCCGGCCATGTCCTCAATGACGTCGGTGCCGACTATCTGCGGGTCAATCCTGATAATTCGGGCTCGCATTGCCAGTCGCCTCCATGCTAGGCGCGAAGGGCTGGATTGTCAATCGAGGCGGCGGGCCTGTATCGAGCCCTAAAGGGTGACAACTGACCACTTTTGGACACACCCCCCCGATTTGCCCTCTCCCCGTATCAGATATTGCTGATTTGGCATAGAATTTGCTATATGTTATGGCGAGGAGAAAAAAAGATGAAAAAGATAATCGGATTGTCGGTCCTGGCGGTCTTCCTGCTGCCGATGCTCGGATTTTCAGAGGGCGCTTTCTCTTTTCGCCTCGGGTATTTCGTCCCCAACGCCAAAAGCGATCTCTGGGATATCGAGTTCGAGAACATGACCTTCCAGAAAAAGGACTTCAACGCGTTGACGTTCGGCGTTTCCTATGAATACTTCATGACGCGTGAGGTCAGCCTGGTGATCGGGGCGGATTTTTACAGCCGGAGCCGGGTCGGGATCTACCGCGATTGGGTGGGCTACACCATCGACGGGTACGATTACGCCTTTCCCTTCTCCGATTATGACGGGGACTTTGATCTGAGCCAGCGCTTCCGGACATCGATCGTCCCCATCCAGGCGTCCATCAAACTGACTCCCCTGGGCCGGCGCGCCGGCATCATCCCCTATATCGGCGGCGGAGTTTCGCTTTACGTTTGGAGCGTCGACCTCGAGGGTGACCTGGTCGACTTCGAAGACCAGTATGTCTACGACGACCCCGACCTGGGCGACGTCGACGTCTACGGCGTCTATCCGATCGATGCCCGGCAGGAGTCGAAGCTCGCGGTCGGTTTTCACGCCTTCGGCGGGATCATGATCCCGATCGGCCGGCGGACGGCCATCGAAGCGGAATTCAAGTACAGCAACGGCAAGGGGAAGTTCAGCGAGCCCCGCAGCTCTCGCGATCAGGGCAATGGCTTCGCAGGTTTCGACAAGTTCGACCTCGGAGGCTATCAGGTTTCGATCGGCATCAATTACTGGTTCTGAGCCCAAAGCCAAGCTATTTGCGAGACGCACCACCAGCCACGAATTATGCGAAGCCGATAACGCGACATCACCCCAGCCATTCCCTCCCCCCTCGAGGGGGAGGATGATGGTGGGGGGTATGAATTCAATCGTTTAAATCAGCCCGTCCTTATCGCCTGTTGAGGATGGGGCGTAGCGGCGGATGATTTCCCGGTAGGGGGCGGCGTCCTTCAAGTTCCCCCGCTTCTCAAACCCCTGAAGAAGAACGCGGCTCTTGCGGCAGATCTCCTCCCGGACGAGCTTTTCCTGCCAGGGTTCGAGCCCCGAGCGGAGCGCCTTTTCAAGGGCCTGGACGCGGTACCTGTCCATTCCCCAATATTTGCGCGAGAGCTGATCGGCATGCCCGCCCCGCTTGACGATCAGGGGCGCCGGGAGGAGGTGGACGGGATACCGGCGGGCGATGCGGATCCCGAGGTCGTAGTCCTCGCAAACGGGGAGCGATTCGTCGAAGCCGCCGACCTCGTCAAACACCTGGCGGCGGAAGAGGCATGACGACAGGCTGAGCAAGCACAGGGGTAGCACCTTATCAAAGATCCATCCCGAGGGCTTGGCGTGCTTTTTGTGGGGATTGAGCCGCGCGCCGTTCCGGACCCAGATCTCTTCGGTGTAGCTCACCTTGGCTTCAGGGAAGGCCTTGAAGAAGGCCATCTGGACGCCGATTTTCTGCTTGAGCCAGAGGTCGTCCGAATCGAGGAAGGCGATCGCCTCGCCCTTGGCCAGTTCGAGGCCGGCGTTCCGGGCGGCGCTCACGCCCCGGTGCGGTTGGGCGTGGTAAGTCACCCGCTCACCGAATTCAGCCACCAAGTCCCTGGTGTCATCCTCCGAGCCGTCGTCGATGACCAGGAGCTCGAAGGCCCGGGCGGCGTCCCGGCGCTTGAAAAAATCCTGCCCGAGGACCGAGGAGATGGCCTCTGAGAGGAATGATGCCCGGTTATAGGTCGGGATGATGACGGAGATCACGTCAGTTCGCGATCTTGAGCTGGACCTGGACGTCCTTGGTGTAGGAGAGTTTTATCGGGCCCCAGGCCGAGTCGGCGGTGGCTTCGAGGCCCAGTCGGCAGGCGGCGGCGGGCTTATCGAAAATGGCGTAGAATTCTTTCCCCACTTCAAAGAAATCGAGCATCACGGGGAGCCTGAAGGCTTTCTCGCCCCCGGCAGCGAGCTTGTTTTCGCCCTCGATCGCGCCCCGGGCGGCGGTCTTGCCGTCGAGGTCCAGGCGATAGTCGAGGCTGCCCAGGACGAGCTCGAAATCGTTCGGGTTCCGCAAGGAGAAGGAGAAGACAAATTCCGTCCCGCCGACAGTCAGAACCTTGACTTCGACCGGCTGGACCGTGACTTCGATATCCTTGAATACTGGGAACTCGCCCGAGAAGGCGAACGGCACCTTCTCCTGACGCTTTTTCGCGTCCGTGAAGATCATGAGACCGGTGGCGTAGCCGTTGAGCTTGGTCTTTCCCTCTGTTCCGGGAATGGACTTGAAGACGTCGGCGTAGGCGATCTTGATCGGCAGCGCGATCCGGGTCTGGCCACCTTTCTCGACGGTGATGGGCTGGTCGAGCGTCGTCCGCCAGGCGAAGAGGTCTGTCCCCTCAATGACCACGCGGTAATCGTACTCGGAGAGGGAATACACGTTCGAGGAGGCGTTGGCGACCTCGATCTGGAAGATGAGGACCAGCCCGGACGACGTCAGGTCCCGAATTTCCTTCTTGTCCAGCGTCAGGATGATGTTTCGCCTGGCGGCGGGCGCCACGGAGGCGGCCGTCAGCAAGAGCGCGAGGAGGCAAAACAGACGGCGACATTGAGTGGTCATCGGAATCTTAGGATACATGAACGTTGCGGCGAGGACAAGTCACGCGCTGGCTTGGTCATAAATACTAATTGAACCGGAGCGGGCGTCACTCTATAATAAGAAAAACCAATCGCGGCAAAGAGAATCGCATGACGGTCCAGAAACATGACGGAGTGGCGCCCGGAAGGCCGGCGCGTCTCGGAGCGAGCTTCCGGCACAAGGCCCTGTTCGTCCGGCTGTTCGGGCGCGATGTCTACGCGGTGGGCGGCTTCGTCAGGGACCTGGTCATGGGCAAGCCCACGGAAGAGGTGGATATCCTGGTCGCCCGCCATCCGCTGGACGAGATCATCCGGAAAATCAGCCCCCACGGCAGCGTCGACCTCGTGGGCAAGAGCTTCGGCATCATCAAGTTTACGATCGAA
>Ga0154742_1097_pt2 | contig 11337 bp, 11 predicted proteins | sample Rifle2008BG16ft_FD_105750 | JGI IMG/M metagenome (GOLD analysis project Ga0154742, IMG submission 105750) | Candidatus Aminicenantes bacterium RBG_16_63_16 | reverse complement strand
TACTTCGAGGGCGACCACGAGTTCAACGCTCCCACCTGGATCAAACGGCACCCTGAGCTCGAATCCCGCGTTCTGTACGAAGGAAAGCCCGTCCCCGGATGCCCCTGTCCCTCGAAGCCCGAAAACAAAAAATGGCTGGCCGACGGGGCCCGCTGGCTTTTCGAGAATTTCGAGATCGGCGGGGTCAACCTGGAGATGGGCGATTTTTTCGTCTGTCCCTGCCCGGACTGCCGGAAGGCCCGGGAGGCCATCGCCTCGGATGAGCCGGACTATTACAAGGACATGGCCATCTGCCTCAGGGAACTGATCCCCGTGATGCGGGCCGCCGCGCCCGACGCCTGGCTCTCCTACGCGACCTACACCGGGTTCAACAAGGAGATGATGACCCGGCCGCCGAAGTTCATCGACCTCATCCCGGAGGACGCCATCTGTCAATGGACGGTGACCGGGATGATGGGCAACCAGGACATCCCCGACCCGATGAGGACGCTAGCCGGCTGGCCGCCCGACCTTAAACCGATGGCCAGGCACAACATCGGCTATCTCCATTGGGCCAACAAGAGCACCGCGACCGAGAATGATTTTTTCGTCAGGCGCTTTCAGGCGGCGGCGGTCAACAGCGCGCGTTCGGGCCTCGAGGGCCTGGCCTTCTATGGGGAGCTCGGTGACGGCGCGCCCAACATGCTCCTCAACTATCTGGCCTTCAAGGAATTCTGTTTCCACCCCGATCTGACGGTCGACGAGTTCACGGTCAAGCGGCTGGCGCCTCTCTACGGTGAGAAGCGCGCCGCGGACTTGTGGAAAGTCATCGATGGCCTCTCGGGATTGACGAAGGAAAAAAGGGGTGCGGCCGCTCGGGCCGCCATCGAGGTCGTTGAGGCGGCAGCGCCGGACGCGCCGGCCCACACGCGGGAAAATTGGAGCAAGCTCAGGGGCTTTCTGGCGGGCATCCAGTGAGCAGGCGTGATGTAAGCACGTGAGTTAGCTGCCGCTCGATGAGGGGGTCTGCGCCGGGCGCGGCGTTCGTTCAGGCGCGGTAAGCCCGGACCTTTTCCATCAGCCGGTTGGCCGAGCTGATGTCCGGAACTCCTTTCACCTTATAGAAGACGCCGCCCATCAGCCGGTGTTCTTGAAGGGCGGACTGAAAGGCCGGGAATCCGGCATTCAGGACTAGGGGCAGGTCGCCGGCGATCGGCTTCAGGCCGGCCAGCGATTCGAATGCCGAGGGAAAGCCGCGGTCGTCGGCCAGGAAGGCGGCCTTCAGCCCCCGGATGGTGCGCACGGCGGCCAGGAGATGCCGCCCGTTCGCATGGAGGTGGAGGACGCCGCCGTCGAACCTCGAGATGATCCGCTCCACGGGCCCTCTCCCCCAGGTTTCAAAATAGTCCACCGAGGTCATGTGGAACGGGTCAACGCTCTCGGAGATGACCCGGCCGGGGATCCACTCGACCATGTTGCTGAACGTGCCACCCGACAGGCGGGGCGTCCGGTCGAAGAAGGTCTCCTGCACTTTGAGATTGAGACCAAAGGCGAAATCGACGGCCTGCCGGACCCGCTCCGGGTTGTCGAGCAGCTCGAGATAGGTCCGGGTGGCGCCGAAGAGCTCAAAGACGAAGTTGAGGCTGTCGATGAGAATGAAGTGGCTGAGGCCGAACCTGTCGCCCGCCCCGCCGACGAAGACCTCCAGCTGGCGGAGATAGCGCTTGAACCATTCGTGCTCCTCGTTCAGGCGCAGGTTGTCGAACTCCGCCCAGTCGTTGATGAGCGGCGGCACCATCGAGGAAATCCAGCCTGTCTCGGGGTCGCAGAGGAAGCGGACCTCGCCTCCCAGCAACCCTCCGTAAAGCCCCTGGTCGAGCTCGCTCAGGTAGGCGCTCGGGATCGAGTCATCCTCCACGGCGGCCCGCTCCCGAAGAAACCGGTCCCAAAAGGCGATCCTCTCCTGGGGGTCCGGGGCGGCGCAGAAGCCTTCGGGGTGGTCACGCCGGAACGCCGCCAGCGCTTGGCTCGGGACTTCCATCGAGGCGAAAACCCGGTCGCCGGCGCGTCTCTCGTAGAGCTCGCGAAGCCCCGCCAGGACGGCCTCGGCATGTGGTTTATAGGCGATCCGTTTCAGTTCGTGGTTTGTCATCATCGACCTCAACTTGACCTTAGAGATCCGCGCCTTCGCGGTTTCTTAAACCGGTTGTCTTGAATAACACAGGGCCGGGAATCGGTCAAGCCGTAATGGAACCCGGGGGACGTTCCCCCAGGTACCACCCTGCCTGCCCGAGCCGCATCTCTAACCGGGCGTCCCCCTGGCGAGCGTCCCCGATTTCAACGCCGGGGAACGGTCGATCCACATGAAGGGCGATGGCTTTCCGCGGGCTGCTGTGGTATATATTACACCGTCAATAAGTTACCGGCTGGGAAGAGAAAGCTGTGGATGGCCTTGGGGTGCCGGAAACAACAACTGAATCGGAGAGGAGGAAGAAATGGGTTTAAAGCAGAAACAGCTGCAGATACGGCAAAAGGAATATTTCGAACATCACCTGAAAAACCGGTTGTCCTTTTTGGCCGGGAAGAAGGTCGGAGCCGCCGAGGTCGATAAAGATCCGCTCGTTAAAAATCTGAGGGCGCAAATCCGGGCCGTGAACAACAGGCTGAGGTTGTTGGCCGAGAACGAAAAGAGAACAGCAGAGATGGCGAAGATAAAAGCGGACAGGGCGGCCGCCCCTCCGAAAGAACAGGAAAGCGGCAAGGCCGAGAAGCCCAAGAAGGCCCCGGAAGAGGGCAAGGCAAAAAAGGTAAAGCCCGAAAAGAAAGCCGCCCCTCCGAAAGAGAAAGAGGGCGTCAAAGAGCAGAAACCGGCCGCATCTCCTCAAGCAGAACCTCCAAAAGAAGACAAGCCTCAATAAAAGATAGGCCTGCCCCCCGGGGCTTTGCCTGACAGAAGGCGCCTTAAGATTCCGGCCGGCTCAGAACACCAGCGGCCACTTCTTTTTAATGGCGGCGAGGTCCTTTTCCTTGGCGATGTAGCTTTCCAGATATCCGCACTGGCCGCAGACGTAGTTATCCAGGGCAGCCGGCCTGAATCCCGTAATCGGAATCGTATTGCTGTGGCTAAAGCCAGATTTCATAGATACCTGAGCGCCGCTATATATTTCTTTCGACTGGCACTTGGGGCACGTGCCTTTTTTCATGATCCCTCCTTATTCGGGGCTTCTCCCGCCGGCGGGGTGGGGCCGGGACGCTTTTTCTTACTGTGCTGCCGGATCGCCTCGTGCAGGATGAACTCGATCTGCCCGTTGACGCTCCGGAAGTCGTCGGCGGCCCACCGCTCGAGCTCCTTCCATGTCTCCGGGTTGAGCCGGAGAAGGAATGATTTCTTGTCCGCCATCAGCCCGGTCGCTCAGCTCATTTGTACAGGGTCCCGGTATTGATCACGGGTGTCGCTTCGGCCTCGCCGCAGAGGACGACGAGCAGGTTGCTGACCATGGCCGCCTTGCGCTCTTCATCGAGCTCCACGACTTTCTTCGACTGCAGGTCTTCCAAGGCCATTTCCACCATCGAGCAGGCGCCGTGGACGATCTTCCGGCGGGCGGCGATGATGGCCTCGGCCTGCTGGCGGCGGAGCATCGCCCCGGCGATTTCGGGGGCATAAGCCAGATGCGTGAGGCGGGTCTCGTCGACCATGACTCCGGCTTTAGCCAGCCGCTCCCGCAATTCCTCCCTCAGCACGGAGGATACTTCGTCAATGCCGCTGCGAAGCGTCACTTCCTCCTCTTCGCCGTGGTCGTAGGGATAGCAGTTGGCCAGGTGACGGAGCGCGGCGTCGCTCTGGATTTTGACATAATGCTCGTAGCGGTCGACGTCAAAAAGCGCATGAGCGGTGTCCTCGACGCGCCAGACGACGACGGCGGCGATCTCGATCGGGTTCCCCCGCTTGTCGTTCACCTTGAGCTTTTCGACTTCGAAGTTGCGGATCCGAAGCGAAAGCGTGTATCTGGAACGCGGCACGGCGAGCTTGAAGGGGTTAACCCAATGAAACCCGTCTGTCCTGATCGTGCCCTTGTATTTGCCGAAGAGTATCAGGACCTTGGCTTCGTTCGGCTGCAGCGTGAAATAGCCGAAGGGCAAAAAGAGGGCCACGGCGATGAGCAGGAAAGCCATAAGCACGATGCGGGAGACGGACCATTGGTTGCCGGATATCGAACCGACCAGAAGCCAGACGACTGCGGCGATGAACAGCAGGTGGATGGCCAGGGCAGCCCATCCGCTCAAGGATTTGCCCGGTTTCTCGTTTGTCATTGCGACCTCCTTGAAAATATCATTATGATATCATTTATATATCATGCGAGATTCCCTTTGTCAAGCGTTTTTTAGAAGCCCGCCGAGCCGTCGGGTATTAACCTGCCTTATTCACAAATTGGAGAGCACTGAAGAATATGTCCCCTCTCCCTCCAGATGGGAGAGTGCTGGGGTGAGGGTGAATCAAATCTAAACCCCCTCCCCTCTTTCCCCTCCCGCCAGGGGCGGGGAGAATGAAAAGCACAAATTCGCGAATAGATCAGGTTAACTGATAGCAGGGCGATGAGCGGCCGTGGCGGCCCATCATCCCCGGGGAGACATCTGCCGATGAGATCCTGGGTTATTTCGATGCGGCGGGCGGCTTGGCGTCCTCGCCGCTGACCCGGGCCGCCCAGAGCATCCCCCGGTTGACGATCTCGCGGGCCTGCGGGACATCAAAATCCTTGGCCACGTGGCCGAGCGAGGTGTAGAAAACGCGGCCCTTTCCGTACATCTTCTTCCAGACGACCGGCATCACCACGCCTTTGATCCAGGAGGCGTGCTCGCCGGAAAAAGTGGTGGTCGCCAGGACCTTGTTGACCGGGTCGACCTGCATGTAATATTGCTCGGAATTCATCTTGAAGTCCGTAAGCCCCTTGGTGATGGGGTCGGAGTGGTCGGTGATATTGACCACGTAGGGGATGACCCCGCCGGGATGCGCCACCCACTGGCCGCCGACCATGAACTCGTACTCGACGTTGCTCCGGAAGGCATCGGCCAGACCGCCATGCCAGCCGGCCAGCCCGACACCGGCTTTGACCGCCTCCTCCAGGCCCTTCTCCTGCTCGGGGGTGATGGCGGCCATGGTGAAGGCCTGGACGACGAGGTCCAATGACTTCATCTTGGGAGCGTTGAGGTAGGAATCGAGCGTGTTGGAGATCTCGACTTCGAAGCCCTGTTTCTCGAGGAAGGGGGCGAAGATATCCACGCACTGCTTCGGCTCGTGGCCCTCCCAGCCGCCCCAGACGAAGAGCGCTTTTTTCTTCGGGGCCGGCGTCGGCCCCGGGGCCGCTCCTGTGGCGAACAAAAACGCTGCCACGGCTAATATGATCATTGTTGAACCCAAGAGTCTCGATTTTCGGGCGATATTCCTCATTCAGTTCTCCTCATTTTCATCGACTCCCTTCATCTATTATCGATTCTGACCTGGGTATCGCGTCCCGAATTATTCGAGGGGGCGGAGCCAGATGTTCCGGTAGCGCACGGGGTTGCCGTGGTCTTGGAGCGAAATGGGCAGCTTGTCGGCGTGGGCTTTGTACGGCGGCCGCGCCTTGTGGGCGGTCGGGCCCGTCAACTCGACATTGTCCTGGACGAGAACGCCGTTGTGAAGGACCGTGAACCGGGCCGGGGTCGCCAGCTTGCCCGCCGCGTCAAACCTCGGCCGGTGGAAGACTATATCATAGGACTGCCACTCCCCGGGCTTCCGGCAGGCGTTGACGAGCGGCGGGTACTGGCCGTAGAGCGAGGCGGCCGACCCGTCGGCATAGGTCTTGTTGTTGTAGCAATCCAGGACCTGAATCTCATAGATGTCCATCAGGAAAACGCCGCTGTTGCCGCGTCCCTGCCCTTCCCCGGCAACCACGGCCGGCGCCGCCCACTCGACGTGGAGCTGGCAGTCGCCGAATCCCTGCTTTGTCCGAATCGCCCCCGTTTTGGCCACAACCTCCATATACCCGCCCTCGATCTTCCATTTCGCAGGTTCCCCCTTGGCGTTCTGCCAGGCAGACAAGTCCTGGCCGTCAAAAAGCACTATGGCATCCGACGGTGCGGACGCCGGCGGTCCGGCCGGGCCCGGATCGACGACCGGCGGCAGCGGCCGCGTTTCGTCGTGAACCGCCCATTTCTGGAGGTCTGCTTTCTGCGCCGCCGACTCACCCGGCCCGGCCGTCACGGCGGCCAGCAGCCCGGGAAAAACGGACAACACGACCACCATCAACAGGATGTCTTTCATGACCGCCTCCGGTATCCGCTACAGCGACCAGCCCTTGCGGTACTCGAAGTGCAGGTACTGGTTGGCCTCGGGATAGTTCGGGAACTGCATCTTGACCGGGTCCCACTCGAGGACGATCTTCTGGTCCTGCACCTTGATGGCGGCATTGCCCAGGAGCATCATCTCGGTCAGCGGGCCCGAATAGGAGAAGTCGGTCGTCGATTTCTGACCGGCCTTGATGGCGGCGATCCATTCCTCGTGGATGCCGGGCGACCGCGGGATGGTCTTTTCCGGCCGCTTATAGTCCTGCATCAGCTTCTCGGGCAGCAGCCGTGGGTTCTCGCCGTAGGTGCCGCAGAGGAGGCTCCCCTTCGACCCGACGAACAGGCAGCCGCCGCCGTCGTCGCCCATCATCCGGCCCGTGTCGAGCCCCATCGGCCGGGCCGGCGTCAGCCCGCCGTCGTACCAGATCAAACGGCAGGGAGGCATGTTCCCCCGCGCGCCGAATTCATAGGTGATGATCTCGGCCAGCGGGTAGCTGTCTTTGTTGAACGGCGTCGAGCTGGCCTGGATGGTCTTGGGCGCGCCCAGCTTAAGAGCCCAGAACGGCTGGTCGATGAGATGGGCGCCCATGTCGCCCACGGCGCCCGTCCCGTAATCCCACCAGCCCCGCCAGGCAAACGGAATATAGGCCGGATGATACGGACGCCAGGCCGCCGGGCCGAGCCAGACATCCCAGTCGAGGGAAGGCGGGCAAGACGGAAGGTCGGTGGGAGCATCGATCCCCTGCGGCCAGATCGGCCGGTTCGTCCAGACATGGACCTCGGTCACCGGGCCGATGGCGCCGTCCCAGATCCACTCGTTGAGGAGCCGGGCGCCTTCCTTGGCATGTCCCTGGTTTCCCATTTGGGTTATCACGTTCATCTTCTTTGCGGTCTCGGCCATGATCCTGGCTTCCTGGACCGTGTGGGTCAGGGGTTTCTCGCAGTAGACGTGCTTGCCGCGCTTCATGGCCGCCACCGCTATGACGGCGTGGGTGTGGTCGGGGGTGGCCACGACGACCGCGTCCAGGCTCTTCTCTTTGTCCAGCATCTCACGGAAGTCGCGGTACTTGTTGGCCTTGTCGTACTTAGCCTGCCGCTCGGGCGTGTTCTCCGGGCTCTTGAGCAGCCTGGCCATCATCTCGTCGTCGACGTCGCAAAGGGCAACGATGTTCTCGGTGCTGACGCCCTGGATGTCGCCCGCGCCGCGGCCCCACGCACCGACGCAGCCGATGTTGACGGTGTCGCTCGGGGCCAGGTAACCGCGTCCGAGGACATGCCTCGGGACGATCATCAGCCCGGCCGCGGCCAGGGCTGAACGCTCCATGAATTCACGCCGGGTTATGGATTTCGACTTTTTCATGATGCCTCCTGGGGGATCTAGAATGGATAAAAGGGACGCGCATACTCAACTGAAGGTTGTACTTTTACTCAGGGCGTTTGTCAACACCTCTAGCCGCCCCGCAAGTGGTCGACCAGGATCTTGACCCCGATCCCGATCAGCACGAGGCCGCCGAGGAGCTCCGCCCGCCGGCCGATGACCTTGCCCAGCGCCGGCCCGAGCTTCATGCCGATGACGGTCATGGCGAAGGCGACGGCGCCGATGACGGCGGCCGGATAAAGGATGGCCGTGCCGAGGGCTGCCAGGCTCAAACCCACCGCCAGCGAGTCCAGGCTTGTGGCGACCCCGAGCACGAGGAGCGAAGCGCCGGATGTCGGGTCTCGCCGCTCCGATTTCTCGGGTTTCTCGCGCTCGAAGGACTCATAAATCATCCGGCCGCCCACAACAAGAAGAAGGATGAACGCCAGCCAGTGGTCGAAACGTTCAATGTACTTGACGATGGTCTCCCCCGCCGCCCAGCCCGAGGTGCACATGACGAACTGAAACAGGCCAAAGGTGAGGGCCAGCCGGAGCGTCTGCCTGCCGGTCACAGGATGATGGGCCAGGCCGATTCCCAGGGAAACGGCAAAGGCATCCATCGCCAGGGCGAAGGCCAGTCCGAGGACGATCGGGAAGCTCATGGGCGCTACTTGTCGTGTTTCGAAGCGGCTATTCTACTCAATATCAGGCAGACTCTCAATCCAAATACACCTAACCTGCCTTATTCACGAATTGGAGAGCACTGAAGAATATGTCCCCTCTCCCTCCAGATGGGAGAGGGCTGGGGTGAGGGTGAATCAAATCTAAACCCCCTCCCCTCTATCCCCTCCCACCAGGGGCGGGGAGAATGAAAAGCACAAATTCGCGAATAGATCGGGCTAAACATTCCAGCTCGCGACCATCGGGATATGGGAATGGAGAAGAGCGCTCCAGAAACGGCGTGAAGAACCTGAGTGGAGCGCCGACATTCCCGTATCCCGATGGAAAAACATGTATAATGGATGCCTCGCATTACTGACATGGACGAAAAAATCACTCTCCGGGGCGTGCGGGTTCACAACCTGAAGAACATCGACCTGGACATCCCGCTCTACAAGTTGATCATCGTCACCGGGCTGAGCGGCTCGGGCAAGTCGTCGCTGGCCTTCGACACCCTGTACGCGGAGGGCCAGCGCCGGTATATCGAGTCGCTTTCGGCCTATGCCCGCCAGTTTCTGGAGCGGATGGACAAGCCGGACGCCGACCTGATCGAGGGCATCACCCCGGCCATCGCCATCCAGCAGAAGGCGGCCACCAAGAACCCGCGCTCGACCGTGGCCACGGTCACCGAGATCCACGATTATCTGCGCGTCCTGTTCGCCCGCATCGGCGTCGTCCACTGCTTGAAGTGCGGCAGGCCCGTCCGCCGGGACACGATCGACGCCATCGTCGAGACGCTGTTCGGCCTGCCGGACCGCCCGGTCGTCCGCATCAGCTTCGCCTGGCCGCTCGAAAAGGGAATCGCCGTCCTGCGCAAGGAGGGCTTTTTCAGGATCGTCCTGGACGGCCGCGTGGTCGAGCTCCAGACGGCTCGCCTCCCCAAGAAAGGACAGGTCGAGGTCTTCGTCGATGAGCTCCGGCTCGATCCCTCGGACAGGGAGCGGCTCGTGGATTCGCTGGAGATGGGGTTCAAGAAGGGGGACGGTCGCGTCGCGGTGCGGGCCGCCGACGGCCGCGAATTCCTGTTTTCGGACAAGCTCGAGTGCAAGACCGACCGCCTCCTCTACGAAGACCCCTACCCCAACATGTTCTCCTTCAACAGCCCGCAGGGAGCCTGCCCCGACTGCCACGGTTTCGGCGACCTGGCCGTCCTGGATGACGACAAAATCATCCCGGACAGGAGCCTCAGCCTGGAAGAGGGCGCCGTCGAGCCGTGGACCAGGCGGGTCGCGCGCTGGTGGCGCCGGGAGCTCCTGAAGGAGGCGCCGCACCACGGCGTCCCGACGAATGTCCCGTATGAAAGGCTGACCGTCGAGCAGCAGCGCTTCGTCCGGGAAGGCGGCGGAAAATACGAAGGCACCGCGGGCTTTTTCGACTGGCTCCAGACCAAAAAATACAAGATCCAGGTCCGGGTTTTCCTCAGCCGGTACCGGAAATACGTCTCCTGCACGGCCTGCGGGGGGACGCGCCTGAACCCCAACGCCCTGAGCGTCAAGATCCAGGGCCTCTCGATCGGCGACGTCGGCCGGATGACGGTCGGCGAGGCGTCGGCGTTTTTCCGGGACCTCGAGCTCCAGCCGTTCGAGCGCCAGGTGGCCGAGAAGCTCGTCGCCGAGATCCAGGGCCGGCTGCGTTTTCTGCTCGAGGTGGGCCTCGACTACATCACGCTCGACCGGATGACTTTCACCCTAAGCGGCGGCGAGGCCCAGCGGATCAACCTGGCGGCCGCCCTCAGCGCCTCGCTCGTCGGGACGCTCTTCGTGCTCGACGAGCCCTCCGTGGGCCTCCACGCGCGGGACAACCACCGGCTGGTCGAGATCCTCAAGTCCCTGAAGGAAATCGGGAACACCGTCCTCGTTGTCGAGCACGACCCGGAGATCATCCGGGCAGGAGAATATCTCGTCGATCTCGGCCCGGGTGCCGGCGAGGGCGGCGGCCGCGTGCTGTTCGCCGGGCCAATCGACGAGTTCCTGCGGCAGCCGGACTCGCTCACGGCACAGTACATGAGGGGCGAAAAGGCGATCGAGATGCCGGCGCGCCGGCGGAAGGGCGCGGGTTATGTCGAGGTCCGGGGCGCCTCAAAGCACAACCTCAAAGACATCAACGTCAAGATCCCGCTCCGCGCCCTGACCTGCATCACCGGCGTCTCGGGCTCGGGCAAAAGCACGCTCCTTCACGATGTCTTCTACCTGGGCTGGGACGGCAAGACCGCCAACGGGTTCAAGGAAATCCGAGGCCGGGAGCTCATCGACAAGCTGATCATGGTCGACCAGTCGCCGCTCAGCACGTCGCCCCGCTCGATCCCCGCGACCTACACCAAGGCCATGGACGGCATCCGCGACCTCTTCAGCAAGACGCGCGAGGCCAAGGCGCTGGGGTTTAAGCCCGGGTTTTTCTCCTTCAACACGCCGGGCGGCCGGTGCGAGGCCTGCCAGGGCGCCGGCCAGCAGATCGTCGAGATGCAGTTTCTCTCGGACGTGGTCCTGACCTGCGACGCCTGCGGCGGCAAGCGCTTTCGGAGCGACATCCTGGAGGTCAAGTACAAGGACAAGAACGTCGATGAGGTCCTCGGCTTGAGCGTCACGGAGGCCCTGGCGTTTTTCGCCGACCGGCCCGACATTCTGAAGAAGCTCGCGCCGCTCCAGGAGGTCGGGCTGGGTTACCTCAGGCTGGGCCAGCCGACGACAACCCTCAGCGGTGGAGAGCTCCAGCGCATCAAGCTCGCCTACCACCTCGTCCACGAGCGCGAAAAACGGATTCTCTATCTTTTCGACGAGCCGACGATCGGGCTCCATCTCGACGACGTCTCGGTCCTGCTGCGCTGTTTCCAGAAGCTCGTCGGGGAGGGCCACAGCGTGGTCGTCATCGAGCACAACCTGGACGTCATCAAGTGCGCCGACCACGTGATCGACCTCGGCCCGGAGGGCGGAGAGGCGGGCGGGCGGGTGGTGGCCGCC
>Ga0154742_1083_pt9 | contig 11386 bp, 8 predicted proteins | sample Rifle2008BG16ft_FD_105750 | JGI IMG/M metagenome (GOLD analysis project Ga0154742, IMG submission 105750) | Candidatus Aminicenantes bacterium RBG_16_63_16 | reverse complement strand
ATACGTGGAAACCCGGGTGATCTGCGCCTGCGGCAACACCTTCGTCACCCGGTCCACCAAGAAAGAGATCCGGGTCGAAATCTGCTCCCAGTGCCACCCCTTTTTCACCGGGAAGCAGAAGCTCATCGACAGCGCTGGCCGCGTGGAAAAATTCCGGAAAAAGTATGGCGACACCAAGAAGTAGCCGAAGATGTTCCGCGAGCTGGAAAATGTCGAGGAGAAATTCCGCCATCTGACCCTGTCTCTCTCCGACCCGGCCGTCCTCTCGAACCCCCAGAAGCTCAGGGAGATCTCCAAGGAGCGGTTCGAAATCGAGCCGCTCGTCCGGAAATACGGCGACTACAAGAAAATCCAGCAGCAGATCCGCGATTCCGAGGGCATTTTAGCCGATGACGGCGCCGACGCCGAGCTCCGCGCGCTGGCCGAGAGCGAGATCCAGGAGCTGAGGGCGAAAGAGGCGCGCCTGGCGGGCGAGCTCAAGATCCTGATGCTGCCCAAGGACCCCTTCGACGAGAAAAACGTCATCCTGGAGATCCGGGCCGGGGCCGGCGGGGACGAGTCGTCGCTCTTCGCCCAGGACCTCTTCAGGATGTACAGCCGGCTCGCCGAAAAGCGGGGCTGGCAATTCGAGGTCATGTCGACAAGCATCTCGCCCATCGGCGGGTTCAAGGAAGTGGTCGTCAACATCCGGGGCAAGAAAGTCTATTCCTCGCTCAAGTACGAAAGCGGCGTCCACCGCGTCCAGCGCGTCCCCAAGACCGAGGCCTCCGGGCGGATCCATACATCGACGGTTACCGTGGCCGTCCTCCCCGAGGCCGATGAGGTCGACATCAAGCTCGACCCAAAGGAACTGAAGATCGAGGCCTTCGGGGCATCGGGGCCCGGGGGCCAGAACGTCAACCGGAACTACACGGCCATCAGGATCACTCATGTGCCGTCGGGAATGGTGGCCTCGTGCCAGGATGAGAAATCCCAGCACCGGAACAAGGAAAAAGCGCTCCGCATCCTGAGGTCGCGCCTGATGGACATCGCCCAGAGCGAGCAGGACGAGGCGATCGCCAAGCACCGCCGCTCCCAGGTCGGAACAGGGGAGAGGAGCGAAAAGATCCGGACCTACAACTTCCCCCAGTCCAGGGTAACGGACCACCGGATCAACCTGACCTCGCACAACCTTCAGGGGATACTCGACGGGGATCTCAACGAGTTCATCGAGAACGTGGTCCTGCACTTCCAGAAACAGGAGCTCGAGGAGCTGTCGTCTTCGGCGACCGCCTGAGGGGGACGCGCCGATGAGCACCATCGGTGATACTTTCCGCAAGGGGATAGCGCTGCTGCATGCCGTCGCGAACCCCGTCGTTGAATCCAAGATCCTGCTCATTACGGCGACGGGCCTGAGCGACGTAGAGATTCTCGGCTCACCGGGCAGAAAGATCAGCGCCGCGCAAGAAAAGAGGTTTTTCCGCCTCGTCGGGAAGCGTCTGGCGGGCTCACCACTGGCCCATCTCACCGGGAAGAAGGAATTCTGGTCGCTGCCCTTCAGGATCGTTCCGGGCGTCCTCATCCCCCGCCCCGAGACCGAGCTCATCGTAGAAACCGTTCTCTCCATATCGCCGGACCCGGAGGTGACGATTGTCGATATCGGCACGGGGAGCGGCAACATCGCCGTCGCGCTGACCAAGGAGCTCCCCCGGGCGCGGATCATCGCCACGGATATCTCGGTCAAGGCGCTCGCGGTCGCGGCGCATAACGCGCGGCAGAACAGCGTCGATAACATAACGTTTAAACGGGGGAGCCTGTTTTCGCCCCTTAGGCAGCTCAAGCTCGAGGGGCGTTGCGGGTTCATCGTTTCCAACCCGCCGTATGTATCCGCCGGAGACTGGGCGATACTGCCCGCCGAGGTCAGAGACCACGAGCCGAAGAGGGCCCTCTTGGGGGGCGAATCCGGGCTCGAATTCATCGGCCGGCTGGTGCGCGGTTCGCTGACATACCTCAAGCCGGGCGGCGCGCTGGTTTTTGAGATCGGCCACGGCCAGGCGAAAGCAGCCTTGGCGCTTTTCGACCGCCGCTGGACCGCCATCGGCGTTTCGCCGGACCTCCGGGGCATCCCCAGGGTTATCAAGGCCGTAAAAGCCTGAACGCGGCCGGGGCAAATGGGAGAGCTTTTTTCCTGGCCGAGCGCCCTATCTTCGGTAAGTGAATGTCGTCGTGGCAGGTTCGGGCGTCATGCCTGAAATGTCGTCCTTATAGCTCCTGATGGTCACGACACTCGTCTGTCCGTTGCCGTAGGAACCCCCGGTCACTTTTAGGGATACGACGGCGATCGATCCTGAACTACCGACGGGAATGGAATTCCCGGAAAAGGCCGCACCGCCAATTGTTACCGTCCCTCCTGATGCATTTCCCGAGACATACCAGCTTCCGGTGAGACCTCCCGTATTCACTATTACACTCGCACTGTCGAACATCGCCGTATCGAATGTCATATCCAGGCCAAAGGCTGATATCGCCCTGGAGTTTCCGCTGATGCTGATAGGGAAGCTGACGGTCGTGTTCGTATATCCTTGTGAGGGGCTGCACGAGACGCTGATCTGGTTGACGCCTCCCGTGGGCGTTATCTGGAGCGTGACGCTAACCACCTGAGGGCTGTTGACGGCGCCGGGGGCAGCGATCGTGATCGAACCGGCGTAATTCCCCTGGGCGAGTCCGGCACTGTTGACGGTAACCGTGTGGGGGTTCTCTTGACCCGTGGAGCTTCCGCTCGCGGGAGCCACAGAGAGTATCCACTCTGTGTCCCATGCCACCGTGTAGGCTAGAGTGCCGCCGCCTCCGTTCCGGATGCCGATCGTCTGGGGCGAAGGGTTGCCGCCGCCCGCCTGGGCGCTGAAACTCAGGCCCGACCGGCTGACGACGATCGTCGGGGGCGGTTGCTGCGAAATCTGGAGCGTGACGCTCACTCGCTGGGGGCTGTTGGCGGCCTTGGGGTCGGCGATGGTGATCACCGCGGCATAGCTCCCTTCGGCCAGCCCGCTCGAGTTCACCGTGACGGTGTGGTTTCTGGTCTCTCCTGTGGAGCTGCCGCTCGACGGGTTGACGTCGAGCCAGCCCGCGTCGTCGGAAATAGCGTAATTCAGGACACTCTTGCCGCTGTTCCTGATAGTTATGGTTTGGGCCGAGGGATTGCCGCCCCCCGCCTGGGCGGCGAACGCTAGGCTGCCCGGCAAGACCGAAATCTCCGGCGGCGGTTCTTTGGAGAGGTTGAGCGAGACGGAGACTTTCTGGGGGTTGTTGTACGCGTCCCCGCAGGTGATCGTGATCGTTGCGGTATAAGCGGCATCCCGGCCGGTCATCCCGCCGGCGTCGACGGCAATGGCATGGCCGTTAACCTGACCGGTGGAGCTCCCTTCGGCAGGAGTGATGCTCAGCCAGGGGGCATCGTCCGAGAGAGTGTACTTGAGGGCGTTCTTGCCCGAGTTTCTTATCCTGAGCTCCTGGGAGGAGGGGACGGGACCGGCTTCCGACGCCGAGAACGAAATTTCCGAAGCGTTCAGCCAGATGATGGGACGCTCGAGGAGGGCGGCGTCGGGAGAGACGGGGCTCTTCTTGCACCGGGCCAGAAGAACGAGGCCAGGCAAGAGGAGTAAAAGCGCGACCGTCGCCGGCCGGCGGCCCGCGCCGGGAGTTTCTCCGACAGGCTTCATTTCGGCGTCCATTCTAGCTTAACTCGGGGTCTTTTCATAATTTGTCATTGAGTCGCAAATCGGGGGACAGCATACGTAATGCATGTCATTGTAACGTGAACAGTAGAGGAAGCCGGGGGCAGAGCAACAGCTAAAAAAAGGGCAAATAACGGCTTTAGCCGAACGCCGGGAGGCTATTCCTTCAGGGGCGCGACGGGATGATTGTAGAGCTGGCTGAACGTCTCCATCGCGGGCAGGAATTTGGTCGTCTCGTACCGGATTCTTTCCCAGTCCTCCGGCTTCATGGTGCAGAACGCGTCCACGACGGCGGGGTCGAACTGGCGGCCCCGGTTGCCCCGGATATCTTTCCTGGCCGCCCTGAAATCCCGCTCCTTCCGGTACGGCCGGTGCGAGGTGATCGCGTCGAGCGCGTCGGCCAGCGCGAAGATCCGGGCTTCACGGGGGATGGCGTCACCCGTGAGGCCCTTGGGATAGCCCGTCCCGTCGTATCTCTCGTGATGACAGAGGATGATATTCCCGACTTCCTTGAGCAGCTTGATTTCCTTGATCAGGCCGTAGCCCAGGACCGGATGCAGCTTGATCTTCTCCCATTCCGTAGGGGACAGGCGCCCGGGCTTCTTGAGGATCGAGTCCGGAATGGCGATTTTCCCGATATCGTGGAGCAGCGCGCCCTTCCGGATGCTTTCGAGCGCACCCTCATCCCGTATCTCCAGGATTTCGGCCAGGACGCAGGAGTACTTGGCCACGGTCAGCGAATGCCCGAAGGTCTCGACGTCCCGGAGGTCCAGCGCTGTCATCAGGTTTTCGAGGGTGGCGTTATAGCTTTCCTGGAGCTCGGCCGCCCGGCGCCGGTTCCGGGACCGCTCGGTCTTGAGCACCTTGAGCTGGCGGATGGCTTCGGACCTCGTCGTGAGGAGTTTCCTGACGACGAGCCCGCTCTGGATGGCCGAGAAAATGGCGGCGGGGTTGTCGGGGCTCGCAACCTGGTCGACGATGTCCTCCCGGAGGAGAGAAAAGCCCGTTGCCGCGGCCTCCGGCTTGAGCAACGCCACGATGGACAGCCAGGGGTTGAGCTTCCGGACACGCCAGAGCTGGCTGAGGGTTTCTTCGGACGGCGTGGACAGATGGATGACCGCCACGGCCGGGTCGCCGGGCCTGGTCTGGTAAAGCAGGCCGGCGACGCCGCCGAAGGACGAAATCTGGTATTTGAGCTTGTCCAGGGCCGCGCGCAGGGCGTCTCTCTTGGCGGGCTCGAAGTTGACGATGAGGACTCTCGTGGCTGTCATCCCGTCGCTCCTTTGACATTTTATACCTTATTTGGCCGCTGACGCGCAAGCGGCGCAAACCGCGGGGGGGCATCCGCCAACGCTAGCCGCAGCAGGTCGCAGCACCTCCCCCCTAAAGGTGAATCCCCGGGGGCGAAATTCCCCTTGAGAATCGTCGGCAAAGGTGATTGCGCGGCAAGCCGGGCTCTGCGAAACTTGGCCCTGATGATCGAGCCCGTCGAGTTTGAGTCGCCTTGACTTCAAAACCCGGGACAGATAATATGAACATCAACATCCGAGACCACCCGCCTCAGGCATCGCGGAGGCCCTGTTGCCGCGAGGCCCTTGATTAAGGAGAACCATTATGGACGACACACCCGTAACCATCAAGGATTCCGTGACGGTTATCGAGGAGATCGAGTCCAAGCTCGAGCAGATGCTCACCAAGCGCAAGGTGGAGATCGAGCGCGACCTCGAGGAGAAGATCCGGGCCGATAAGGCCGAGGCCGACAAGAAAATCCAGGCCATCCAGCGGGAAATCGACAAGGGCCGGGGAGTCCTCGAGGATTACCGCTCCGTCATCAACGAGTACGAGACCGAGCGGACCGCCCTCCAGGGCCAGATCAAGGACCATTTCAACACGGCCGTTCAATACCAGACCGAAATCGAGCGGATGGCCGGCCTGACCCTCGAGGAGCTCCGCCATGTGAGAGACCTCAGCTCCAAGATGGAGACCATCCACCAGGCGGCCGAGGAGAAGGTCAACGGGTTCCGGAAGGATATAGAAGAGCGGTTCGGCATCGTCGCCCAGCTGCCCGAAACCCCGGAAGAGTCGCAGCTCAAGGTCGACCTCGAGCAGGAGCTGGCCAAGCTCCGCAAGATCAAGGAGCTCCTCGAAGCCGAGCCCGCCGGAAAGCCGGTGGACGTCGTCCCGGGCCCCCAGGCCGGCGAGCCCCAGGCGAAACCAGCGCCGTCCGCCGAAGACGACCAGTCGGGCGAGCCCCTCAACATGCCCGAGATCAACCAGGTCATGGAGCAGACGCTGGCGCGGGAAGTGAATGAGGCCGGTGAGCCCATGGAGGCCGTGGAAACGGCCTGGGCCGAGGAGAAGGAGAACTTCCAGGCGCTGTTCGAGGTCCTGGAGCGGTACCGGAAGGTCGAGCCCCGGAACGGCAACGGCGAGATCAGCTTTTTCAGCAAAGACGATAAAGTTATCCTGGACGGCGAGCACATGATCGCCTCGATCGACGAATCCATCGAGGAGGCCAAGCGCCTCTATGCCCGGCTCTCCCAGACCGAGTCGCCCAAGGAGCAGTTCTTCATCAAGCAGGAAATCATCAACTTCCAGGAAGTCCTGAGGAAGTACATCCTCCGGAACGTCAAGCTGTGCGAAAAGGAAGGGGCCTCTCTTCCCCAGTTCACGGCCGACGTCCTGAACCTCGACATGCTCAAGGACGTCCTGGAAAAGCTCAGCATGGAAAACTGGAGCAACCCCACTGAGTTCAACGGGTTCCGGACGATGGTCGAGTCCCTCAAAGACGCCTATTATGCCAAGATCACTCCCCCGGCGCACTATCTCAAGTCGTTGATCCGGGAGCTGGGCGCCTAGCCGGCGGCATCGCGTTTGGCCACCGAGGCCAGGAAGTTCTCCAGGGCCTTTTTTTCCGCCGCCGCCATCTCCAGGATTCTGATCCCGGTGTGAAATTCGCCCGGGTCCTGGGGGGCTCGCTCCGAATAGACAACCTCCCCTTTGAAGGGCGTGGCCCGGTTTTCCAGGATCAGGAAGAGGTCGAGGGGTTTGGCCGTGGGCAGCTTGCTGTCGGAGAAGATGCGCATCCCGCCCAGGCTCATGTTGATCGTCTTGGTCACCTTGAAGTGGCCGTTCTCCTGGTAGAGGAGAAGGGTCGAGATGTAGTGCCGCTCGGCGCGCCTCTTCTCCTCGAAAAACTCCTGGCGGAACGGCCTGATCTCGCCGGGCGTCTCTTTTTCCGGGGCCTTGGCCTGGTAGGCACAAACCTTGTTTTTGACCAGGGATGGCTCGATGTCTACGGCGCCTTTCTGCCCGTAGAAGCGTTTGCCCTTAGCCTGGGCGAGCGCCATATCCGCCTCGTTGGCGATCTTCTTGAGCTCGTACCTGTTGACCGAAGCGAAAAACTCGTCGCTCCGGGGCAGGAGCGTGACTCCGAAGCTCATGGTGAGGTTGTTCCGCGGCTGGAACTCCTCGTTCTCGAAGTAGTGGGCTTCGACCGTTTTCCGGATGCGCTCGGTCAGGACGCAGGCTTCCTCCAGGCTGATGACGCCCGTGAGGAAGAACAGGAACTCCTCGCCGCCGTAGCGGCAGAGCAGGTCGTCGTCGCGGATCGAGGACTTGAGGACGGCGGCCAGCTGCCGGAGAAGCCGGTTGCCGGCCTCGTGGCCGTTCCGGTCGTTGTACTGCTTGAACCAGTCGACATCCCCCATGACCATAGCGTAGGAGCCTGTTTCCTGGCGGCGCTTGCTGCGCTGGTGAATCTTCACGACGACCTTCTGGAAAAAGGGGTCGGGACGGAGGAGGCCGGTCAGGGCGTCGTACTGGATCAGGTTGAGCTTAGTCATGGCGAGGGAGATATGCTCCGAGAGGCCGCGCAGCACCTGCTCGTCCTCCCGGCTGAATCCTTGCGGGCTGATCGCGCCGTCGTGGTGCTTGTTGTAGACCTCGAGGACGCCGATGGCTTCCTGCTCGTGCATGATCGGAACGCAGAGGAGGCTCCGGAGCGGTGCCTTGAGGTACTCGACGTATCTTTTGGCCAGTCGCCTGTCGTGGGAGAAGTCGATGACGGTGATGTCCTCGCGGCGGCGCACGGCCTGGGCGGCGAAGTCGGGCGAGTCGAGGAGCGCGACGTACTTCGAGAATTCGTAGTGCGAGAGAAACTCGTCGTTCCAGACCAGGGGCTTGAGGAACTTGCCCAGGGTTTCGTTCTCGTCCAGGATGTAAAATGTGATGCCGCTCGCCTGCATCAGGTCCTTGATCTCGCTGACGGTGTCGAGCAGGCTGCTGACGTCGTTGGCCATGTAGATTTTTCTGAGGAGGCCCTCGATTTTCTGCTTCCGCCTCTGGAACCAGAGGTAGCGCACCTGCAGGGCGATCCGTTTTTCGAGCTCCTTGACGACGTTGTCGTTGAGGAAGCTCTTGATCTCGCGGATTTCCGAGTAGACTTCGCGGGCGCGGTCCTGGGAGGCTTTCTGCGCCGTCAGCTTCTCGACCTCGGCCTTGAGCCGGGCCTGCTCGAGCGCGCGCCGTAGCCCCCGCAGGTATCGCTCCCGCGTGCTCTGGTCGGTCGGCAGGGGCACGAAATCGACATAATACCCGACGGGCCACTCATCCATCGTGCGGCGGGCGGAGATTTCGTCGCGGCCGATGACCAGGACGGCCGTCCGGGGAGTCAGGTGGGCGGCCAGCGGGGGGAAGGCGGCCAGAAGCTGGTCCACGATGAGGACATCGGGCGGCGGCTGACCGTCGAGCGCGGCGGGCTCCTCGACCGAGCGGCAGGCAAGGGAAGGGGAAATACTGAAGCTCAGGGTTTTTAGGAGAGAGGTGCCCGCGGCGGTGCGGAAAAGCAGGGTGATTCTTTCCTCTCCCATGGCTAGAATTCGGGCCCCGACGCTACGGTAATTGCCCTTCCTTTCCCTCGACTTTCAAACCTCGGCTGATCCAAAAGTCTAACTAAAGAATAATCGCCATTCCCATACAGTCCGGAAAGCAATATAAATCTATAACAGCTTTGGCCGTTCGTCAACTGTTTTTTTTGGGCGGTTTCCGCTCCAAGGAAAGCCCCCAGCGGGGGAGCGGCCGGCATATTGGCGAATTTCGCCTGTTATGATAAAAAGAGGTAGGGTACGTTTCGGATTGGAGGAAAAGATGAGCGATCCTTTGAACACGAATCCGGTCGTCAGGGCGCCGCGGGGGACCGATCTCCAGACCAAGGGCTGGTCCCAGGAGGGCGCCCTGCGCATGCTCATGAACAACCTCGACCCCGAGGTGGGCGAAAAGCCCCAGGAACTCATTGTCTACGGCGGCACCGGCAAAGCCGCCCGTAACTGGGAGTGCTTCCGGGCGATCGTCGACGCCCTCAAGAAGCTCGAAAACGATGAAACCCTGGTCGTCCAGTCCGGAAAGCCCGTGGCCGTGTTCAGGACCCACGAGGAGGCCCCCCGCGTCCTCATCGCCAACGGGCTCATCGTCCCCAAGTGGGCGACCTGGGATGAGTTCCGCCGCCTGGAGGCGATGGGCCTGACGATGTACGGCCAGATGACCGCCGGAAGCTGGATTTACATCGGAACCCAAGGCATCCTGCAGGGGACGTACGAAACCCTGGCCGAGGCGGCCAACCGGCATTTCGGGGGCTCGCTAAAGGGCAGGCTCGTCCTCTCGGCGGGCCTCGGCGGCATGGGCGGCGCCCAGCCCCTGGCCGTCACCATGAACGAGGGCGTGGCGATTATCGTCGAAGTCGACCCCGCCCGCATAGCGCGGCGGCTCGAAACGCGCTATGTCGATGTCATGGTGGAGTCGCTCGACGAAGCGCTCCGGCTGGCTTCCGAGGCCCGGGAAAAGGGGCAGCCGCTGTCCATCGCGCTCCTGGGGAATGCCGCCGATATCCTGCCCGAGTTCGTGCGCCGGGGGATCACACCCGACATCCTGACCGACCAGACTTCGGCCCACGACGAGCTGAACGGCTACGTGCCGGCCGGCCTGCCCTTGGACGAGGCCCTGCGGCTGAGGCGCGAGGCACCCGGCGAATACATCAAGAGGGCTTATGAGTCCATGGCCGTTCATGTCCGCGCCATGCTCGACCTCCAGAAACGCGGCGCCCGGGCTTTCGATTACGGCAACAACATCCGCGGCCAGGCGCAGAAGGCCGGCGTGGAGAACGCCTTCGATATCCCGGGGTTTGTCCCCGAGTACATCCGGCCGCTTTTCTGTACCGGCAAGGGACCATTCCGCTGGGCGGCCCTCTCGGGCCGGCCAGAGGATATCTATGCCACGGACGAGGCCGTGCTCCGCGAGTTTCCGGATAACCGGGCCCTCGAACGCTGGATCCGCAAGGCCAGGCGGCAGGTCAAGTTCCAGGGCCTGCCGGCGCGCATCTGCTGGCTCGGCTACGGCGAGCGGGCCAGGTTCGGCGGCGTCATCAACGACCTCGTGAAAAGCGGCCGGGTCAGCGCGCCCATCGTCATCGGCCGGGACCACCTGGACGCGGGATCGGTCGCCTCCCCCAACCGGGAGACCGAGGGCCTGCGGGACGGGTCGGATGCCATCGCCGACTGGCCGATCCTCAACGCCCTTCTCAATGCCGTAAGCGGCGCCTCCTGGGTGTCGGTCCACCACGGGGGAGGAGTGGGCATCGGGCTCTCCATCCATGCCGGGATGGTGATCGTGGCCGACGGCTCCGCATCGTCGGCCAGGCGGCTGGAGAGGGTGCTGACCGTCGACCCCGGTCTGGGCGTCGTCCGCCATGCCGACGCCGGCTACGAAACCGCGGCCTCCTTCGCGCGCGAAAAAAACATCAAGATGCCAATGCTGTGAGCGGCCGGCTCAAACAGAAGTTCACGCCGCGACGCGCGGCATGACTACCGGCGTTGGCCTCGGGGCTTCTGTTGTCTGAAGCAGGGCCCACCGATCCCGGGCCGCCTGCCCCCGCCGGAAGCCTTCCCTGGTGATAATTCCTGCCTGTAAAAGAACCGATCTTCTGCGTTCCTACAGGTACAGTATCGTTATCCAAAGCGCGCCTTAACTCGCCCGGACTTCTTCGCCCTTCGGTGGCATGGAATTTGCCTATGCAGAAGACGAAAGGAGGTCAACATGAAGAAAGCCATTGCCTCGATTCTGGCCGTGGCGTCCCTGCTCTCCGCAGTCCTGCTTTTCCCGTCCCTATCGGCAGCTTCGATCCCGGCGGACCTATGCTACGACAATTGGGAAGTCTGCCGGATGCGGGCTTTCCAGGCGGACACGGGCTTTCTGCGGACGACCCTCATGCTCACGGTCTGCGACATTGGCCTGGGCAAGTGCCTGCTGACCGTCTGACCTGAGCCGGGCACGGCAAGGGGCCCTCAACCGTTCGGGAGCTGAGGGCCCCTCTCTTTTCAGCCGCGGAGGACCTTTGAGATCGCCTCATCGCCGGGGTGGGAGGATGTCGGTAGGCGCAGGATTTTGTTGGCTCGCTGCTGACCCACCGCACCCCGAGAAGGCGGGGAACTGTCAGAAAGGAAAGAGATTCAGATGAACATCCTGACGGCGAGAAAATTCAGGCTCTTGCCGACCACCTTGTTTTGGGCCTTGTTTATGGCCACCGCCCTGGCCGGGCCGCCCCAGCGCCTGGCCGTGCGCGAAATCAAGCCCCAGGCCGGCGCCCCGGCGCCCTTCCTGTTTCGGCCAGTTTCGGTCGT
>Ga0154742_1075_pt10 | contig 11520 bp, 7 predicted proteins | sample Rifle2008BG16ft_FD_105750 | JGI IMG/M metagenome (GOLD analysis project Ga0154742, IMG submission 105750) | Candidatus Aminicenantes bacterium RBG_16_63_16 | reverse complement strand
ACGTCGACCCGGCCATACCCCCAGCCGCCCACGACGCGAAAGGCCTTGACGGACATCCTTCCGATGAGCGCGGCCAGCTTGGGCTCGACTTCGGCCGGGCAGATGATGTGAGTGCGCTTGTATTCGACCGAGGTCTCGATCCACTTGGCTTCATACGACATGATGGGCGGGATGCTCGACGGCAGCTTTGAATAGTCCACTTCAGCCAACGGCATGACGCTGAGCTTCCGGCCGCCGACGAGCCCGACGTTGAACTCCCGGCCCGGCAGGAAACGCTGGACAAGTGCCGGCTGCTTGTAGGAGCCGAGGACCTCCCGGATTTTTTCCTTGAGGGCTTTCTTGGTCGAGACGACGGAGTCCCTGTGGAGGCCGATCCCGGCGTGCTCCTGTCCGGGATGAACGATGAGCGGGAACTGCCAGCTGTGGCGGTCTGTTTCTGAAACCCGTTCGATGAGAACGGTTTCGGGGGGGATGGGAATCCCGGCCCCCTTGAGGAGGCTGGCGGCCATGTATTTATAGCGGCTCAAACCGAGTCCAAGGGCCGGGGATCCCGTCATCGGATATCCCAGCATCCGGATGAAGGCGGCCACCCGCATTTCGTAAAGGGCGCCGTGGACATTGTCGTCGTACTGGTTGAAGACGACGTCCGGGCGGAGCTTGTCAAGCTTGCGCTGCAGCGAGGACAGGTCCCCGGCCAGCGGGATGACGGTCACGTTGTGTCCGAGGCTTCGGATGGTCCTGGCCATGCGCCGGATCATCTGACGGAGGTGCGAGATGCCTCCCGTGTCGGCTTTCGGGTCGGGCGTCGCGTCTTGGTAAGAGTTGTATAGGACCGCTACCCGGAGCCTTTTCATGGACCGATCATAATTCATTTGCGGCGCTGCCTTCAAGCCGAAATTATCGGTTGCGCGTCCAGCCTGTAACCTATTCTATTCATGAATTTGTGCTTTTCATGCTCCCCGCCCCTCGCGGGAGGGGATAGAGGGGAGGGGGTTAAGAGTTGAATCACCCTCACCCCAACCCTCTCCCATCCAGAGGGAGAGGGGCCATATTCTTTAGCGCTTTCCAATTTGTGAATAATGCAGGATAATTGACCCGTGCCTCTCCTCAGAGATAAATACCTCCGCCGGAGGTGATATTTTAATGGAACATCGTCCGCATCATCTTTTTCTATTGGCCCTCCGCTTTATTTTCGGCCTCATTACCGTTTGCTCCATGGGCCGGGCGGCGCAGAACTCATCTGCGCAGGACGCGCCCGCTCAGGCCTTCCCGGCCACGGCCCATCTCAACGCGTACATCAAGGCTTTTAACTCCGGAAGCGCGGACGAGATGCGGCAGTTTTTCAAGGATCACTACGCCGCAGCGGCGCTCCGCGAGACCCCGGTCGAAGCCCGGATCGCCCGTTATACAACGAACTTTTCGCGCCTGAAGTCCCTCCAGATTCAGAAGATCGCCGCCGAACGACCTTACGGAACGTTTGCCCTGGCCAAGACCGGAAACGGGGATGATTTCCTTCTCCGGGCCGCCGTGGAGAAACAGCCGCCCCACAAGCTCCTGTTCATTTTCTTCGAGCCCGTCGATGACCCGAAAAATATCGCCATTCCTGACCCGAAGGCCGACGATCGGGAGCTGGCCGCCGCCGTCGGCGCCTTCCTCGACGCCCAGGCCAAAGCGGACGAATTTTCAGGAGTTGTCCTCATCGCCAAGAACTTCAAAGTCCTTTTCCATGAAGCTTACGGCGAAGCCGACCGGGAAAAGAAGATCCCCAACGGCAAGACCACGAAGTTCAACCTCGGGTCGATCAACAAGAGTTTCACCCGGGCGGCCATCCATAAACTCGAGAAGGAAGGCCGGCTGGGCTTTGACGACCCGATCCAGAAGTTCCTGCCCGATTACCCCAACCGCCAGGCCGCCGAAAAAGTCACGGTCCGGCACCTGCTCGAGATGACCTCGGGGATCGGGGATTTCTTCGGGACACGGTACGAGGCGACCCCCAAGGACAAGATCCGGAGCATCCGGGATTATCTGCCGCTGTTCGCCGACCTGCCGCTCGAGTTTGAGCCGGGGAGGGGCAACCGCTATTCAAACGGCGGCTATATCGTCCTCGGCGCCATCATCGAAAAGGTGACCGGGACCGACTACTATACCTATGTCCGGGAGAATATCTTCCAGCCCTGCGGCATGTCCGATACGGATTCTTATGAAAGGGACAAGGGCATCTCCAACCTGGCCATGGGGCACACGCGCCGCGGCCAGCCGGGAGGCGAGCGCGTCCTCAACCACCAAACGCTCCCCGGACGGGGCAGCTCGGCGGGCGGCGGCTACTCAACCTCCGAGGACCTGCTGAAGTACGTCCAGGCCCTGAGCACGGGCAAGATCTTCTTGCCCGACATCGCCAACGGCCTGGGGATCGCCGGCGGCGCGCCCGGCATCAGCTCGGCCGTGGAATGGGACCGCCGCAGCGGCTATCTCGTGATCGTCCTGACGAATTTCGACCCGCCCGCGGCCGGCGCGGCCGCCCGACGCATCGTCAGCTGGCTTCCCGAGTGAGTGCGGCGCCGGACTGGCGGCGCTCCGCGACCCGCTGCCGGAGCCGCTTTTCCTGATAAACTCTTGGCTGGGCGTCATTAGTGGTATAATATGAGCCTCAAGGTTGCTTCCCGCCACTGCCTGGCAGAAGCATTGCCGGCCGCCCTTGACAGAAAGGAATCCTGAGCGCCATGAAAGAGGATCGGTTCAACGTGCCTTCAGCGGACTCTGGGCGGACCGCGGATCCCGTCAGCATCTACATGAGAGAAATGGGGAGCATCCCCCTCCTGACGAGAGAGGAGGAAGTCGTCCTGGCCAAGGAAATCGAACGGGGAGAGGGGATCGTCACCAGGGCGCTTTCCAGGACTCGGTTTGTCCAGAACGAAATCCTGTCTCTCGAAGAGAAGTTGGATCAAGATGATGTGACGGCCCTCGCCCTGTTCGACTCCCTGGAAGAGGAGCTCGCCAGCGGCGTGGTCGAGCGGAAAAGGCTGAAGATTCTCGGCCTGATCGGCGAGCTGAGAAAGCTGGGCGCCGGCCTGGAGAGAATCCCGGCCTCCCGCAAACACGCCGTGGCCCGCGGGCGCTTCATCGTGAACATGAGCCGTCTCATCAGGGCGCTCAACCTGCGCTCCGCTTATGAAGATGAGCTGACGGAAGACTTGAGAGACAAGCTCCGCTCGATCAACGAGCTTGAGGCCAGCCGCCAAGAGCTCGAGGGCTCCCTGACGCGGGCCAGGGCAGCCAAGGAAAAGAAGGAGATCGAGCTCAGGGTCCGGAAGATCGGCGCCCTTCAGGGCTCAGCCAGGCGAGATCTCGGCCGTGATTATCAGAAGCTGGCCGAGACCCTGCAAACCATCGCCCGCGGCAAGCTGATCCGCGATCGGGCGAGGAAAAAGCTGGTCAGCTCCAACCTGCGCCTCGTCGTTTCCATCGCCAAGAAGTACAGCAATTTCGGGCTGCGGTTTCTTGACTTGATCCAGGAAGGGAATATCGGGTTGATGACGGCGGTCGACAAATATGAATACCGGAGAGGGTACAAATTGTCGACCTACGCCCACTGGTGGATCCGCCAGGCGATCACCCGGGCCATCGCCGACCAGGCCAGGACGATCAGGGTCCCCGTGCATATGATCGATATCATCCAGAAACTGAACAGGGTTTCGAGAAACCTCGTCCAGGAGAAGGGTCACGAGCCGACGGGTGAAGAAATTGCGGAGAGGCTGGGCGTGCCCCTCGCCCAGGTCCACAAGATCATGAAAATCGCGCAGGTCCCGCTGTCGCTCGAGAGCCCGGTCGGCGAAGGCGACGACCGGCAGCTGAGCGATTTTATCGAGGACAAGGACGCTTTTTCGCCCGTTGACAATGCCATTTCCATGGCCTTGAAAGAGAAAATCGAAGAGGCGCTGAAGCCTCATACCCAAAGGGAAGTCGGCATCCTGAGAATGAGGTTTGGGCTGGGCGGCGGCAGCGAGCACACGTTGGAGGAAGTCGGTCAGGAGTACCGGGTGACGCGGGAGAGGATCCGGCAGATCCAAGACACGGTCATCCGAAAACTCAAGCATTCTCAACACAGTCATAAGCTCAGGTCCTTTTCCAAGTAGTCCAGCCCCGATCTCAAAATCGAGTTCGGGATGAGGGCCGGCGCTCAGTCCTTTTTCAACGCCTGGTCGATCGCCGCCGCCATCTCCCGGATCGAAAACGGCTTCATCAGAAATCCGCTGATACCCAGGGCTTGGGCTCCGCTCGCATCGACCTTTTCGCTGAAGCCCGTGCAGAGAATCACGGGCAGGCCCGGCCGGAGGCGCAGGATCTCCTCCGATAGCTGGGCGCCGGTCAGTCCCGGCATGATCTGGTCGGTGATGACCAAGTCGAATTGGGCCGGATCTTTCTTGAAGGCCTTGAGCGCCTTCTTGGGGTCGGTCTCGGAGACGACGTGGTGGCCAAGCCGCTTCAATATGTTTCGCATGCTCTGGACTTGGGCCTCATCGTCATCGACGAGGAGGATGCGTTCCCTGCCCCTGGGTAGAATCCCGACCGTTTCCTGGGTCTCGATTTCCTCCGACGGCACCCGCGGGAAGAAGATGTTGAACGTCGTCCCCTGGCCGACCTCGCTGTAAACGGTGACCGCGCCTTCGTAATCCCTGATGATGCCGTGGACGACGGCCAGCCCCATCCCCGACCCCTCGCCGGGCTTCTTGGTGGTGAAGAAGGGGTCGAAGACCCGCTCGACCACCTCGGGCGTCATCCCGGTGCCCGTGTCCGTGACCGTCAGTCTGAGGAAAGGTCCGGGCTTGATTTCGGGATGGCGCAGGACCATCTCTTCGTCCACCTGGACCTCGACGAGCCGCACCTCCAGCACTCCGCCCCGCTCCCGCATGGCGTAGGCGGAGTTGTTGCAGAGGTTCATGACGATCTGGTGGATCTGGCTGGGGTCGGCCATGATGAACCCCGTCTCGGGCCCGATGTGCTCCCGGATCTCGATCGACGCCGGCAGCGTCGAGCGAAGGAATTTCAAGGCCTCTTTAACCACCGGGGCGATTTGCGTGGGTTGGCGCTCCTTCTCCTTCTGCCGGCTGAAGGTGATGATCTGCCGGACCAGGTCCCGGCCGCGCTCGGCGGCCTTGAGGGCCAGCTCGAGCTCAAGCCGCGACTGATCGTCCAGGGCGGCGTCCATAAGGACTAGCTCCGTGTTGATAAAGATGGGATTGAGGATGTTGTTGAAGTCATGGGCGATGCCGCCGGCCAGCGTCCCCAGGGCCTCGAGCTTCTGAGCCTGGCGAAGTCGTTGCTGAAGGCGGACTTCGGGCGTGATATCGCGCTCGACCACCAGGGAATTGATGATGTGTCCGGACAGGTCCCGGATCGGCGACACCGAGATTTCGAGCTCGCGGGATTGGCCGTTCCTTGTCCTCCGGGTCGAATGCCCGCTCCAGATTCCGCCGCCCCGCACGGTTTTTTCGACATCTCCGACGAGGCCGTCCGCCCCCTCGCCGGCCGGCAAATCATAATAACGGCGGCCCAGGAGCTCGGCCCGGGTCAACCCGCTCGTGATCTCGAATGCCGGATTGGCGTAGATGATGAGGCCGGCTTCATCCATAATGGCCATCCCCCTGTCGGCTTGCTCAACCGCCGCCGCCAGGCGCAGACGCTCCCGCTCGGCCTCCCGGCGCTCCCGCATGTCCAGGCCGATGCCGATCTGCCCTCCGTCGGACAATCGCACGGCTGCCCAGGAGCTGTCTATCCCCTCGCCGGCGCTGGTCCTGATCTTATGCTCATGCCATCCAGGTATGCCTCCGGCTTCGAGACCTTGGGATCCCGGGAATCCCAATTTACCCGGCTCCGCGCCGATAACCGCCAGTTTATTCGCCTCTTCCTTGGACCAGCCCAGCAGGCGCTTGAACTCCCGGTTGGTCAGTTTGGCCTTGCCCGATGAATCGAAGAAGCACAGCATGACGGGAATATTATCGATGACGGTCTGGAGGGTCTCCTTTTGGCTTTTGAGGTCGGCTTCGATGAAATGGCTGTGCGTAACTTCGGCCTGGAGCAGTTCGTTGGCATCGGCCAACTCGGCCGTCCGCTGCCCGACGCGCTGCTCGAGTGTCTCGGTCAGCTGCTGGAGATCCCCGGTGCGCTGACGCAGGGCTTCCTCGGCCCTGGCGTGCGCCTCCCGCAGCCGGATCGAAGAGATGCCGTAAGCCACGTCATTGGCCAGCTCGGTGAGGAGCTTCATCTCATCGTCGGCGACGGCGCCGGGCTGCTTGAAATAGATCGAGATGGCGCCGAAAGTCCCGCCGTCCGTTAGCAATGGCAACACTAGTGAAGAGGCGTAGCCGCGGGCGAGCGCCTGCTCACGCCACGGCGCAAATTGTGGATCGGTCAACATGTTGGGGCAGGCGCAGGGCTTTCCGGTTCGGATGGCCGTGCCCGTGGGGCCGTGCCCGCGCTCCCCATCCGCCCAGCTGATCTTCAATGTCTCGACATAGCCTTTCTCAAACCCGGCGAAGGCCATCGGCAGGACCGATTTCTCTTCGTCATCTTCGGCGTAGCCGATCCAGACCATCGCGTGGCCACAGTCTCTCACGATGATCTGGCAGGCCTCTTCGAGAAATTCCTTCTCGTTCTTGGCGCGCATCATGGCCTGATCGCTGTGGCTGAGCGCCGTGAGCGTCCGGTTGAGCCGGCGAAGGTCTTCCTCGGCCAGCACCCGGCTCGTGATGTCGAACCCGTAAATGCGCAGACGGCCCGTCTCCGGAACCAAGTACATCGACTGGTGATACCAGCGCTCACCGACTCTGACCTCGCGAGTCGGGAGGTTGCCCGCCGGCCGGCGGAACGCGTGGGCGGCCAGGGTCTTCCAGTCCGCCAGCCACGGATGGTCCGGGCCGGAAATCTGAAGATCAGGGAACAGCTTCCGGGCCGCCGGGTTGGCGAAACGAACCCGCCCCGCCTCATCGACCTCGACCACCGGCTGAGGATTGAGCATCGGAAAAGAGGCAAGCCGGCGGGTCTCTTCTTCTATGCGTTTGCGCTCCGAAATGTCCCAAGTGAAGCCGACCATCCGGCCGCCCTCGATATCCAGGTAGGAAGCGCGGATCTCGGCATCGAAGACGGTCCCGTCCTTGCGGCGATGACGGCTTTCGAACTGGTGGTGACCGTGTTCGCGCAAGTACCGGATGTGGCCACGGACTTCGTCGGGCGTTTCCTTGGCCTCGAGGTCGGAAATCCGCATGCTCAAGAGCTCTCCCCGGCTGTAGCCGCTCATGAGGCAGTAGGTGTCGTTCACCTCGATGAGTTTTCCTTCCAGATCGACAACCCAAAAACCCGCATTGGCCGTCTGGAGGACCTTGGAATACTTCAGCGTTTCTTTTTTGAGCGTCTCCTCGGCCTGCTTGCGCGCGGCGCTCTCGATGATCTCCCACCGGCCCCGGCGCTTGATGAGCGCGAACTCGTGGTTGGCGACGACGTCGATGATTTCCGAAGCCCCGCATTTTTGGAGCGAGTAAGTGCACAAGGCCAGCATGCGACGCCCGCCGATGACGCTATTAACGGCCTCCTCGTACCTGCGGAAATCCTCCCAATCGGCCTGTTCGAGCCAGAATGTGTTCCCGCTCAGCCGCAGGCCTTCGTATCGCTTCCCCAGGGCCGCCCCGAGCTTGTCCGCCCATCCCTTCAGGACCTCCTCGGCGGAGAATTTGCCCGAGCGGACATACCATTTTTTATAATCGATGATCTCGATCTGCCCGTGGCGAAGGCGCCTGTCCAGGTCGGGGACGGCCGCCTTGAGCGCGGCCTTGGCCTGCCGGACCTGGAGGGGCTCGGAGGTCACCCACATGCATAACTCGTTGGCCTCCAGGCCCTTTTTGAAATAGGGGACAAGCATCTCGATCAGGTCCCGGTCGGTTTCATAGAACTGACAGAAGTGCGTCCCCCAGGGGACATCGCCGATGGCCTCGATCCCGGTGTGTCTCATGGTGCTTTCCTTTATTTTCTTTCCGTGAATTCGGCCCAAGAATGCGGCAAACCCCGCTGAAATTATTATATCTGCTTAAAAATGATCGAGCAACCCGCGGCCTGGGACAAGGCCCGGGCTTGAAACCGGCGACGGGGTGCGGGGGCATGCGCCGGCCTGGGGACGGTCCTGGACCGGTCCACCGTTTGGCGGGAGCCGCGACCCCGGGGCTTCTATTCCGACGGGGTCTGAACCTGAGCGGGCAGCGGGCGGCCGTCCGGGCTGAGCCGGACAACCGCCCAGATCTTGAGGTCTTCCGGAATCTCGGGATCGTTCGGGCTTATCCGGCCCGGACGCATCGCGCCGCCCCGGCCTCCGTAACCGCCGACCGGGGGCATTCCGCCCGTCCCCCCGATCCTGCCGCCCGGACCGCGGGGCAGGTTGTTGAGGTCGAATTTGCCCGTTTCGAACCCGATGCCGACCGTCCCTCCGGGGGGCGCGCCCACCCCGACGGCGTCCCGGCCGGCGGGCGCCAGCGGGACCCTGATTTCGTATACGAAGCTCCTCCCGGACGTCACGGCCTTGAGCTCGAATCCTTCGATGTCGGCGATATCAAGGATCTCGGGCTCGGAGCTTCCCGGCCGGCAGATCTCAATGTCGGTCAGGTTGCCGCCGACCTCGCCCGGCTCCTCGGCTTCATCCGGCTCCTCTCCTTTCCACATCCGCTGTTCGCGGGAGCTCAGGCCGACGGGGTACTTGATGCCCAGGGCCTTTTTTCTCCCGCCTCGGGGGTCAAACCAGACCGTCAGCCCCGACCTGAGGAGCTGGCGCTCCACGGCCCCGTCATCGGTCCTCAGGCAAATATAGAGGGAGTCCCGGTCGTTCAGAAAACCGAGTGAGACTTTCTGGCCCCCGACAACAAAAAGGCGGCCGGCCCAGTCGTCTGCCTTGCCGTCGATAACGATGCGGCGTTCCGGAGGCTGGCTTTCTATCTGGAAAGTCTTGAATGAGCTGCAAGCGGCCAAGCCCCCCAAAAGGAGAACTACGGCCGCTTCCGGCGCCCACCGGATCCGGCCGGGCCGCGCCGTCCGGCTCGCCGGCCGTTTCATGATGATACGCAGCATCTTTTCCTCCGCTCGAGGTGCATCATAAACCATCGCGCCCGTCATACCTCAGGAACCGATTATATCATCCCTGGAATCGGGCACTGGTCAGCGCGAGGGTTTCCGGGATCCGGTAAATCCCGGCCTGCCGATTAACTTCTGGCGGCCGTCCCCCGCACATGTCACTGGCAATTATGCAATTTGCGTGCCAAGGTTCTCCTGCGAGACAGCGCTCCCGAGGCAGGGTGCCCCGTCCTCGGGCGAGGACGGATGTCTCCGGGCCGGCGGCAGGAACCGGCCTCGGCTATCCGACTTCCTGGTTGGCGCGGCGGAGGAGGGCCTTGATATAGGCCAGGCAATAGGCGGCGCCGGCCCGCCGGCTCTCGTCGCCCGCCAGACCGGGGACGTGGTCCGCCCCCAGGCCCCCGTTGAAGCGGACCTCGCGAAGCGCTCTCATCACGGCGTACATGTCGACGTATCCGTCGTCGGGGAAGGTCTCATAAAAGCGGGGCAGGGTGGAGCTGACGTTCCGGAAGTGGACTTCGAGGATCTTGCCCCGGCCGCCGAAGTCGCGGATCATGTCGATGACGCTTTTTCCCGCTGCGGCCCCGGCCTCGGACCACGTCCCCACGCAGAAGAGTATCCCCCAGTTGGGGCTCGCGGCGAGCTCCTCGGCGCGCCGGAAGCCTTCGTAGGTGTTAAAAATACGGGTGACGCCGTTCATCCGCGCCACCGGCGGGTCATCGGGGTGAAGGGCGAGCTTCACGCCGGCCTCCCGGGCCACGGGGATAACCGCTTTGAGAAAATAGGCGTAGCCCGCCCAGACCTCTTCGGCCGTGAACTCGCGGTCATAGCGGGGCTTCTCGAGCTTGGCCCGGAAGAGGTCGAGGTCGAATTCGCGGGTGGTGTATCCATGATATTCCGAGGTTGCGGTCTGGTAGGTATTCCCGGGATGAAAGTCGTAGCTTGCGACCGGGATCCCGGCCTTGCCCAGGTTGCGCACGAACCCGCAGTAGGCTTCGATGTCCTTATCCCTTCCTGGAAGGCCGAGCTGGATGGCCGGCGACTGGTAGGACGTCTGGACGGCGGAGTAGACGCGGAGCCCGTAGCGGGCGCAGCGTTCCTGCGCGCCGCGGATGAGATCGAGGGGCGCCTCTTCGGCGCCGAACTGAAGCCTGGCCCACCGGACCCCGATCTGCTTCAGGAAGAGAAGCTCGTCATCGGTGACGAGGCGGGCGTTGATCTCCCTCATGACCTTGATGTTCGCGGGGTCGTCCTCGGCGACGGCGCGGCCGCCCGCTCGCGGCAGGTCCTCCGCCAGGGCCTTTCCGGGGAGGCAGCCCGCCAGGCCCGCAGCGCCCGCGAGAAGCCCCGCCTCGAGAAGATCGCGACGGCGCAGCGCGCCTCGCAATTTGGTGTTCTTATCTTTCTTTTCCTGGTGTGTCATTGAACCTCCTTGGCCTTGGACGGCCGGACACGCGCGGGCTGTCGAACGACAAGTAAACCCCATTCCCGGCGGGATTTCAACCGGAAAGCGCCGAGGAAGGTTTTTTCGCGTCGGCCGAAGGGTCAGAAACGGAAGCTCAGTCCCGTCAGGACACGGGTTTCGCCCAGGGAATCCTCGTCCGTCCGTTCGAGGGTGGTGAGGATGGAGGCCCGCCGGCCGAGACGGATGATCGATGACAGGCCGTAGAGGTGACTGTAAGGACGCCGGTCGACCAGCACCCCCGAGCTCGAAAGCCGGAGGAAGGCGTAGGATGTCCGGTAATACGCTTCAAGGTAGAGCGCGCGGCCAAGGTTTCGCCCGAGGGAAAAGTACCAGGCGTCCGAAGTGGAGCCCGCCGCGGTCTTGAACCTCGTGTCGGATACGGTCACGTCGAACCCGGAGCGGAGAAGGTCCGGGCTGAAAATCCCGAAGCTCAGCCGGTGCCGCTTCTCGTCTTCCCGGCGGGTCCGGTCCTGGGCGTAGCCGAAGAAAAGCTGGAAGTTCCGCCATGGCCTGAGGGTCAGGCGGCCGCCGATCGATTCGAACAGGAACCCGTCAAGCTGGGTTTCGCTGACCGGGCGGCCTTCCCGCAGGCTATCGGCGATCAACCGGGTGTCGACTGAAATGCCGTGATGATAAACGACCTGAAGCTCGACCTCGCGGGCCGGGGCGTACCGGACGTTGGTGAAAAAATAGCTCAGCTTTGAGGCGCCCCGGCCGCCCGGTCCCTGGAGGTCGTACTCGGCAGCCTGGTAGAGGAAAAACGACCTCCGCACGGGGACGTAGTTCGAGAAGAAAAGGACCGACCGCTCCGTCAGGCTCCCGTTCCGGACGTTGGCGTAGCCGAGGACATGCCGGCGGCCCGCGCGGCCCTCCAGGCTGAGGTAGCCGCCGAGCTTCAGGATGCCGCCGGCGTAGCCGAGCTTGAGAATCTTGGGCTCGAGCCCGCC
>Ga0154742_1096_pt1 | contig 11662 bp, 9 predicted proteins | sample Rifle2008BG16ft_FD_105750 | JGI IMG/M metagenome (GOLD analysis project Ga0154742, IMG submission 105750) | Candidatus Aminicenantes bacterium RBG_16_63_16 | reverse complement strand
TGTTATTTCAAGGACTTGCGCGGCACGCGCTGGTCGGCCATGGCCGCGTGGTAGGCGAGGGCCGCCTCGATCACGGCGTTCTTCATCAGGTCCTCGGCCCGCAGGGTGTCGAAGAAGTCCAGGTTCGTGTGCCCGGCCGTGCCGCCGATGCGGTCCTGGATGAACTGGAAGCCGGGGAGCCCGGCCGCGTCGAAGGGGACGTGGTCCGTGCTGCCCACGCTCTGGATGGAGAGCGCCGTCATGCCGAAGTCGCGGAAGGGCTCCATCCAGGCCGCGAAGATCCGCCGGACGTGCTCGTTGCCCTGGAGGTAGATGCCGCGGAACTGGCCGGCGCCGTAGTCCTGGTTGAAGTAGACCGAGAACTTCTCGTAGTCCGGCTTGACGCCGACCTTGGGATCTCTCGGGTTGCCGAAGTGGGCGTGGACGTACTCGCGCGAGCCGTGGATGCCCTGCTCCTCGCCGGCCCAGAAGGCGACCCGGATCGTCCGCCGCGGCTTCGCGCCGATGGCCTTGAGGATGCGGGCGGCCTCGAGGGCGACCGCGCATCCGGCGGCCGTGTCGCTCGCGCCGGAGGCCGCGTGCCAGCTGTCGTAGTGGGCCCCGACCATGACGATCTCGTCGCGAAGGTCCGTCCCCGGGATCTCCCCGATGACGTTCGCGGCCTTCTCGACCTTCTCGCCGACGCGGTTGCGGACCTCGACCTCGATCTTCACGGGGATCTTCCGGGCGAGGATCCGGTACATCCGGTTGTAGTGCTCGGGGGTCACGGCGATGATCGGCAGGGTCTTGAGCGTTTTCTCGCGCGACCACTTGTCCTCGTTCGCGCCGGGCCGGGAGAAGCCGCGGACCATGCCGAGCTGGCCGCCGTCGCACTGGAGGACCGCGACGGCCCCCTCGGCCCGGAAGAACTCCATCCTCTCCTCAGCCCTGAGAAGGTCGGGATTGGCCGGCGGGGGAGGAGTCGGTTTCCGTTGGGGCCGCGGCAGGACCGCCTCTTCCATCTGCTTCAGCTCCTCGGGGGTCAGGCGCGAAACGCCTTGGGTCAAGGCGGCCATGTCGAGGGGGTAGGGCGGAGTCGATAGAACGGTCGCGCCCTTGAGCTTGCCTCTGTAGCGGTCGAGGTCCTTTTTCGTCTGGATGTCGGAAGCGATGACCGCCGGCGAGACGACCTTGCCGTTCGTTCCGGACGTGTAGGCCAGCGGGAAGCCCACCATCGGTTGGTACTCCGGCTCGAGCATGTGGAGCGAGAAGTATTCGTTGTCCCAGGCGGCCCCGTAATCCATGAACGGCTCGATCACGACGTTCTCGAGCCCGAGCTTCTCCATTTTATCTTTGGCCCACACCTGGGCCCGCTTCATGCCCTCGGACAGGGTCAGGCGCGCGCCGAGGACGTCGGTCATGTAGCCGACGATGTCCATGACCTGGGAGCGCTGGAGTCCCTCTTCGCGGATCTTGGCGACCATGTCCCAGTCGACGGCCGGGTTCTGATCCGACGCGAACGCGCCGGCCACGATCGCGAGCGCGGCGGCTGCGATGACGCGGGTGATGGGCTTCATGGAGGACCTCCTCTCTAAGTTTTTTGAGGCCCTATTGTCCACTTTCGCTGCCCCCGCCGCAACCGGTTCGCGAAGGCCACGTAAAAACGGGGGCGTTTTTATGAATAAGTCAGGTTAGGCGAAGACCAGCTCGAATGAGCGCGGGCCGAGGATCTTCGTTCTTCCGTGTTCTCCGATCGCGAGAAGATCCTTGTCCCCAGTGACCAGAACATCGGCTTCAGCGGCGACGACGCAGGCGAGGATAAGGTCGTCGTCCGGGTCCCTGACCAGGCGCGGGAGCTTCAGATCCGGCGGGGTCTTTCCGGCCAGGGTCGAGATCTCGTTGAGAAGGACGATGGCGCTCTCGATTTCCTCTCCAGTCGCGCCGAGCTTTTTTTCAAGGGTCCGCTTGAGCTCCTCGAGGATGATGGGGCAGACGATGAGAGTGAATTCGCGTTTGTTGGCCCGTCGGAGGATCTTCGCGCAGAGTCCGTTCGCCGCGAAGGCGGCGACGAGGACATTCGTGTCGAAGACGGCCCTCACGAAACCGCCTTGAAGATATCGTCGTCCGTGACCAAGCCTTTGGCCTTGGCCTTGGGCGACAGGGCCTTGCGAAGGCCCGTGAACCGCTCTTCCCACAGGAATTCGCGGAGGGCCTCCTTGATGAGGTCGCTCTTCGTGCGGCCCGATTCCTTGGCGATCCGATCTAGCTCTTTGGCCATGTTCTCGGGGAAACTGACGGAAATGACCGCTCTCATGGGCGCCTTCTGTATTACATATTACTACACTTGAACGGAATGTCAACCGGAGGCGCCGAACGGCATTCCGGCTCAATATGAACAGACGGCCCGGCCGGCGCATATTCTCACTTTCCACCCTATGTATTTCTTGCGAACGCGGCGGGGATGCGGCCGGGCGCCTTGACTTGGAGCGGCCGGGGCGATATCTTCGGCGCGAAGGACGTCGGGATCGAGACAACGGGAGGGGACCATGTGCTCAACCAAGAAACGGCCGGCGATCGTCGCCTTCGCCGGACTCATTCTGATCGGACTGCCGCTCGGTTTATCGGCAGCCGTTAGGTTGCCGGCGGTCATCGGCGACCACATGGTCGTCCAGCAGGACAAGCCCGTGGCCGTCTGGGGCTGGGCGAACAAGGCCGAGCCGGTGACGGTCCGGTTCAACGGCCAGGAAAAGAAGGCTGTGGCCGACGCCGCGGGCAAGTGGCGCGTCGTCTTCGACCCGGTCAAGGCGGGCGGAGCGCCGCTCGAAATGACGGTGCGCGGCGCGTCGGGTCCGGACATCGTCGTCAGGGACATCCTCGTCGGCGAGGTCTGGCTCGCCTCCGGGCAGTCCAACATGGAATGGGCGATGTCGTGGCTGCCCAACCCGGCCCCCGAGGTCCTGCGGGCCGGCCACCCGGGGCTGCGCCTCTTCCTCGTCCCGAAACGCACCGCCTCCGAGCCCCGCGATGATGTCGAGGCGCAATGGAAGGTCTGCGCGCCGGAGGCGGTCCGGCCGTTCTCGGCCGTGGCCTACTATTTCGGGCTCGAGCTCCACAAGAGGCGGGGCGTTCCCGTCGGCATGATCGCTTCGGCGTGGGGCGGGACGCTCATCGAGCCCTGGACGCCGCCGGCGGGGTACGCGGCCTTTCCCGAGCTCGCGCCGATCCTCGACAAGCACCTGGCCCGCTTCGCCGAGTACCGGGACAAGCTGGGGAAAAGCCTGCCGGCCCTCGAGCCCGTCGAGAACCCCTGGGACAGCCCCCAGGCCCCGACGGCGCTTTACAACGGCATGATCCACGCCCTGACGCCGTTCGCGATCCGCGGCGCGATCTGGTACCAGGGCGAAAGCAACCGCAACGACGGCCTCCTCTACGAGAAGAAGATGGAGGCCATGATCCGCGGCTGGCGCGAGGTCTGGGGGCTCGGCGATTTCCCGTTCTATTACGTCCAGCTCGCGCCCTACAATTACGGCTACGACCGGAACATGAAGGGCAGCCCGGTCATCGACGCCCAGCGCCTGCCGCTCATCTGGGAGGCGCAGCGGAACGCCTTGCGCATCCCCAACACGGGCATGGCCGTCATCACCGATATCGCCGACCTCATGAACATCCATCCGACCAACAAGGTCGACGTCGGCCGCCGGCTGGCCTTGTGGGCGAGGGCTAAGACCTACGGCGAGAAGGACCTCGTCTATTCGGGTCCGCTCTACAAGTCGATGTCCATCGAGAACGGGAAGGCCCGGATCGCCTTCGACCACGTCGGCGGCGGGCTCATCGCCAACGACGCCCAGCCGCTGGTGTGGTTCGAGATCGCCGGCGAGGACCGGACGTTCTACAAGGCCGAAGCGGAGATCGTCGGGGACGCGGTCCTCGTCTGGAGCCCGCGCGTCACCGCGCCCATGGCCGTGCGGTTCGGCTGGCATGAGCTGGCCGTCCCCAACCTGGCCAACAAGGAGGGCCTCCCGGCCTCGCCCTTCAGAACGGACAGCTGGTAGGGGGCGCCCCCGGCAGCCCCTCTTTGCTGAATAAGCTTGACAAACGAGAAAAACGTAGTATTAATATACAACGTAGTAAAAATCGCCAACGAACAGGAGAGAAAAGAATGACTTTCGGAGCGTTTATTAAAGACGCGAGGATAAAAGCCGGCCTTACACTCAGGGGATTCTGCAGGCTAATGAACGTGGATCCGGGCAACTGGAGCAAGATCGAGCGGGGGCTGCTGCCTCCACCGAAGAGCAAGAAAGTGCTTAAGGAAATCGCTGCAGCCCTCAAGCTGGGCGAATATTCTGATGAATGGCACGCGCTCTTCGATCTTGCCAGCATAAGCTTCATCCCTACGGAGCTGATGGACGACCAAACGGTCGTCGAGAAACTTCCCGTTTTTTTTCGAACTCTTCGCGGTGAAAAACCTGCCCGGGAAGAACTGGAAAACCTTATCAAAAAAATCCGGCAGAGCTAGTGCTGGGATTAAGGACTTGACACGTATCCAACCTCCCCGGCTCACGTGGCCGCAAGTCCGAGAGAAAGCCGAGGAATTCCGGTCTGATAATGTTCTTCCGGTCGACCTCCTACCCATACCCATCATTGAGATCGTTGAGTTGAAGCTCAAACTTTCTCCCATCCCCATATTCCGTTTGCTCGAAGAAATCGACATCGACGGCTTCCTGACAAAGGACCTTAAGAGCATCTGCATCGATCAAGACGTCTATAATAATCCGCGTAAAGAAAACCGGCTCAGATTCACCTTCGCCCATGAAGTCGGCCATTTTGTCCTCCATAAACAAGAGATTCAGCTCTGCCGATTCCGCACACCCGGTGATTGGATGCGCTTTCGAGATGATTTTGAAGAGGACGATCTTTATTGGTTTGAGCAACAAGCTTATGAGTTCGCCGGGCGCTTATTGGTCCCCCGGGATCACCTCATCACCGAGATCGAACGGCTGGCTACAAAAATCCTGGAATACAAAAAGCTCGGTGGAAGCGATGAGGATAAGATCATCCATGCCATTTCGCGATCGATCTGCAAGAACTTTGCCGTCTCCGCGGACGTCATCGCCCGCAGGATCAAGAGCGAAAAGATCAGGCTTTAGCCGCAGCTGACAAACTGCGCTTCGCTATTTCTTCTTCCATACGGGCACGCCGCGGCCGGGCGTCCAGGGCGCGCCGGCGGCCTCGAGGTCGGCCTGGAGCTTCTTCAGGTCGACCTCGATCGTCTGCCTCATCTCCTCGATCAGCTTCTCGAAGCCGTCGGCAGCAATCTCGTAGCCGCGCCTGGCCATGGCCGTGATCGGGGCGGTCGCATCGAGCTGGGCCGAGACGCGATCCATGAGCGACGGTTCCGCCGGCTCGGACCGCATGCCGCGGGTCCGGTCGCCGAAAAGGACGGCGAGCTCGTCCTGGATGCGCTTCTCGATCGCCCGGGCCGTCTCGGCCAGCTTGGGGTCTGCTTTCGGCGCGTCGAGCAGGGCCTTACGGATGTATTTGAGGTTCTTCAAGCCGTCCTCGGCCGCCGCCCCCGCGCCCATCATGGCCCGCTGCAGCTCGCCGGCCTTCTTCTGGAAGCCGAGGAGGGCCGCCTTGTCCTTCTCCGGCAGGCTTGCCAGATTCAGCGATTCGACGACGAACGTTTGCGGCGCCGCGAGCGCCGTTATGACGCCGTCCGCGACCTTGGCCAGCGTGACCGTGAATCGCCCCGGTACGACCATGGGCCCGACCGGGTCGCGCTCCCACGACTCCCGCCGCGCCGTCTCGAGCTGGGGCGGGTCAACAGCCGGATAGCGCAGGTTCCAGGCCACCCGGTGCAGGCCCTTCGCCGCCAGCGCCGCGATCCGCCGCACGACCTGGCCCGCTTCGTCCTCGACGATCAGGACGACGGCCGGCTTCTCCTCGTTCTCCTCCTTGCGCAGGGCGTCCCAGCCGGGGAAGGGCACGTCCTTGCCGTCCTTGACGAGCTTGGCCTCCGCTTCGCGGCGCGCTTCGGCGGCCGACTTCACGCCGTCCTTGAGGTAGTAGGTGAAGACGGCCCCGAACGGCGGATTGGGCGCCGTATAATAATTCTCCCCCAGACATCCTTTCGTGTCCGAGTCGATCGGCCGGAGCGGCACGTACTGAAGGGCCTTCTTGACCGGGAAGAGCGCGGCCTTTTTCGCCAGCGACTCCTCGCTCATCTCGCGGAGCGGCCCGTAATCGTCGAGGACGAAGAAGCTCCGCCCGAACGACGCCCCGACGAGGTCCGACTCCCGCTCCTGGACCTCGATGTCGCGGAACGAGATCGTCGGGACGCCTCCGCCGAGCTTCAGCCACGTCTTGCCGCCGTCGATCGTCGCGTAAATCCCGAACTCGGTCCCGGCGAAGACGAGATCCTTCTTGACGTGATCCTGGGCGACCGACCAGACGATCGTCCGTTGCGGCAGCCCGCCGGCGATGTTCGTCCAGGTCCGACCCCTATCCGCGCTCATCATCAGGTAGGGCTTGTAGTCGCTCGTCTTGTGAATGTCGACGGCCGCGTAGACCGTGTCCTTGTCGTGCTTCGAGGCCATGATCTCGTTGACGAAGAAATAATCGGGGACACCGGCTATCTTATCGATCCGCCGCCACGTCTTGCCCCCGTCATCGGTCACTTGGATGAGGCCGTCGTCCGTCCCGGCGTAGATCAGGCCCTCGGCCAGCCGCGACTCGCTCAGGCTGGTGATCGTCCCGAACTGGGACATGGCCCCGTGGTCCCAGAGGGCGTCGGCGCTCCACTGCCGGCCCATGATCTTCTGCTCGAGGCGGAAGATGCCGCGGGTCAAGTCGGGCGAGACGCGCGTCCACGAGTCGCCCCGGTCATCGCTCCGCCACACGAACTGGCCGGCGTAGTATAGCCGCGTCCGCGCGTGCGGGCTGATGACGACGGGCGAATCCCAGTTGAACCGCAGCGGCGGGTCGCCGGGCTCCGGCCGCGGGCTGATGTAGACCGTCTCGTGACTCTTCTTATCGTAGCGCAACAAGTTTCCGATCTGCCACTCGAGGTAGACCGTGTTCGGGTCCTCGGGGTCGATGGCCGTGGCGTAGCCGTCGGCGCCATACGTTATCAGCCAGTCGGCGTTGGAGATGCCGTGGGCGTTCACGGTCCGCGACGGTCCGAGCTGGCTGCCGTTGTCTTGGGCCCCGCCGTGGACGTTGTAAAAGGGAATGGCGTTGTCGAGGGCCAGCTTGTAGAACTGGGTCACGGGCAGGTTCTCGAAGAAGCGCCAGGTCTTCGCCGCGTCGTAGGTCTCGTAGACGCCGCCGTCGCTGCCGTTGAGGATGTAGCCCGGGTCGCCCTTGACGAAGGCCATGGCGTGGTTGTCGCCGTGTTTGTTCGTCTCGTCGACGCGCCGCCAGGTCTTGCCGCCATCGTCGGTGGCCCTGAGGCCCGGGTCCATCTGGTAGACGCGGTCGAACGCGTTGGGATCGGCGAAGATCTCCTGGTAGTAGTGCGGGCCCGTGCCGCCGCTGATGTAGGGATTGCGCTTCTCCCAGCTCTCGCCCCGGTCGGCGGACCGGTAGAAGCCCTTCTCCTCCGGCCCGGCCTCGACAGTGGCGTAGACAACCCGCGGGTCGATCGGCGAGACGGCCAGCCCGATCTTGCCCATGTCGCCCTTCGGCAGCCCGACCGTGAGCTTGCGCCAGGTCTTGCCGGCGTCGTCGCTCTTGTAGAGGCCTGACTCCGGCCCGCCGCCCATGAACGCGGCGACGCTGCGGCGCCTCTGGTAGGCCGCGGCGTAGAGGATATCGGGGTTGGCCGCGTCGAACTCGACCGACGTCACGCCCGTGTCCTTCGAGATCTCGAGGACGGGCGTCCAGGTCTTGCCGCCGTCGGCCGTCTTGTAGAGGCCGCGCTCTCCCCCCGCGGACCAGAGCGGCCCCTCGGCGGCGACGAAGACGACGTTCGAGTCCCTGGGATCGACGAGGATCCGGCCGATGTGCTCGGACTTCGCGAGGCCCACGTTCGTCCAGGTCCGGCCGCCGTTCAGGCTCTTGTAGACGCCGTCGCCGAAGCCGACGTGCCTCCCACTGACGTTCTCGCCGGTACCCACCCAGACGGTCTCCGGGTTCGACGGATCGAGGGTGATGCATCCGATCGAATAGGACGGCTGGGCGTCGAAGACGGGCGCCCAGGTCGTGCCGGCGTTCTCCGTCTTCCAGACGCCGCCCGAGCCGACCGCGACGTACCAGGTGTGGCGGTGGAGCGGGTGGATGGCGATGTCGCTGATCCGGCCCGACATGACGGCCGGGCCGATGCTGCGGAACGCGAGCCCCGTCAGGAGCTCCGACGTCAGCCGCGCCTCGGGCGCGGCCTTAGCGGCCGGCTTGGCCGCTTTGGCCCCGGTCTGGGCCGGAGCTGGGACTGTCAGGGCTACCGATAGGGCCAGGCAGAGAACGACGGTGACGAGTGTCTTTTTCATGGGGACCTCCACATAGGCGGAATGCGATTATGTTCCGTCCCCGAGGTCGATTTCAAGCGGGAGCCGAAGCTACCCTCAATGGATAAGAGCGGCCTGGGAAACGCGCAGGTCCTCTTTCTCTCCGCCCGTCCTGACCCACTGAGGGATGAATCCGTCGCCGAATTGGATCAGCTCGAGATAGGACCGGCCGGCCTGGCCCGCCCATTCTCCCGTCCCACTCACGAGGACCGAGCTGTAGGCTCCCGGGATGCGAGGAGGCCCGATTTGGACGTTGTTGACGCGGGCGTAGGCGTCCAGGCCGTACTTCGGCCCGGGGAGCAAGCGCTGATTCTGCCAAAACAGGCTGATGATCTCGGGAGGGTTGTTCCTTGCGACCAGGACCTCGTCGCCCGGCTTCGGCGAAAGATCGCCGACGGCCAAGGAGAGCCCGCCGAAAGGTTCCCCGCCGACCTCGTCGATGAGCTTCTCGAAGAGGAAACCGCGCCCGGAGGCCCAGCCGACGATGGAGCCGTACCTGGTCCCGCTCTTCGTCCGGTAGCAGGCGATGATCGCCTCTTCGGTCCCTCCGGGGATGACGTTGCCGATTTTGAGCCCCCGGGCCGACGTGCTGCCGGGCAGGGTTTCGATCTGCACGACCTGCGGCCGGCCGTCCTGCCAGCGGAGGACGAGCAGCCAACCCCGATCCGGCGTCTCCGCCCCTTCCTCCCCCTCGGCGGCGGTGGCGAGGATCTCGTTCTTCCCGTCGGCATCGACGTCGCCGACCGCGGCCGATCTCATGAGGAGGTTGGTATTCGGGATGAACGAGGCTTGCGACCAGATCATCCGCAGTTCGCCCGCCTCGGGGTTGAATTTGAAGGCCGCGAGGGAGTGGGCCGTGACCGTGAGGATCTCGTTCCCGGGAAGCCCGTCGATATCCGCGATGAGGGTCTCGACCGACTCGAAGTTGTCTTTTTCGAAGAAGCACTGGCTTACGTCATAGAACGTCGTCTTCCACCAATCCTTGAATCCATGCTTGTAAGCGTTGATGAAGAACCGGATCTTGGAGGTCGTATAGTCGCCGGCCTTCTCGAATTCCCGGCAATATCCCGGGGCGGCGATCTCGTGGCCGGGTTCTCCGTCGAGATCTCCTACGGCCAGGCTGGAATGCCGGCCCGGCTCGATCCGCCAAACCTCGAAGAGAGTTGCGTCGTTCTGCTGCCGCCACAAGCGCAGTCGTCCGTACCCGGCGAATTCCGTCTCCACGAGATCTCCGGGGACGATCAATAGAACCCCCGCCGACGCAGGGACCCCGCTTGCGGCCGGTTTGGCGGGGATGGCCGGGCGGGGGCGCGAAATGATGAACAATCCGGCCGCGACGCCGAGCAAGCCTAAAGGGACCAGCAGGAAGGGGCTTCTCCAGAACCTGCGGGGCCCGGGAACCGGCTCGGGCTGGATTGAGCCGTTCCCCAACCGCGATTCGAACCAGGCGTCGAGCTCGTTCTTGTAGGCGAAAATCCGGGACCGGGGGGCTCCCTCCTGCCTGTGGACGGGCAGTCCATTCTCCTTTTCCCATCGAAGGCATGTGCGGACGCCGCTCTTGAGATAGGCCGCGATCTCTTTCCAGGTGGAGAGGATGTCCCCCTTATTATTGTCGGGTCTCATAGGCGATGATTCTACGAAACTCTCCTCTCCGAATCAAGGCCGGCGACGCCCCCAGGCTCTTCGCGGCCTCCGGGCTACCGGATCTCGGGCCGTGTATATGGATAGCAGGGGGCCCGGTAGACTTCCTTTAGTATTCCTGTCTGTAGGTCACCATCGAGGGTCATAATGATCAGGCCATCGAATTCGTTGTCATCGAGGTTAAAGAGGACCTCGGCGCGGCCGTCGCCGGTGAGGTCGTGAACCCGGAGATCCTCAAGACGATAGACGCTGAGTTCACAGTCGTTCACGATCACGTATGAACCGTCCACATAGGCGAGCGTGGTTATACGCGAAGGCTGTCTTTTCTTCCCCCAAACGGCCAGCGCGACCTCACCCCTGCCGCCAATATCGCCGTCGACGTTGCCGCAGTCGAGGCCGTAGGCCATGTTGCCGTTCAGGTCCGGGCTGGCGGCGACGAATTCGTAGGCTCCGGTCTGCCATTTCCAGACCATGAGCCGCTCGTTGGTCCCCGTGGATATGACCTCGTTCTGGCCGCAGTTGTCGACGTCGCGCACCCGGACGTGGGTCAAGTTCAGCACACTCGCGTCACCGCACTGATCCAAAGGAACCGGAGCGGCGGGATACTCCACCCAACCGCCTTCAGTGCTTTTCCAGATCCACGGTTTTTGTTCGGCTTCCACCACGATCTCGACGCCGGGAACGCCATCCGCATCGCCGACATCGATGCTGTCCAGGGCGGCCCTGTAGATCTTAAGGCACTCGCTTGTAAAAGAAGCCGCGGGGGCGCCCTCGGTATGGGTGATCCGGTAAACCAAGAGCCGGGATCCCCGCATCAAGACGAGCTCATTTCCCTGGAAACGGCGGTCGACGTCGGCGACCCAGGAATCGCGAAGCAGCGTACTCGGCAGCTCGCCCAGCTCGCCCGTAGACCAGCTCGGTTCTCCGTCGTATGAAGCCCCCTCTTCAAAAACATGTATCCGAGAATTGTAGTAGGCGACTTGGTTCGGCTTCTTGCCCGCGGTTCTCGTGTAATAGTAAACGGAGGCCACGATCTCATTCTGACCGTCGTTGTCGATGTCACCCAACCTGACGCTGGGATTGCCCTCGAGAGGAGCGCTCTGCCAGGCCATTCTATAGCTGCCGTTCTCATAAACATGCTGACAAACGCGGTTTTGATAGGCGTTCAAAACCTGAACAGACCTGAGCTGTAGTGGTCGTCCTTGTGTTTGAGCCTGCACAATCTGAGAACTTAAGAACAGGGAAATAACGACGACAAGGGCCAGAGAAGCCCCCACTCGGACCGTTTTGTTGTTCGCCATCATATACTCCTTTGGGTAAAATTCATGCCTTCGTTTGAAAATTGCACCGCTTCGCGGATAGAGTCAAGAGGGACGTTAAGGATGGCGTATTCTGGCCTAAAATGGCGTTATGCTGGTTCCCTGTAACCCCCTAGCCCCGGAGCCCGATTTCCCCCTGGGGCCTTGATTTTTCGGCCTCGGGCCCGTATTGTTAGGTCAGGACCCAAGATCCGAAGGAGGTAAGAATGGGCGCGTTCG
>Ga0154742_1050_pt8 | contig 11664 bp, 8 predicted proteins | sample Rifle2008BG16ft_FD_105750 | JGI IMG/M metagenome (GOLD analysis project Ga0154742, IMG submission 105750) | Candidatus Aminicenantes bacterium RBG_16_63_16 | reverse complement strand
CGGCGCTGCGGAGGGAACGCGCAATGCCAAAATCCATGATCTTAGCGTTTCCCTCTTTATCCACCATGATGTTCTGCGGTTTGAGGTCGCGGTGAATAACACCCAAGTCGTGCGCTTCGGCCAGCCCTTCCGCCAATTGCTTGGCGATCGAGATGGCTTTTCCGTTCGCGAGCGCCCCGCTTTCCTTGATCAGCCCCTTGAGATCCTGCCCCGGCACGTACTCCATCGTGATGAACAGTTCTTTGCCGTCCTGGTGGAGCTCGTGCATTCGGCAGACGTTCTTGTGGGTGATCCGGCGGGCCAGCTTGATCTCGTTACGGAAGCGCTCGACCGTTTTTTCATCAAGCGCGATATCAGGATGGAGGACTTTGAGGGCGATCTCCTCGCCGACCTCTTTATCGTAGGCGCGGTAGACGATACCCATCCCGCCGGCGCCGAGCTCTTCGATCAGCTCGAACCGCCCGGCGAACAGCTCCCCTTTGCCCAGTCCTTCGGGCGTTGTCTCGAGAGTCTTAGTGACGGAAAACCCTGCCTTGTCAGGCTCTCTGTCCGGCAGACTTGTGCCTCCCCCTCCTGGTCCCCCCGCGGCGCTTTTGCCTGCCCCCTGTGCTTCCCTTTCGGCTGTTTCGAGCTTAATCCCGCATTTCGCGCAGAAAACCGACTCGGCCTGGTTATCAAACTGACATTTCGGGCAACAAGTCGCCATTCAATCCACAGGAAGCTAACTTGGGCCAAGAATATTGATTTGCGGGTCGCCTGTCAATCAGCGTTTTCACTTGCACCGGGGGAGTGATATGATTCCGGCGAAGTGAGGAGGAAATCATGAAAACCCGGAAAATAATATTGACCGCAGCCGTTCTGGCCTTCCTGACCATGGTAGTTCCGGTTTGGTCCCAGCCCGCGCGAATTCTGGTCAACCAGGTGGGATACGACCCGGCCGGCTCCAAAAACGCCGTGGTCCAAGGCCAACTGGGCGATACGTTCGATACCTTCACCGTGCGCGAACTCGCCACGGGGACGGCGGCGCTGGCCGGGAAAGTCCGTACTGTAGGTCCCGTCCAAAAATGGAAGGACTGGGTATTCGGGACGATCGATTTCAGCGCGGTGACCAAAGAAGGAAGCTATGTCATCGAGGTCGCGACTGGGCGCGGAACCGTGACCTCGCACCTGCTGACCATTCAGAAGAACGCCCTCGAAAGAAACACGCTGTCCGACGTCATCTACTATTTCAAGGGCCAGAGGTGTTCCGGCCCCTGGGACAAGGCCGACCGGGCGATGCGCTTCGAGGGCCGGGACGGGGTCGTGGACGTCCATGGCGGCTGGTTCGACGCCTCGGGCGATTACGGTAAGCATCTCTCCCACCTTTCTTTTTCGACTTTCTTTAATCCGCAGCAGATCAGCTTGACCGCCTGGAGCCTGTTCGAGTCCCTGCGCGAATTGGACCGCCGCGCCGACCCGAATTTCGTTCAGTACAAAAAGCGGCTTTTGGATGAAGCCTTGTTCGGCGCGGACTATCTCGTTAGGATAAAAAACCCCCAGGGGTCGTTTTACATCACGGTCTCGGCCCGCGGGCCGGAGAAGAGGCCCGAGGATCGCCTGATCACGCCCAAGGCGACGCGCCACATCATCCTGACCACGGAGACCAAAGATAAGTTCCGGGATTACGGGCGCGAGCGCGAGTTGAACGAAGCGGCCCACGAGGCCGGCTACAGGGAAGGCGCTGGATTGTGCATCGCCGCCCTGGCGATGGCCTCGACCTCTAAGGTCTCAGGGGATTTCGGGAGCGCCGATTACCTCAGGGCGGCCGAGGACGCTTTCGCGTTTCTTGAGAAATCAAACTCCAGGTTCCTGAACGACGGCAAAGAAAACATCCTCGACGACGCCTGCGCGCTGCTTGCGGCTGTGGAGCTTCTCCGCGCGACGGGAAAACCCATCTACCGGGAGGCGATGGACAGACGCGCGCGGAGGCTCGAGGCGCGGTTGATGACGGACGGCGCGCATGTCAACTATTGGCGGGCCGACGACGGCACCCGGCCGTTTTTCCACCCGGTCGACGCGGGTCTCCCGGTCGTGAGTCTTCTCCAATACACCGAGGTCGCCGGACAACCGGAGCGGGCTCGGGCGCTCGACATCGTGCGCAAATCCCTGGAGCACGAGCTCGCCGTCACCGCGGAAGTGGCCAATCCGTTCGGCTACAGCCGGCAGCTCGTCCAGGATAAGACGGGCGCGCGGCGGACGAGCTTCTTTTTCCCGCACAACACCGAAACCGAGCCGTGGTGGCAGGGCGAGAACGCGAGGCTCGGATCTATGGCCGCCGCGGCGCGGCTGGCCGTCCGGCACTACGCCGCCGACACGAAATTCGGCCGGCAGCTCGAGGCCTTCAGCCGGGACCAGCTCAACTGGATCCTGGGGCTCAATCCCTACGATAGCTGCATGATGCAGGGCAAGGGCCGGAACAACCCGGCCTACATGTTCTTCGACTCCTATGAATATACCAACGTCCCCGGCGGGATCGTCAACGGCATCACGGCCGGGGTCAAGGATGAGCAGGACATCGACTACTACCTCCATTTTGCCCAGACCGGGAAGGACGATGACTGGCGCTGGGCGGAGCAGTGGCTGCCCCACGCCGCGTGGTACCTGTACGCTGTCACGTTGGGAACAAACTGAAACGGTGAGAGCCGGCCTGGAGATATCAAAATTCGAAAATAGATAGGCCGTCCCCAGTTTTATCGGGGAATTGATCTTCTGGCACCACTTGCTGTCGGATCAAGGGGAGCGAAGCGCCTGGTCGAGGTCGGCGAGGATGTCCTCGACGTCTTCGATGCCGACGGACAGGCGGGCCAGCCCGTCACTGATGCCGACCCGGTCCCTCTCCTCCGGCGTCAGGCTGCGGTGGGATGTCGTCGCCGGGTGGAGGACAAGCGTGTACACGTCCCCCAGCGTCGTCGCCGGCAGGCAGAGCTCCAGGGCCTCCATGAATCGAAACACCTTGACCCCGTCCGCGCCGGCGATCTCGAAGGACACCATGGCGCCGAAACCGCGGTCGCCGAAGAGCCGCCTGGCCACGGCATGCTGCGGATGCGAGGGTAGACCGGGATAGTTGACGCACCCGATACCCGGCCGGGCCGCGAGCCACTCGGCCACCACCTTCGCATTGGCGCACTGCTTCTGCATCCTGAGCGGCAGCGTCTTGAGCCCACGCAGGGCCAGCCAGGCCTCGAACGGTCCGAGCACGCTGCCGATAAGCTTGTTAGCCTCGTAGAGCTTGCGCCGGTTCTCCGCCGAGGTGACGACGACCCCCGCCATGACATCCCCATGGCCGCCGATGTATTTTGTCGCGCTGTGGATGACGTAATCCGCCCCGCAGGCGAGAGGGGTGAAGAGATAGGGCGTCGCGAAGGTGTTGTCGATTAGGCACTGCGCGCCGTATCGATGCGCCAGTTCAGCCAGGGCGGGAACGTCGGCGACCTTGAGCAGCGGATTGGAGATGATCTCTGCGACGAAGGCCGCCGGCCTTGTTTCCGAAAGGGCCGCCTCGACGGCGGCGAGGTCGGCCATGTCGACAAACCTGGCCTTGACACCGAGCCCGGCCAGCAGCCGTTCGATGAGGGTCGTCGTAGCGCCGTAGAGATCCTGGGCCGCCACGATGGCGGTCCCGGCGCGCACTCCGGCCGCCAGGAGCGCCACATGAATAGCCGCCATGCCCGAGGAAAATCCGAAAGCCGCTTCGCCGCCCTCGAGGTTGGCCACGGCTTCTTCCAAGGCCGCGACCGTCGGGCTCCCGTACCGGGGATAGACATAGCCCGGCCGCGTCGTGGCGAAGATCGCGTCGAGCTCATCCATGCTGTCATAGACGAAACCCACTGTTGGATGGATGGGCGTGGCGACCGGCACGTAGTCGGCGGGCCTCACTCCCTCTCCCGCATGGACGGCGCGCGTCCCGAACCCGCGATTATTTTTGGTCATCCCGTCACCTCCTGCAATCTAGCTGCGGACGCTATTGATTATTCACAAATTCGTCCCTTTTTCAAAGGTGGAACCAGGGTCAGGGAATGTGCGAACAGGATCACCCGGGAGCAGGCGGCCATGGGGCCTCGCAGAGGAGTTCGGGCTGAGGACTGGCCCGACTATTTTTTCTTCGGGTTCCAGGTGCCCTGCGCCACCGCGGGAACGAAATTCGCCAGTCCCGGGGGCGGGAAGGGTATGGTCTTATCTCTCTCGGCGCTCATGTAGGCGGCCATCAGGAGCTCGCTCACGGCCGCGCCGTCCTCCCAGTTTTCCATCGGGCGGACGCCGTCGAGGAAGGAGCGCACCATATGGCGGTCCTCAGCGGTATACCCGTACTCGTTCTCCTCATCGCCGACGACCGGCATCAGGCCGATCTCGGCGTTCTGCTTCTCGACCAAGTCCTCGCCGGCTTTTCCCGCCACTTTCCGGCTGAAGAAGACCTTGAGGTTGGCATCCAGCGTGTTGATCTGCAGGGAATACTCGGGGCCGAGGAGCTCCATGCTCAGCCGGAGCCCGGCGCCGACGTAGCACCAGGATGTCGTTGTCTCGAGGACCACGATCTGTCCCTTGTCATCCTTGTATTCGATGAGCGAGCGGGCGAAATCCTCGGCCGGCCGCTTGAGATAATCCAGCTTGCCGCCGCTCGTCTCCGACAGTGCCTTGGCGTACTCGGGGATCTGCCACTTGAGGCAGGACGCGTAGGCCGTCACCTTGGTCGGGGTCAGGACGCTCCGGTCCGCCCCGGGCGGCGTCAGCAGGAACCGCGCGCACTCGACCGAATGGCACATCATGTCATTGAGGACGCCGCCGCCCTGGAGGCTCCCCTCCCAGAACCAGGGCATGTGCGGCCCGCTGTGCTCTTCGGCCGCCCGGGCCAGGTAGGGCCGGCCGGCGAGCGCCGCGCCCCTGGCCCAGACGATGGCCTTGCCCCTTGCCACGGCGGTCGAGAAGACCTGGTTCTCGAGGTACCCGTCGAGGAGCTTCACCTTCTTGACCAGCTTAAGGAGCAGCCGGGCCTCTTTCGCGTTCCGGCCGAGGGGCTTTTCACAGCAGATGCCCACGAGCTCGCCCTTGCCCGTCTCGAGGGCGTGGACGATCTCCTCCATGACTTCAATGCGCGTAAAATTCGGGGAGCAGATCCAGATGGCGTCGATCGCTGGATCGGCCACCATATCGGTGATCGTCTTGTAGGGATTGGCCTCGCCCACGTGGAGCTTTCTCGCCAGGCCGGCCGCCGCCGCGGCGCTCTTCGAGTCGGGATCATGGATCCCGAGGATGTCCCCGCCGCGGACGCCGGTCCAGCCGCGGATGTGGAATTTGCCGTTGAAACCGCCGCCGACGAGTCCAACGCCAAGTGTCTGTTTGTTCATGATTCACCTCGCTCCGATCGGGAATTTCTCAGCTCTTCGGCGGAATTCTATTCAATTTATATCTGCGTGTAAAGCATTGGGGCAGGGTGTCGGGCAGGGTCCTGTCACGGCGCGTCCCTGTCCGTCCTCGCGCCTCACCCGTCAAGAGAGGGGTCCCCGTCGCTCCGGGCGGGCAGGGACTAACGCCGTGCCACCCTGCCCGACACCTTGACGCCCCCGCCCGCGCGCTGCGGCGCGGATATTCATATTTTCCGTGGAGTGTGCTAAATTTCCCCTGGAGAGAAAGGAGCCGCGGATGCCAAAATATAAAATTGCCGTGCTGCCCGGGGACGGCGTGGGACGGGACGTCGTCGAGGCGGCGATGATCGTTCTCGAAAAGCTCGCCGTCGACGCCGAATTCGTCTATGGCGACATCGGCTGGGAGTTCTGGCGCGCGGAGGGAAACGCTCTCCCCGACCGGACGGTCCGGCTGCTCAGGGCGACCGACGCCTGCCTGTTCGGCGCCATCACCTCGAAGCCGAAGGAGGACGCGGCGGCGGAGCTCGGCCCGGCGCTCCGGGGCAAGGGCCTCTCCTATTTTAGCCCGATCGTCCGGCTCCGGCAGGAGTTCGACCTCTATACGAACCTCCGGCCGTGCAAGTCCTACCCCGGAAATCCACTGAACTACCGGGACAACATCGACCTCGTGATTTTCCGGGAGAATACCGAGGGCATGTACGCCGGGGTGGAGTTTTTCCCCCTGCCCGCCGGCGTCCGTGATGCGCTGCTTGTCCACCCCAAGATGAAGGCGTTCAAGGATACGCCGCTCGATGAGATCGCCCTTTCGACCCGGATCATGACCAAGAAGGGCTGCACCCGGATCGTCAGGGCGGCCTTCGAATTCGCCCGTAAGCACAAGCGACGGTCGGTGACGATCGTCGAAAAGCCGAATGTGCTCCGGGAGACGGGTGGCCTGATGCTCGGCGTAGCCCGCGAGGTCGCAAAGGACTACCCGGAGATCCCGCTCAAGGAAGCGAACGTTGACGCCATGTGCATGTGGCTCGTTAAAAATCCCCATGACTATGATGTCCTCGTGGCCGAAAACCTGTTCGGCGACATTATTTCCGACTTGAGCGCGCAGCTTGTCGGCGGGCTGGGATTCGCATCGGCCGGGAATATCGGCGACAAGTACGCCGTCTTCGAGCCGACCCACGGCTCGGCGCCCAAGTACGCGGGCCAGTACAAGGTTAACCCGATCGCCACGTTTCTCGCGGCCAGGATGATGCTCGAATGGCTGGGTGAGACCGGGAAGGGGAGGCGCCTCGAGGAGGGCATCGCGGCCGTCATCAAGGAAGGGAAGGCGCGCACCTACGATATGGGAGGAAGAGCGAGCACCCTGGACATCGGCCGCGCGGTGGCCGCCAGACTCTAGTCCCGGGCCGGCTCATGGGCAAGACGATAATAGAGAAAATCTTCCAGGCGCGCACGGCCGATGATGTGTCGCCGGGAAAGGTCGTCTGGCTCGACCTCGACGTCCGCTCGGCCCGGGATTTCGGGGGCCCGAACGTCGTCAAAAACTACAGGCTCGAGTACGACAATCTGCCGCTCGCGGACCGGAGCAAGACGTTTTTCACGTTCGACCTGTGCGCGCCGGCCTGCACGCTCCGGTACGCCGATAACCAGCAGGTCTGCCGGGAGTTCGCCCGGGAATTGGGGGTCGAGGTCTTCGACGTCGACCGCGGCATCGGCAGCCACGTCCTGTTGGAGGAGGGGCTGGTGAGTCCCGGCTCGACGGTGGTCGGCACCGACAGCCATCTGAATATCCTGGGCGCCGCCGGGAGCTTCGGGCAAGGCATGGGCGACGTGGACATCACCTTCGCCTTCCGCACGGGAAAAACGTGGTTCGAGGTCCCGGAGACCGTCAAGGTGGTCTTGAGGGGAGACCTCCCGGAAGGGGTGTCCGCCAAGGACCTGACGCTCTTCCTTAGCCGGGAGCTCGGGACATCGAAAATCGACCTCCGGGCGGCCGAGTTCTACGGCCCGGCGGTGGCCGGGCTGTCGCTCGCCGGACGGCTCACGCTCTGCAGCATGATCACCGAGATGGCCGGGATCATCGGCTTTCTGCCCGAGTGCTCCGTCGGGTCGGCGCGGGAGATCGAAGCCCTTATCGGGACGCCTTTTTCTCAGCCCGCCGCCGACTCCGACGCCGCCTATGCCGGGACGATCGAGCTCGATGTCAGCGGGCTCACCCATCTTGTGGCCGCCCCTCCCTCGCCCAACAACGTCGGGCCGGCTCAGGACCTCAGGGGTGAGAAGATCGACTCCGCGTTCATCGGCTCGTGCACGAACGGACGGGTGGAGGATTTCGCCGCGGCCGCGCGCGTGCTCAAGGGACGCCGCGTCCAGCGGGGGGTGATGCTCAAAGTCGTGCCCTCGACACGCCGCGTTTACGAGGAGCTCCTAGACAAGGGCATTCTCCTCGACCTCTTCGAGGCGGGCGCCATCGTCGTCAACCCCGGCTGCGGCGGCTGCGCCGAGGGCCACACGGGTCTGACGGGCAAGGGCGAGGTGCAAGTCAGCACAGGGAACAGGAACTTCCCGGGAAAGCAGGGGAAAGGAAAAACCTACCTCGCGAGCCCCGCCGTGGTCGCGGCCTCCTGCGTCCTGGGACATATCGCCGTCCCGGAGGATCTCTGATAATGTCCAAAACAACCCACCGCGGGCGCATCTGGGTCCTTACCGGCTCCTCGGGGGAACTCATCGAGGACATCGACACCGACCAGATCTATCACAACGCCCACCTCCACATCACGGAACTTGCGGAGATGGGCCGTTATGCGCTCGGCAACCTGGAGGGCTGGAAGGACTTCGCCGCCAAGGCGCAGCCGGGCGACATTCTGGCCGCCGGCCGGAACTTCGGCGCCGGCTCCTCCCGGCAGCAGGCGGTGGACTGTTTCATCACGCTCAAGGTGGGGGCCATCATCGCGCCGTCGTTCGGTTCGATCTACTTCCGGAACGCGGTGAATTCGGCGTTCCCGGTCCTTCTGTCGGTGAACCTCAAGAAGCTGGTCGCCGCCGGGAGCCTCGCGACAGGGGACGACATTAAGATTAATTTCGTGTCAGGAGAGGCTATCAACCTCACCAAGGAGCTCGCCTTCCGGGTCGAGCCGATGAGCCCTGTCCAGCGGGAGATCTATTCTCAAGGCGGCCTGTTCGCCTTCGGCCGGGCCGGCGGCGGGAAAGGCTGAAGTGCGGATCCTGGCCCTCGATACGACGACGAACTACGGCTCGGTTGCCATCCTGGACGAAACCCGGCTCGTCGCCGAAGTCGGGAGCGAAACGCCGCTCTCCCACTCCGCCCGGCTCCTGAGGTCGATCGACCAGCTGCTGAAGCTCGCCTCCTGGGATATCACGGACATCGGCGGGTTCGCCGCGGCCGCCGGGCCCGGGTCGTTCACCGGCATCCGGGTCGGGCTGAGCACGATCAAGGCGCTTTCTTTCGCCTCGGGAAAACCCGTGGCCGCGGTTTCTTCGCTCGCCGCGCTGGCCGCGAAGCTCAAGGACACCGGAGGGCGGCTCCTCTGTCCGCTCATCGACGCCAAAAAGGGCGAGGTCTACGCCGCCCTTTATGATTTTTGGGGCGCCCGGCTGAAAGAGATTATTTCCCAGGGGGCCTATGGGCCCGACACCCTGCTCTCGCTTCTCCCGCCGCGCCGCCTTGTCCACTTCCTCGGGACAGGCACGGAAACGTATGGAAACGAGATCCGCACCCGTCTCGGCGACCGGGCCCGGTTTCCGGCGAGGTCGCTTTTCATCGCCCGCGAGGTCGGCCTCCTGGGCCGGGAAATCCTGGCCGGGGGCGGTGGAGTGCGGGGCGAGGCGCTCGAGCCGATCTACTACCGGAAATCGCAGGCGGAGGATAAAAAATAGCCGAAGAAAAGCTCGCCGGCGAGGTCTTCCATCTGCGCCGGATGGAGGCCGCGGACCTGCCTTCCGTCATGGAGATCGAAGTGGTGTCGTTTCCCAACCCCTGGCAGGAGAGCACCTTCCGGGGCGAGATCCAACACCGTCCGATCTCTTTTCCCCTGGTCGTTGAGCACAGCGCCCACAACAGGGTGATCGGCTACATCGTCTTCTGGGTGATCGGCGAGGAAGCCCAGATCAACAACATAGCCGTGCATCCGGACTTCCGGCGGCTGGGCGTCGGCGAACGGGTGCTGAGGCAGGTGATCGCGCAGCTCAGGTCGAGCGGCGTCTCGATGGTCACGCTCGAGGTCAGGCCGTCCAACACCGGCGCGCAGACGCTTTACCGGAAGCTGGGGTTCAGGATGATCGGGCTTCGGAAAGGGTATTACACCAACCCGCCCGAGGACGCCTTCGTCCTAGCGCTCCACCTTTAGGGCGCGAATGCGCCGGGGACGTTCCCCACCAGGAGAAGGATGGGTGGCATGATGCCAGTCCCTGCCCGCCCGGAGCGACGGGGACCCCTCTCTTGACGGGTGAGGCGCGAGGACGGACAGGGACGCGTCATGACAGGACCCGTCCTTCTCCGGGGGGGACGCCCCGGAGGACTAGTGCCGTTCCCCGGCTGGCGCCGCTGGGATCTTGTTGTACTCGACGAGGAGCTTCAGGTACCACTCCGGATACTTGACCGGCAGCCGCTTCCTCGACTTGACGTCATAGATCCACTGATGGTTGTATTTGACGAGAAGCTGGTCGCCCAGCGTCCACCAGGTGCTGATGACGTTGTTGGCGTTGCCGATGCAGTAATCGGTCAGGAAGCGTCCGGCTTCTGCGGGGTCCTTTTTATAAAGGTCCTGCGCCCACCGGTCGATGTCCGGCGTCTTGTCTATGGCCGTTTTTTCGTATTTCAGCTGGGCCTGGCGGACGTCCTGGATGGCCAGGTTATAGAAAAGCTGCGTGTGGTAGTCGACATAATCGAAAGCCCAGCGGGCCGAGTCCCGGCTGAAGTTCCAGTGGTCGCCGACTTCGAAGGACTTCGGGATCTCCGTCATGCCGTTATAGAGCGGCATGTAGCAGGACGTGTCCTGGGAGCCCCAGCAGAGCCAGACGATGCCGCCGACGGGGTTGGGGAGCCAGCCCCGGCTCTGGGTGATGGTCACGTATTCGGCGCGATTGACGCCGATGATCCGCGAGGTGCTGTAGCGCTTGCCCTCGAGCTCGAAGCCGTAGGGCAGGTTATTGGGATTGCCGAAGGGGCCGCCCTGGAGGCCGCGGGCGGGGTCATAAACCGTCCCCTCGCATTTGTCGCGGGTCATCTGCATGACATCATAGACCGAAAGCTTCTTGTCGGGCTTCACCGAAAACGGGAATTCCATGTTCGGCGTTTCCGGGCTGAACTTCTTCGAGGGCGCCACGAGGTCGAGATAGCGCCACAGCCTGACGCGCGAGCCGTTGGAGGAAACGGCGCTCACCTCGTTCGGCGAGTAGGCCCGCTTCCAGTTGAAAGGCTTACCGCTCTTGGGGTCGTAGAGCTTCTGTTCGACGGCGCAGGTGACGATGTTCGGCGAGAACATGAAATAGTCGGGGTTCTTGAGGTCGACTTCGCCGATCCGCGACTCGTTCGGGCAGACGCTGACCTCGTCGTCCGGCACCCGCTGGGCGCACCAGACCGCGCCGGGCTTGCCGCTCTGCGGGGTCCACAGCGGGCCGACGGGCATGATCTCGAACACCCAGACCTCGTTCGGGTCGGCCACGGCCAGCATCTCGCCCGTGTCGGTGAACCCGTAGCCGTATTTCTCGCCCAGCTCGCCCATCACCTTGATGGCGTCGCGGGCCGTCTCGGCCCGCTCCATGGCCAGGAGCGTCAGCATGGTGATGTCGAACTTCGCCGTGGGCGTGTTGTTCTCCATCTTTTTCTGCGTGCCGATCGTCGACTCGCCGATGGCGACCTGGTTGTCGTTCATGTAACCGAAATCACCGTGGATGTAGCCGTAGGTGTGGGCGGGTTGGGGAATTTCCAGGCCGGCCAGGTTGTTCTTGACCACCTCCCACTTCAACCCGTTCTCCGGGGCCCAGTTGCCGAACTGGTCGACGTGAAAGATCTTGCGCGTCGAGCCGGCCGGCCAGTCGGCCGCCAGGATGCGGCGGAAAGTCCAGTCGCACACCCCGCAGTCGCAGGTGTGGGTTGTGATCACCGAGCCGTCGACCGAAGCGCCTTTGCCCACCATGATGACGGTGCAGGCGTCGGACCGGAGCTCGACCTGGCAGGTGTCGCAGTCCTTGTCCTGCGTCGCCTGGTAGGGGGAAGCGGCGGCTAGGACGAAGGCCGTCAGGGCGAACA
>Ga0154742_1117_pt1 | contig 11673 bp, 8 predicted proteins | sample Rifle2008BG16ft_FD_105750 | JGI IMG/M metagenome (GOLD analysis project Ga0154742, IMG submission 105750) | Candidatus Aminicenantes bacterium RBG_16_63_16 | reverse complement strand
GCGTGGGGGCCCCCCGCCAGCCCGGACCGACTGGATTTTCTTGGGAAGGAGGGAGGACTGACGGGGGATCGCCGTGACAGGACCCCAATCCCAAATCAAATGATCACATAAATGGAGATGCAACCTCCCCCTGGCAGCGTCTGGAGGCAGGCCCGCCGGCTGTGATATAATCCCGGCGCCGCTATCGGAAAGGAAATCGCCATGAGTGTCGCCCTTGTCACCGGTTCGGCCGGCCTCGTCGGCTCGGCGAGCGTCCGGTTTCTGGCCCGGAAAAAGTTCGACCGGATCATCGGCTTCGACAACGATATGCGGAGATATTTTTTCGGCCGGGAGGCCTCGACGCGCTGGAACCTCAAAAAGCTCCAGGAGGAGGTTCCCGTCTACGTCCACCATGGCCTGGACATCCGGAACCGGGCCGGCGTCGAGAAGATCTTCGCCGAACACGGAAGCGACATCCGGCTCATTGTCCACACCGCCGCCCAGCCGTCCCACGACTGGGCCAGCCGGGAGCCGTTCGCCGACTTCACCATCAACGCCAACGGCACCCTGGTCCTGCTCGAAATGATGCGCCTTCACGCGCCCAAGGCGGTGTTCGTCTTCACCTCGACCAACAAGGTTTACGGGGACAACCCCAATTTCCTGCCGCTCCGCGAGCTCGAGACCCGCTGGGAGATCGCGGACGGCCATCCCTACGCTGACGGCATCGACGAGTCCATGAGCATCGACCGCACCATGCACAGCCTGTTCGGCGCCTCCAAGGTGGCCGCGGACGTCCTCGTCCAGGAGTACGGGCGTTACTTCGGCCTGAAGACGGCCTGCTTCCGCGGCGGCTGCCTGACCGGGCCCGACCACTCGGGCGCCCAGCTCCACGGGTTCCTGGCTTATCTCATGAAATGCGCCATCACCGGTCAGCCGTACACCGTGTTCGGCTACAAGGCGAAACAAGTCCGGGACAATATCCACAGCGCCGACCTGGTCAACATGTTCTGGCACTTCTACCGGAAACCCCGGTGCGGTGAAGTGTACAACGCGGGCGGCGGCCGCTTCTCCAACTGCTCCATGCTCGAGGCCATCAGCCTGTGCGAGGAGATCACCGGGAAAAAAATGAACTGGACGTACTCGGAGACGCCGCGGCGAGGGGATCACATCTGGTATGTCAGCGGGCTGAAGAAATTCCGCGCCGATTACCCGGACTGGGAGTTCACGTTCGACCTCCGGCAGACCCTGGCCCAGATCCATGACGGCATCTCGAGCCGGCTGTGAGACGCCGCGCTCTCAAGATCGCCGCCATCGTCCCGTACTATTCCGAGGAGATCAAAAGAACCCTCCGGCTGACCTACGAGTACTCGCCGGGAGGGCTGAACAAGATTTTACCCATGGTCCGGCTGCTGGCCCGGGATCATGCCCTGACCGTGCTCTCCACGGGGTATGCCAAGAGAGCGGATTTCCGATGGATTGCCAGGCGGGAAGAGAAGCTCGCGCTCGGCGGGCGGCCCGTCCGGGTTGTCTATCCCGGCTACCTGGCCGTCCGTTATTTGTCTTTCCTGGAAATCACCCTGGCCTGTTGGCGGGAGTGCCTTCGTCAGAAACCCGACCTCATCATGTTCTACAACTTCAGGGTCGAAAGCCTGTTCCCGGCGCTGCTGGCAAAGCTCTTCGGCGGCGCGAAGATCCTTTGCCAGTTCGAGGACGGGCTTCATGTCCTCTTCCCTCCAGGGTCGGTGAGAGGCCTGGTCTTCCGGGCGTTGTATGGCCTCGGCAAGAGGTGGAGCGACGGCTTCACCCTGGTCAACGGCGACCTCAGGACCGAATTCCCGGAGAGGACCTCGGTCGTCGTGCCGTTCATCTTGTCCGATGAAGAGGGCGCCTCGGCGCGGCCGCAGCTCTTCCGACTCAAGGACGCGCCGGTCATCAGGGTCGCCTATTCGGGGACGCTCGACCGGGAGCGGGGCGCGGATGTCTTTCTCGAAGCCGCCCGCCGGCTCAGGGGAAACCCGCGATTTCATTTTTTTGTGACCGGGCGGGGTCCCCTTCTCGACCGGGTCCTCGAGCGGGCCGGCCGCCGCGAGAACCTGACCTACGCCGGCCTGTTGAGCGAGAACGAGGTCGGAGCGCACCTCCGGGAAATGGACATCCTCGTCAATCCTCAGAAACGCTCGCATCCGTTCGCCCGCTACTCTTTTCCATCCAAGGTGATGCGCTATATCCTCCTCAACAGGCCGATCGTCTCCACCGATTTCCGCGACATCTCGGAGGTGTCCGCCCCCGGGCTCTTCTTTTATGGGAATGACGACCCCGGCGACCTGGCGCGCGTGTTGGCCGGGCTCGCCGACCGGGATGTCGAGGTCGATTACCGGACGCTATTTGAAAAATTCTCGGAGACGAAAATCCGGGACGCCCTCCAGACGCTCATTCAACGGCTGGCGGCGGCGCGGGCGTAAGCTTCGAGAAGCCGGGGGATCACCGCTTCCGTCCGGAAGCCGGCGGCCCGCCCCAGCCCCTCGCGCCGTTTGGTCTCGAGGAGCGCCGGTTCCTCCGCCATCCGGCGCATCGCGGCCGTTATCGAGGCGATATCCAGAGGGTTGAAGCTCAGAGCGTCGGCGCCGGCGAATTCCATGACGGGGGGGATACTCGAAACGGCCACCGGCAGGCCGCAGGCCATGGCCTCGACGACGGGGATTCCGCCTCCCTCGTAGAGGGATGGAAAGACCAGGGCCGTCGCCGCCGCGTAGAGAAGGGGCAGCTCTTCGGATTCCAGCCGCGGCAGGAAAATGAGGTCCTTGTCCAGGCTGAGCTCCCGGGAGCGCTCCCGGACCTCCGCCTCCGCGCCGCGGTCGTCCCCGCGGAGGACGAGCGGCCACGCCGGGCCTTCACGCCTTAAAGAGGCATAGGCTTCGAGAAGCCGCAGGTGATTCTTGTGAGGGTAGAAATGGGCGACGTAGAGCCAGAACCGGCCCGGAAGATGACGGCGCTCCCGGAATGCGGCGGCCTCGCCCGGGTCCGCGGGCTGGAATTCGTCTCCCACGACCGGCGGGATGACCGCCATGCGGGCCGGGTCGCTTCCCAGGATCCGCGTCAGGCCGGCGGCCGTCGCCTCGGACATAGGCAGCAGAACGCGCGCGCGGCGCACGGACTGGGCCGTCATGAACTTGAGGTAGAGGCGCTTATTCCAGGAGTATGGGGAGAGCCGTAAGTACGGCTGCAGGTCATAGATCGTGACGACCGAAGGCGCCGGGCTCAGCAGGGCCCGGTTGCCGGAAAACCAGTGGAGGCAATCCAGGCGGTGCCGGCGGGCCAGGGCATAGAACGCCGTATTTTCGTACGCGACGCGCCAGGCCCGGACCGAAGACCGGACGTTGACCCGGACGCGCTCGAAATTGGACTGCGCCGGCGCGAGGCTTTCGCTCTCGCGGGTGACGAAGGCGACGAAGGAGTCGGAGCGGTCGGCCCGGGCCAGGGCCCGAAGCAGTCCCTGGATGTACTGCCACACGCCGCCGACCTCCGGCAGGGCGTGGAGGAGGTTGAGGCCGACGCGCAGGTGAGAGTCAGGAATTCTGGACCGCCTTCTGTTTCTCCAAGTACTCCATGAAGAACGCCAGCGGCGTGAAGAAGATCAGCCCGATGAGACCGGCGACCACGACGATAAAGGGCTTGCGGGGCGAGACGGGATGGATCGACGCGGTCGGCTCCTTGACCAGCTGGGCGTAATCGATCCGGCCCTTCTTCTCGTTCAAAAAGGCGATCGTGTTCTGGAGGCTATCGATCTCGGTCTTGAGCCTTTCGATTTCGGTGGCCAACTGTTTGATCTGCTGTTCCGCCGACTTGACGGCCAGCTTGTAATCTTCCTGGGCCATCTTTTCGAAGCTCAGCTTCTCGTCGAGGTCGTTATAGTACCTGAGGCTCTGCTGGACCTCGCTCGAATAGAGGAGGAGGCTGATGGCCGTGGACCCCTCGGCCGGCTGCTTAAGGACCTCGCGCTGCTGCGCCTCGAGCCCGTCGACCCGCTTCTTCACCGAGGCCATCTCGGTGGCGAGGCTCTTGTATTTCTCCTCGGAGATTTTCAGCCGGTTCGCCGCCGATAAGATTTCTTCGCGTTTCTTGGCCTGCTCAATCTCCCGGGACTTGATGTCGAGGTTGCGTTTGCCGATCTCGAACTCCGAGGCCTTGACCTGGGAATCCAGGGCTTTGAATTCGACCTCGACCTTCCGGTTGAACTCCTTCTCCAGGTACTTGAAAAGCGCGGTCAGGATGGCGTTGGCCCGGGCGATGTCCCGGTCGGTGAGCGCGATCCGCACGAGCTGGGTGTCCCGGATGTTCCCCGCCTGGAGGCGGGGGAAGTTCGCGATGTCGATGTTCAGCTGATTGGCGATCTCGCGGTCGTAGGATTTCTGGTTGATCTGGCCGGCAACCTGCTTGGGGTCGACGACGACGACCTCCTGGAAGTTGCCCTGCTCGTTCTGGACGAAGATCATGCTCGGCCGGATGATCGCGTCGACTTCATACTTGCGCGGCAGCAGGAAGCTGGCGAGGCCCGCGAGAACGGCCAGGGCGAGGGTGGGCAGGATGATCTGCCACTTCCTGTTCCAGATCACGAGCAGGAAATCCATCAGGTTCGGTTCTTGAGCGTTCATGCGGTCCTCTCAGAGCATCGCGGGATGACTTCGCGCGTTATTGTTCTCTTTTTCGCCTCATTTTTCAAGACCGTGGCGGGTGGGGGCTCAGGCGGGCCCGCGGACGAATGGCTCGAGCGCCGACCGGAAGCGGGAGCCGGCCTGGTCCGCGCCGAATTCCTCGACCGCGGCGCGGCGGGCGTTCGCCCTGAACCTGGCCAGGTCCTGCGGCCGGTCCGCCAGGCCGAGGATGACATCGGTGAGCCGCCCGGCATCACCCCAGGGACAAACGGCCCCCACGTCATACTTCCCGACCAGCGCGGCCAAGTCGCTGTCTCCGGAGGTGAGGGCGATGATGGCGCTGCCGGCCGCCAGGCTCGAGTAGGTTTTGCTCGGGAGCGAAAGATGCTCCGTCCCCGGAACCTGGACGACCAGGGCGATATCCCCCGTGGCGAGCGAGAGCGGCAGGGTTTCATAGTTCTGGGGGTCGAGGATGAGGACGTTCTTCAGCCGGCGCGCCTCGACCTGCCGCTCGAGCTCGGGCCGGCCCAGCCCGTCTCCGATGAGAAGAAAGGCGAGCCTTTTGTCCTGCCGCAGCCTGTCGGCTGCCTCGACAAGCGGCGAAAGTCCGTGGGTCGCGCCCATATTGCCCGAGTAAAGGACCGTGATTTTGTCGACCTGGCCGTGCCGCGCGGCAAACTTGTTGCGTGTCTTGGCGACCGGCCTGACGACGTCGGTCTCCTCCCACATCGGCGTCACCGTCAGGCGGCGTTCCAGCCGGGAGCGGCCGGCTTCGTCGAGAAGCAGGCCGGCCATGCGGTCGCTCAACGTCATGACGACGTCGGCCCGCCGGAGGGCCGCCCGGCTCAGCGCTCGCCAGGCTTTCACTATCGGGTTGCCGGCCCGGAGCCAGCCCATTTTCACGACGTGGTCCGGGTAGATATCCCAGACGAGGAGCCCGTAGGGGAGACCGCGGAGGACTTTGAGAAGGAGGGCGATGAGCGGCATCGACGGCGGGTTGGTCACGGCCAATAGAAAAGGCCGTCCCCGGAGTCGCCAAAGCCGCGCCAGCGCAAAGACGGAAAACTTCGCCCAGGACAGCGCGCGCCGCCCCACCCCGCGGCGGTCGTAGGCCGGCGCGCGGATCAGGCGCAGGCTGTCGGTCCCCCCCGAATGCGGCATGCCGGTGATGAGGAGACAGGAGCCGAGGGTCCGCGAGAGCCGGGCGATCATCCGCTCGAAGGCGGGGCTCTCGGATTGATTGGCGACGACCCAGCGGCAAGTTCTTGGTGTCTGGCTCAACCCGGAGTCCCTCTCCCGCGTCCGGCCTTTGGAGAGCACCGCCATTCCGGAGCGTCCCGGGAGAGCCGGCGTCGCGAGGAAGCCCATGATAGCATGTTCTCCGCAATCGCGCCACGCTGCCGGCTGTCGATTTTAGCCCGGCCGGCCAGCCTGGTCTGGAAAGGCTCGTAACTTCCCAAGGCCTAAATAAGGTATATAATGAGGATCCATGAAGCCCGCGGCGCGCCAAAAAGAGGTTTCCCATGAGGACGGCCGCCTGAAAATCCGGATTCGACTCCAGTCGGCAGCTCTCATCGTCCTGAACTCTCTCTGTTTGACCCTCTTCCTGCCGGCCCATGGACAGGATCCGGTCGCCCGCTCCAGCCAGGACGATTCCGATGTGAGGGCGGCCAAGCGCAAGGTTGGCCCCTCTCCCAAGTCCCCTCGAGGTTACAGGGGCGTGCTCCTGGCCGACGTCAATCCCAAGAATGCTTTCAAGGATGAGGTCATCGCCGACCTTGGGAGCCTGGGGATCTGGGTTTACGAGCGGATGACCTGGACCCAGATCTCGGGGGCCGACCCGGACTGGGTCATGGCTGTCGCCCTGGGCGACACTCCAAAAGAGGATCTGATCGCCGACCTGGGGGACAAGGGGCTCTGGAAATGGGCCCACAACGGGTACCCGGGAGATTGGACCCAGATCTCGGCTAAGGACGCCCAATGGGCCGTCGCCCTGGACGACGACAACGACAAACGCCAGGAGGTCCACGTCCATTTCGGAGCGCCCCCGGGGGTCTGGCGATATGACGAATCCCCCCGTGGGCGTGCCTGGAAGCAGATCTCGTCCTTTAATCCGTACGCGGGATTGCGGACGGCGACCCGGCCCGGCGCCTCAGAAGAGGGCGTCTATCTTTTCCCCGGCTCGGGCGTCTGGACGATCTCCCTGGAGGGGGGCGAAATTCGGGCCGGCCAGCTCAGCGGCACCGAGACCGACGCCGACGATAACGCTTCAGCCAGGTTCCTGGGGGGCGCCGCCGAGGACCTGATTATCGATTTCGGCGCCAAGGGTCTGTGGCTTTGCGAGAACACGGAGCATGCCTGGCACCAGCTCAGCGACCGCAGCGCCGACCGGGTGCTGCCGGTCCGGTTCGGCCGGGGCGTCCAGCGGTTGATTATCGACTTCAACGGCGATCAGGGCCTTTATTCCTGGACCTTCAGCGGCTTTCCCGGCCGGCTGGCCAAGCTTCATCCCGCCGACCCCGACGCCGGTTTCTGCCAGTCGTTCGAGCGCGACGAAAGCGACAGAAAAAGCAACAGCCAGGAGCTGGCCGTGGATTTCGGTAACAGCGGCCTGTGGGCCTATGATTATGACCGGAGGACCTGGGCCCTCATCAACGTCAAGAACCCCGTCTTCATGGCGGCCGGCGATTACTGGGGTCTGGGGTTCGATTCCACCCTCGCCGTGAGCTTCGGGGCCGAGGGGCTGTGGCTATATGAAGCCAAGAGCGGCGGCTGGTACCAGATCTCGAACAACGCTCCCGATTGCGGCCTCTGAGCTGGGAGCAGCTGCGGCGCACCGGCCACCGCCACGGGCTTCGGTCCGGTCAGGGCCGCGCGCCGGAAGAGAACGTAGAGCCCGGATTCGGTGCAACCCACGAAATCCAGCGACCCGTCGCCGTCGAAATCGAGGAAACTGGGCTGGAGGCCGTGGGAGGAATACCGGATGTCCTGTCCCCAGAGCTGGATGGCCTCGGGCCGGGCGAACGCCGGTTTGGCCTTCGTGCCGACGTTTCTGAGAAAAAGCAGGCTGCGCTGGTCCGGGCCGAAGAGGTTCTGCGTGGCGACGATGTCGACGAGTCCGTCGCCGTCCCAGTCCACGTCCCGGAGCTTGAAAAAGTGGGGACTCAGGATGGGCTTCCCGAGGTTGTCAACGGCCGCCTCTCCGCGGCCGACGCGGAATTCTCCTTGCGCGTTCCTGTACCGGGGATAGAGGACGAGATTTTTCAGGCCGTCGAGCGCGATGAGGTCCGTCAGCCCGTCCCCAGTGTAGTCCGCTATGGCGAGCCGCGTCCTCCAGAAAAACGGGATGTCGGGCTCTAGGGGGTAAGGATGATTGGGAACGCCCGGGTCCTCGGCCAGCCGGCGCGTCTTCTCCAGCCGCTCCGCGGAATCCACAAACCCGTCGGGCAGGATCTGCCGCCTCTCCCCGAAGGCCGGCGAGCCGCGCCGGCCGATATTCCTGTACCAGAAAACACGGTTGGTCTCGTTCGGGACGATGAGGTCGAAGAGCCCATCTCCGTCCCAGTCCGCGCAGGCGACGGAAGGATAGCCGGCCATGCCGTGCCAGTGCTTGCCCCCGAAGACGCCGTCGCGCGTGATCCGGACCGGCCGGCCCGCGGCCGCCACGGGGACGGGCGGGAGGAATTTGGGCCTCCCGGGCGCGCCAGCGTTTTCGTAGAGTTGGATCGTCCCGGCGAACTCGCCGGCCAAAAGGTCCGGGTCGCCGTCGTCGTCCCAGTCCACCCATTCCGGCTTCTCTTGAAGCCCTCCCCGCACGGGCCCGGAAACCTCCCTCAGCCGGCCGGCGGGCTCGAAGGCCGGCCCCTTCTCCCTCATTTTCCGGGCGAACAACCGGGAGCTCTCGAGGCCGATGAGCCCCGGGCCGGCTTTCCAGGAGACCCAGCGATACCCCTTCAGGTCCTCCGGCAGCCCGGCCACCCGGGTCCTTTCCCCGAACCGGGGCGGAGACCCGCCCAGGTTACGGAACCAGTACACCTGCGACGGCGACAGCTCGTTGCCGATGACGTCGGGGCGGCCGTCGCCGTCCATGTCGCCGAGGGAAACGAGGTGGGCGTTCTGCGTGGCCGAGACGGGCCGCCCGTCGGCGGTCTTGAGCAAGGCCGGCGGGTCGAGCCCGGGAAGCAGGCCCGCGCCGGCGCCGCTGTATCTATAAAAATAGAGGCTGACCGCGCGGACGGCGCCGTCGGGCGATGTCCGGACGCCGACCAGATCGTTGCGGCCGTCGCCGTCCAAGTCGGCGCAGGCGAGCGACGGGACGTAGGCATTCTCTGTAAGCTCGGCCGCCGGATACCGGCCGGCTTCCATGAATAGGGGCGCTTCTCCCGCAAGCTTTGTCCCGGTGTTCTTGAGGAAGGTGATATACCCGGGCGACGCGAAGAGGTCCCTGTTTTCCGGAAGCGCGTTGGGCCCGGTCGCTCCCTGGGCCATCGAGATATAAAGAAGGTCCGTCAGCCCGTCGGCGTCCCAGTCGACCGGCCAGACCCAGTTGTACCGCGCATGGAGGGGCCTGAGGTCCGAGGCTCCGCCGCCCTCGGGCACGAAATGCAGCCTGAAAAAATCCCGGACGGCCAGCCCGCCGTCATCCTCGCGGATTCCTGGCTGGAGAAGGATGCCGTCCTCGGGCCAGCCGAAGCGGTCGCTGTAATGATTGATGGCCAGGACATCCGTGATACCGTCCCCCGTGAGGTCGGCGAGAAGCGGGGCGCTCATGGCGACGAGAGGCGCCGGTTCGCCCGTGTTGAACATCAGCTCGTCCCCGGCTCCGATGGCGGGGACATAATCGGGAGGCCGGCGCGGCGGCCGGGCGGCGACATCGAACCCGACACGGAAGACGGTCATCGACGGGTCCCGGATCAGCCACAGCAGCCGTCCGGAGTCGCCGTACTTGAAACGCTCGTCGAGCCGGAAGTCGGCGGGCTCGAACCGGCCTGTCTTGGGATTCCTGGCCTCTACGCTAATCGAGTGCCTGTCGAATTCGCCGCCGACCCCGAGCTCATCAAGATAGTCCTGAAAGTTCATGACCAGATCGCAGGGTGTGTTGGGGAGCCGGGCCGGCCTTATCAATGTCACTTCGACAAAATACCGAGGCGGCGGCGGGTCTGCGGCGCTCGCCCCGAGCGCGAGGAGGGCCAGCGCGAACGGAACGATCCTACGGGTGTCCATCTTGCCTGCGCTACTATAGGCCGGAGATGCCGTGTCCGTCAATCCGCGTTGCCGCCTCATATCGAATAGCTTGGTGTAGGTTCGTCCCTAGGAAATGAACTGCCGCCGTCGGACGCTGCGACCATTGAAGGTTTAGCCCGCTCAAAGCGCATTTCGACATGATCTATCGTGCGAGTTACGGAGCCGCCGAGAAATGCGTTTTGAGAGCGGCGTTAAAAACCTGAACGGGAGCAAGTCCGATGGCGGCAGGTCATTTTCCTTTGAACTGCCCCTATCCACTCACTGCGTCATGGAGCCTTTGCGGGGCGGGACAAAGGCGCCGGGATGTTGTAGAATCGCGCTGGAATCCACCTGGAGGAAGGCCATGGACCGAAGAGACTTCTTGAAGGCCGCTGGAATTTCAGGGGCCGTCGGACTGGCCGGCCGGCCGTTAAGCGCGCTGGGTGCCGCTCCCGCGGCGATCCCGGCGCTCAAGCCCCGGCGACTCAGCCCCGGCGATGCGGTCGCCCTGGTCAGCCCCTCGGGCGCCACGGCGACCCGCAATGACGCGGCGATCGTCAAGGAAAACATGGAAGCCCTGGGATTCAAGGTCAAATTCGGGGCGCACCTTCTCGACCGCTACGGGTATCTCGGCGGACAGGACACCGACCGGGCGGCCGACCTCATGGCCGCCTTCGCCGACCCCGGCGTCGCCGGCATCGTCGCCATGAAGGGCGGCTGGGGCTGCGCCCGCGTCCTCCGGCTCCTCGACTACGAGGTCATCCGCAAGAACCCCAAGGTGCTCATCGGCTACAGCGACATCACCGCCCTCCTCCTCGGCCTCCACGCGAAGACCGGCCTCGTCACCTTTCACGGCCCGATCGGCCTCGACCCGTGGAACGGCTTCACGGTGAATTTCTTCCGCAAGGTCATCATGGAGGCGGAGCCGGTGACGCTCAAAAATCCGGTCGAGGTGGGCGACCACCTGACGCAGGTCGAGAACCGCGTCCAGACCATCGCTCCGGGCGCCGCGACGGGCATCCTTCGCGGCGGCAACCTGTCCATCGTCTCGTCGCTCATCGGGACCGAATTCGTGCCCGCCTGGGACGACGCCCTTCTTTTTGTCGAGGACATCAACGAGGAGATCTACCGGGTGGACAGGATGATGACCCATCTCGCCCTGGCCGGGGTCCTCCGGCAGGTTAAAGGGTTCATCTTCGGCCGCTGCACCGATTGCGACCCGGGCGAAGGCTACGGCTCGCTGACCCTCGAACAAGTCCTGGATGACCACGTCAAGCCGCTGGGTGTCCCGGCCTGGTACGGCGCGATGTTCGGCCACCTTCCCATGAAGTTTACGATGCCCGTGGGGATTCCGGCGCGGGCGGATGCGGAAAAGGGGACGATCGAGCTCCTCGAACCCGCGGTCCTATAGACGATTACTTGTACGGATCTTCGGAAGCCCCGGCCCCGCCGGACTTGATCACCTCGAGGAGCAGCCGGTTTTTCTCGGACCGGGTCTCGCCGACGCTCGTGCAGAAGATGGCCGGCTCGTCCATGACCGGGCACTTGTTCTCACAGATGCCGCAGCCGATGCAGAGGTCGAGGTCGATGACGGGGGCGAGAGGCGTCAGGACAGTGCCATCGGGAAGCTTGGTTTCGGTCTTGATGAGCTTGATGGCCTTGGGCGATGTCGGGCAGTGCTCCTCGCAGACGATGCACGGCTTCCCGAAAACGTAGGGAATGCAGCGGCTCTTGTCGACCCAGGCCGTTCCGATAACGACTTTGACCTTCTCCTCGATCGTGAGCTCCTTGATCGCGCCGCTGGTGCAGACCTGGGAGC
>Ga0154742_1094_pt1 | contig 11688 bp, 5 predicted proteins | sample Rifle2008BG16ft_FD_105750 | JGI IMG/M metagenome (GOLD analysis project Ga0154742, IMG submission 105750) | Candidatus Aminicenantes bacterium RBG_16_63_16 | reverse complement strand
ATCTTTTATATTCTCAACGAGTTCCTGGACTGTCCGGCCCTGGGACATGATTTCGGGAATTTCCAAGAGTTTTCCCAACCAGTATTTTTCCCCTTTCCAGTACATCAAGGTCAGGTTTCGCTGCACTTTCTTATTTTTTTTCATGACCAACCTCGATTTATAATAGCCCCTTTTAGTGCAGGAAATCAAACTGCAGAACTCGTTCAGACGCGAGGATCGGGCAGGAGAAGCCGGCGGCCTAAGGACCCGGGGGGCACCGGCCCTCCGAGGCCCCGAACGTTATATTGAATTCGATCGAGGGCCCGAGCGCCGATGATGATTACGATAATTCATACGGTTCACGCGTTTATTTGGCGGTCGCCAACGCCTGGCTGGGCGATAAGGACAAGGCCTTTAGTCTCCTTGAAGAAGGCTATGCCGAGCGGGATGCGAGGCTGACCCATATTAAGTCCGAGCCCTCGCTAGGCCCACTGCGCGACGACCCGCGGTTTACTAATCTTCTCCGCCGCATCGGGCTGGGGCCTTAAAGGCACCGTTTTGGCTGGCCCTGGACGTCGGCGCATGAAAATCGGCAAGTCAAGGGTGGAATTTCAATGTTCTCTGATTTCCTTTCAGACGCCGAGGAGATTGACTTCGACTTGACGTTAACCTATAAAACGCAATAGTATGCCTGCAAAAATTCACGTTGCGGGATCTTCTTTTGTCAGCGTGATGCTTCCGGTTTGCCTGGGCTTGCTGGCCTTGGCCTCCGCGCATCCGGTTCATGCGCAACTCCAGCCAATGGAGATCACGGTTTGTTCCATAAGCCACACCGATAAGGACGCCGATGCGAAACTCGAGCTCCTCAAGCAGATGGGTGTCACGAGCATCCAGACGTATATATTTTGGAATAAGGTCGAAAAAGAGCAGGGGGTCATGGACTGGTCGGAGTATGATGCCGACGCGGCGCTGTTCAAGAAGCACGGGCTCAAGTGGGTGCCTTTCGTCATCGCCGGGCCTTGGTATGTGACGCCGGAGTTCGTGCGGAGCGACCCGGAGATGGTTATGCTGCGGTGCCTCGAGCACGGCCGGGAGAGCGCCATTCCGTCATTGTGGTGCCCGCGGCTCCGGGATTATGTGCGCGGTTACCTCAAGAAGTTCGCCGAGCATTATCTGCCGCAGGATGTCCTCGAATCCGTCAACCTGGGCATCACGGGTGATTATGGAGAGGCGATCTATTCGGTAATAGGCAATTGGCCTGGCGAATACCACTCGCACGGCGGTTTTTGGTGCGGGGACGAGCTCGCCGTTGCCGATTTTCGGCGAGCGATTAAAGAGATGTACGCGGACGACATCGCGGCCTTGAACCGGGCCTGGAAAACCAACTATCCGTCATTCGAAGACGTCAAGCCCTTTTTGCCTAAGAGTGCACCGTCGCCACGCGCCCGGCTCGAATTCCTCCGCTTGTACCGTTACTCCATGACTGACTACGCCGAGTTCTGGCTGTCGACGGCGCGCGAATACTTTCCGAAAACCGAGATCTATTTGTGCACGGGCGGCGATATGGCTCCCGAGCACGGCTCGGACTTCAGCGCCCAGGCGAAAGCCGCTGCGAAATACGGCGCCGGGATCCGCATCACGAATGAAGCCAGCTCGTTTCCGCAGAACGTCGCTTTGACTAGGCTCGTCGCCTCGGCCTCCCGCCATTACGGTGCGTATTTCGGTCACGAGCCGGCATCGACGGTGACGCCGGTCGGCATCCTGGGCCGGTTGTTCAATGCCGTCACCTCCGGCGCGCGCCAGCTTTTTCTCTATTACGCGCCAGAGCTTATCGGCGAACGGGGCGGGAAGACGGTTGGGGGCGAGGGAGGAAAGCCAGCCGCCGGTGAGGGAGGGGAGTTTCTCATCAAATATAGAGATTGGCAAAAAACGCTTGTCCCGCGCGAGGAGATTGGCCTGCTGTATCCGACCTCCTCGGCGACGCACGAGATCAAAGATTATGGGACGTTCCGGGATCTGATCGCCGCGGTCCGGAGATTCGTGGATTTCGACCTGGTCGATGAGCGGATGGCACAGGAAGGGGCGCTGGCGGGCAAGTCGATTCTCATTATTGCGGGGGCCGACATCCTCGAGGCGTCTACAGTCAACGCCATCAACGCGTGGGTCGAAGGAGGCGGCGTCCTATTCGTGCTCGAAAACCGGCCCGCCGATTGGGACGGCAGCCGGACGGCCTTCGATTCGCTGGCCGGGCTCACGCCGGGTTCGGATGAAATCCAGGGCATCACGGAGCTTGTGGTGGACAAGCCGGACCGTTTGCCGTCGATTGTCGCTCTGCCGCCGACTTTTATCGCGAGGGCGTATACGGGCCTGGCGCCTGATTGCGAGGCGCTGTTAAGCATGCGTTACACGGCAAAGGGCCGCGTGGCCTGGAGCCGGGACGTAGGCCAGGGACGTGTGTACGCATATTACGGCCCGATGGACCTGAAGCAGCGCGAGGACAGCTGGGTGCTCGCCCATAACCTACCTTTCCGGTTCCTCAAGGACGGTATCGCGGACGCCGTGCGCGACAAGAAGATAGCGAAAGCGCCGGCCAGCCTGAATTTCGATGTTCCGGACGTCTATCTCGTCGAAACGGATGAGGGCCTGATGGCGCTCAATATGGGTGACGGCCCAAAAAAGGTGAACTATTCGGGCGGGGTCCTCGAAATCCCCGGCCGCAGCCTCGCCAGAGTGGCGACCACCAATTAATTCGGGACACAATACCAATTCACCAATTTCGTTCTGAGCATCATCAGCTTCGCGGTTACAGTGGGCTCTCGGACCTGACCCGAGACCTCAGGAAACGACCCATTCGCGTATAATTAGATAGTGGGTATTAAGTCCCGAATTTGATATATAAGAATAAATAGGGGAATTGATACGCTGGCACGATTAAAGATGCGAGTAATGCCTGAATCGCCCTACACGCGGAATGTCCGCACGGTCATCCGGGCGATCCCCCGGGGACGGGTCGCGACGTATGCCCAGGTCGCGGCCTTGGCGGGGAACCACCGCGCCGTCCGGGGCGTCGTCTGGATCCTCCATTCTTCTTCGGAGGCAAGCGGGCTTCCCTGGCACCGGGTGATCAGCAGCCGGGGGACGATTTCACTGCGGCGCGGCCGCGGGTTCGAAGAGCAGCGGAAGCGGCTCATCGCCGAGGGCGTCGCGGTGAGCCCCGCCGGCAGGGTTGACCTGGCGCGTTTCCTTTGGGAACCGAAGAGAACGCGGAGCGCTAACTTCGCCCGCGCCGCCGCCCGTTTCCTCGAGGAGCTTAAACATGGGGACAGGCCCGGGCCTGTCCCCAAAATGCGGGTTTGTTATATACTGTCACCAATGACGATGAAAGACATAAAAAACCAACAGCAGCTTCAGGCGGCGCTTCAAGCGGACGAGCGGGTCTGCGCTCTATTTTATGCGTCCTGGTGTCCGTTTTCGAGAAGGTTCCTCCCCGATTTCGACGACGCCGCCCGGGCCAATAAGAAGCACTTCTCTTCGGTGAAGATTGATGACCATGACGGCCTCTGCGAAGAATACGGAATCGACGTGTTCCCAACCGTCATCTTCTTCGAAAAAGGCAAGGTCCTTGACAGGGTGGACGCCAGGCTCGGCGCCGGAATCGACGTCGGCCGGTTTTTCGAAGCGTCCGAAAAATGCATCGCCAGGAAAGGTGGAAAATGAACCTGCGCAGAATCCTCGGCCTTTGCTTTCTGCTCCTAGCCGCGCCGGCCCTCTTTTCCCAAACCCCGGATCGCGAGCCCCTGCCCGACGAATGGGGCTACCGTCCGGCGGACGGCGCCACCGTGCCCTTGAACCCGCCCTCGTTGACCTGGGTCCATGAAAAAGACGCCGCGGGCTATGCGGTCGAATGGGCGGACAACGCGCGCTTTTCAGGCGCCGCCTCCGCCCGTAGCCTCCACTGGTGCGTTTATACTCACTCGAAGCCGCTGAAGCCGGGCACGTATTTCTGGCGCTACCGCATCCTGTCCAAGGAGAAGCGCGCCTCGGCCTGGAGCCGCGCCCGCAAGTTCACCATCCCCGCCAACGCGTCGGACTTCCCCCAGCCGACGATGGACGAGTTGCGCCGCCGCGTCCCTAAAGACCATCCGCGGCTCTTCGCCCGCCCGGAAGACCTGCCGCGCCTGAAAGCGTATGCCCAGGCCGGCGGCCGGGCCCACTTCGATAAGATCATCGCCGCGGCCGACGCTCTACTGACCGTCGACCCGACGCCCGAGCCCACCGTCCGCGCCCACCCCTATGACCCCAAGACGAATCAGTTCTGGTGGCCGAACCGTGTGCAAACCATCAAGGCCCTCCAGGAAGCCGAGGTGCTGTCGTTCGCCTGGCTGCTCACGGGCGACAAGCGCTACGGCGAACGGGCCCGCGACTTCACCCTGCGCCTGGCCGGCTGGGACCCCGACGGCCCCACCAAATGGGATCTCAACTGCGAAGCCGCCAAGCCGATGCTCCACCGCCTGGCGCGCGCCTACGACTGGGCCTGGCCGCTGTTCACGCCCGAGGAGCGGGCCAGGATCCGGGCCGTCATGCTCCGCCGCGCCGAGGACGCCTGGAAAAGCAGCGAGGTCGAAAATGGCGTGGGCCATCTCGACCGGCCTTACGACAGCCACGGCAACCGCACCTGGCACAAGCTGGGGGAATTCGCCATCGCGACGCTCGGTGAGATGCCCGAAGCCGAGCGCTATCTAGACTTCGCCGTGACGACTTTCTTCGCCGCCTATCCTGTCTGGTCGGACGACGACGGCGGCTGGCACGAGGGGCTGTCCTACTTCGCGGGCTACATGTCCAAGGTCACCTGGTGGCTCGACGCCGCCCGCGTCGCCCTGGGCATCGACGGTTTCAAGAAGCCGTTCTTCGCCCACTTCGGCGATTATTATCTCTATTCCACGCCGCCCGAGACTCCCGAGATGGGCCTGGGCGACCTGGCCCATCGCCCGGTTTCGGGCGGTATGTCTTGGATGCATTTCTTCGTGCGGCGCACGGGAAATCCGTACTGGGCCTGGTGGCTTGACGCCTGGAAGATCCCGTTCGATTCCGGCGAGCCGGTGCTGTCATTTCTGTGGAGCGAAGCGCCGCCCGTAAAGCCCGAGCCTCCCGCATCTCTCCCGCCCTCCAAGGTCTTCCGGGGCACGGGAGTGGCAGTCCTCAATACGACTCTCATCAACGCCGCCGACAACGTCGAGATCCGGTTCAAGGCCAGCCCGATGGGAAGGTGGAGCCACGGCCACGACCCTCACAACTCGTTCACGCTCGATGCCTACGGAGTGGCCCTTCTCGTCAACAACGTCTACCGCGACCTCTACGGCACGCCGTTCCACAAGGACTGGGTCTGGACTTCGCGCGCCCAAAACGCGCTCCTCGTCGACGGGTTCGGGCAGAAGCCCCACTCGGCGGACCTGGGCGGCCGGATCGTGAAATGGGATTTCCAGGATGGCCTGGATTACCTGGTGGGCGACGCCGCGGCCTCCTACGAAGGGCGCCTGAAAAAAGCGCTGCGCCACGTGGTCTTCGTCAAACCGGACCTGATCATCCTGGCCGACGAGGTCGAGGCGCCGAAACCGAGCACCTATCAATTGATGCTCCACGGCCAGGGCCCGTTCTTCGTCAACGAATCCGACCAGCGCCTGATCCTTGACAGGGGAGAGGCGGGCGTTGTCGTCGACTATGTCTCCGAGCAGCCGCTCCGGATGCGTCAATGGCAAGGCTACGAGCCTCAGCCCGACCATTCGTATCTCGCCTCGATCAAGAGCCCGGGCATCCCGATGCAGTGGCACGTCGAGGCCGCAACCGCCGCCCCCGCCGACGGCTCGTTCACGCTCACGGTGCTCCGCCCCTTCAAGCGCGGCGCGCAGCCTTCGACGCCCGTCAAGGTGGAGCGCACCGCCGACGGGCTGGGTGTCACCGTCAGCACTCCCTCGCAGCCCGAGGTGAGCGTCGTGTTTAAGATGACCGGGCAAGCGGATTTTATCCGAGTCCGGTCCGGTGGCCGCGAATGGACGGTCAGCCGCCAGGAATAGAATCAGGTGGAAAAGCTCTCTTTTCGCATAATGACCTGAGGACACGGCGGGGTGGCATGGCGCCAGTCCCTGCGCGCCCGGAGCGACGGGGACCCCTCTTCCCTGGGAGAGCGCGAACCATCGTTGACGGGTGAGGCGCGAGGACGCACAGGGACGCGCCGTGACAGGACCCCGCTGAGGGATAACGAACTTTTCGCTCGTTTTTTGCGTATAATTGGAGTGAAGAGGCGACGACTATCCTCAAGGAGGGTGCAATGGACGCGGTCAGGAAAATCATCGGACTGGTTCTCATTGTCTTTTTCGGGCTGCCCATCCTGTTCGGGATGATCTGGGCGGTCGGATTGATCAAGGCGACGGTCACGCCGGAGTTTCTCACCGACCTGCCCCGCCAGGTCATCGCCGAGGTCCCGGCCGCGGCCGACGCCATCTTCCGGGACGCCCAGAGCGAGGATTTCATCTCCGATGCCAACACGCGCGCCTGGTTTCAGGCCGCGTCCAAGGCCGGGATGCTGCCGAGCGAGCTGATGGCGAAGACCGGCCTCAACGATTGGCTGACCGGTGAGCTGTCCGGCTCATTGCGGCAGGCCGGCCGGGTGCTCCGGGGCGAAGCCCGGCCGCGCCCCATCGTCATCAACCTCCAGCCGCTCAAGCAGGCCCTCCTCAGCCCGGAGGTGGAGCGCTACCTCGAGGCGACGCTCAACAACCTTCCTCCCTGCGATGAGCAGGGGCTCAAGAGTTGGGGCGAAGTCGCGGCGTTCGGCCCCCGCCACCGGGAACTCCCCGCTTGCCGGCCCGACCCCGAGGCCTCCAAGGCGGCGCTCGCGGCGGCCCGGGCCAAAGTCGTCGGTGACATCCCCGACGATTTCCAGGTTTTCCGCGGTGTCCGCCATTTTCCGGTTTTCCCGCTGGGCCTCTCCCGGGCGATGACGGTTCTCTCCTTCTTCCTCTTGCTCATCCCCGCGGCGTTCATTTTCCTGGGCGCCGTGATCGCCGATTCGACGCCGGCCGGTTTCCTGAGGTGGTCGGGCGCGTCGATTTTCATCGGCGGCTTTCCCGCGCTGCTCCTGTCCCTGGCCGTCAAGTATTTTTCGTTGTGGGGCCTGGCCAGCGGCGGGTTCAGCTGGCACGGGCAGCGGACGTCGGAGTTCAGCGACCTCGTTTTCGACAGGCTGAGGAACGTCCCGGAAAGCGTCATCAACCAGCTGTTCTCCCCGGTGATCGTGGTGGCGGCCCTGGTATGCGCGGCGGGCATCGTCCTTTTCGCCGTGTCGTATTCCGTGCGCAAAACTCCAAGGAGCGCCCGGAAGCCGGCCTCGACGGTTCCCCAAGCTCCCACCAGTCCGGGAGCCGGTGCTCAAGGCCCCGGCGCCCCTCCGGCAAATCCGGCCAAATAAGTCCTGACAAGTATTTCCACGCAAATCTTGACGCAGCATCCGGAGCGAAAAGGGAAACTTTCCTGAATCTAGGGGCGGAAGAGGTCGTTGATTTCTTTGATCTTTTGCGCGAGGCGCTTGGCTGAAACCGGGTAGGCGGTCTTGAGCTCCGGGGCGAAGACCGAGACCTTGAACTCTTCGAGCATCCAGCGCAGCTCTTCGACCGCCCGCCTTAGGTCGGGCGGGGCGCCGGCCGCCCTTTTTTCCAGCTTGGCCAGAGCCTGGGCGAACGGCTGGGCCTCCTCGGCCTTCTTCCTGTCTTTTTCGGGGTCATTCCTGCCCCTCTGGACTCTCACCCACAGGGAGCTGATATAACGGGGGAGTTCCTTAAGCCTTTCCAGGGGGTGGTGGTCCATGAAGTCCGCCGGGACAATCTCGTCCAGTTCTGTCCGGACTTCCTGGGCGAGGGTCGCCAGCGCCCGGTTGGACCCGGCGGGTTTCTTGATGGCCTGGAGGGCCTCCCGGGTCTGCCGGTAGGCGTCGAGAATTCGCATCGTCGTTTCGTGAAGGCTGTGGCTGGTTTCGGCCATGGCCCGGTTGAGCGAGGCGGCGTGCGCTTCGAAGTCCCGCCGCGTCCGGATGTTCCGGCGGAAGAGCTCGGCCCTGACCTTCTCTTGCATTTTCTTTTCGAGGGCGGGTTTGCCTCCGAAGTACAAGGCGGCTTTCACGTGCTCTTCGGGGATTAAGAGATACCGGCGGAGAAAGTCGGTGTCCTTGGCAAACTTCGCCGCGAGGAGCGCTTCGACGCCCCGCTCGTGGGACGCCCGGGCCTCCTCTTTGTCTCTGAAGAGGCGGATGTCGACGCCTCTTTCCCCGGCCTCGAGCCCGAGGTAGCCGACGAGGAAATGGCCGACCTTGACCGTCTCCGGCAGCTCATCGAAATCCCATGACCTGATGCCCGTCCGCTCCCATTGGCGGCGCGCCTCCTGCCATTCGGGAGCGTCTTCGGGCATGGCCGACGGCGCGGCGGCGCGCCGCATCGCCGCCGGGTCGCGGCCGGACGCGATCTCCTTTCCGGCGTGGTCTGTGAGGACAAGGCGCGTTTTCAGGTAGGAGGGGATGTCGGCCTTGGCCCAGTCGCGCGCGGGGACGTCGAGGCCGAAACGGCTGCGGACAAACGCCGCCAGCGACTCGAACAGGGATAGGCTCGTGGGCTTCATCTCACGCGCGATGACATCAACGGTGTGGGCGATGGGCTGGAGCTGCTTGCGGGTATTTTTGGGCAGCGCCTTGAGGAGCGCCTCGACCTTGTCCCGGAAATATCCCGGCGGACCCCATTCGAAGGCGGCGTCGGGAATCGCCGCGAACTCGGGCGATGGGATCCGGATGGTCAGGCCGTCCTCCTCCGCGCCGGGCGAGAACCTGTAATCCGCCCGGAAGCGCTTGTCGCCCACGGCGAACGAATCGGGATAGAGGGCGAGCTCGGCCGGGTCGGGAGGCGCGAGCCAGACGTCCTTTTCGGACATTCTTAGAAACCCGTCGTTTCCCATTTTCTGGATCCGCTTCTCCAGGCCGCGGAGGTCGAACACCCCGGCCAGGCGACGCGAATAAAATTCGGCGATCGTCCGCTCATCCACCATGATATTGCGCCGCCTCAGCTTCTCCTCGAAGCCCGCGGCCTTGCTCTGGAGCGCCAGGTTAAGCTTGAGAAACTCGGGAGGGTCCTTGACCCGGCCCTCGACGAGCGCCCGGGCAACGAAAATCTTATGCGCTTCGTCGGGATTCTTGGGGCCGTAGGCGACATCCCGGTCCTTGATGATCTCGAGCCCGTAGAGCGTGACGCGCTCCTTGGCCCGGACTTCGCCGCGGTCGATATCCCAGCGCGGCTCCGAATAGGCATAGCGGCACTCGTCGCCGCCCAGCTCCTCGAGCCAGGCAGGGTCGATTTTGGCGGCCATCCGGGCGTAGAGACGGGACGTCCGGACGACCTCGGCGGCAACGATCCAGGGCCGCGCCTTGCCGAAAAGGGTCGAGCCCGGGAAGAGCATGACTTCGCGCCCCTTGGCCGCTTGGTAGACGCTCTTTTCCTTGTGGACGGCGATATTGGACAGGAAACCCGTGAGGATGGAACGATGGATGGCCGCGTAGACGGGGGGGGATATTTCGCGCCGCTCGGCCGGGCCGGCCGGGAGGCCCTGCTCCTCGAGGATGGACAGGATCTGGTCGTGGACGAACCCCCACTCGCGCATCCGGCCGTGGGAGAGGAAATGGTCGTGGCAAAACTTTCGCTGCCGGCTGGCGGAGAGTGGGCTCCCGGGCGCGCCGTGATACTGGCGCCAAATGTTGAGGAGGGTCAGGAAATCGGAGTCCGGGTGGGAGAAGACGGCCTGCGCCTGGTCGGCGAGGTTCGCCTTGTCCGGGGGCCGCTCCCTCGGGTCGCGGATGCTCAGCGCCGAAGAGATGACGGTCACCTCCTCGACGCACTTTTCGCGGTGGGCCTCGAGAAGCATCCGGGAGATCCGGGGGTCGAGCGGGATGGGCGCCATCCGGCGGCCGAGCGGGGTGAGGTCGGCGTCCCGGCCGCTCCCCGTCGCGGCGCCGAGCTCCCGGAGCGCTTCGTAGCCGTCCTTGACGTTCTTAGGGTTCGGCCGGTCGACGAAGGGGAAGGCGTTCGGGTCGCCCAGGCGCAGATAGATCATGCGGAGGATGACTTCGGCCAGGTTGGAGCGGAGAATCTCAGGCGGCGTGAACCGGGGGCGGGATTCGTAATCCTCCCGGGAATAGAGCCGGAGGCAGAGGCCCTCCTGGACGCGGCCGCATCGGCCTTTGCGCTGGTCCGCGCTCGCCTGGGAGATGGGGCTGATGGGGAGCGAGTGGATCCGCGTGCCGGGCTGGTAGTGGGAAATCCGGGCGAGGCCGGTGTCGATGACGTAACGGATGCCCGGGATGGTGAGGGATGTCTCGGCCACGTTCGTGGCGACGACGATCTTCGGCCCGGTCACCGAATAAACCCGGCCTTGTTCGTGCGCCGGCAGGCGCGCGTAAAGCGGCAGGATGGACGTCCCGGCGTAGTGTTTCCCCCCGAGCCGCTCGCAGGCCTCAAGGATGTCCTGCTCGGTGGGCATGAAGATGAGGATGTCGCCCGGCTGGCGCCTGGACTTGAGGCGCTCGACGGCCCGGACGGCCATCTCGACGTAGTCGGACTCGTCCATGTCCCTGGAAAACGATTCGGGCGGCATGTGCTCCACTTCCACGGGATAAAGGCGCCCGCCGACGTGGATGACAGGTGGATGGTTGAAGGCCTCGATGAACTTCTCGGTGTCGAGCGTCGCCGAAGTGATGATCACCTTGAGCTCGGGGCGGGCCGGCAGGAGCGTCCGGGCGAGCCCCAGGAGAAAATCGATGTTCAGGCTGCGCTCGTGGGCCTCGTCGATGATCAGGGTGTCGTATTCGAGGAGGTTGTGGTCGGACTGCGTTTCGGCCAGGAGCATGCCGTCCGTCATGATCTTGATGTAGGCTTCCCGCGGCGTCCTGTCCTGGAAGCGGATCTTGTAGCCCACCGTGCGTCCGAGGGGCTCGCGGAGCTCTTCGGCGATCCGGTGGGCGATGGTCACGGCGGCGATCCGGCGGGGCTGGGTGCAGGCGATCATCCCGGAAACGCCGCGGCCGGCCTCGAGGCACATCTTGGGGATCTGGGTGCTCTTGCCGCAGCCCGTCTCGCCGGAGATGATCAACACCGGGTGCCGGCGGATGGCCTCCACGATCTCGTGCCGCTTGGCGGCGATGGGGAGGGCCGGCGGGACGCGGACTTGGGGGCGGCTGCGGCGGCGGGCGTCGTGCTCGGCGGCCGACTGCCGGAGGTGCGCTTCGAGCGTTGTCAGCTCTTTGATAAGGGCGGGGGCTTTAGGCGATTCGGACGAAAGCATACTTTTCCGATCGTCTTTGTAGTCTTTCCGGCGGCCGGCCAGGCCGAACCGGTCACCGATCTCGCGGAGCCGTCGCGCGGCCGCGGCCCGGTCGCGGAGCATCGCTTGCGGGAGAAGCGACCTGATCCTGTGGGCGAGCTCGGGCGCTCCGGCCGGCTTGCGCTCCGGCGCTCCGGGCGGCCCGGGCGTGGACGGCGGGGCTTGATCTTCCATGATTTTCAATTGAATAGGTATTTTATTATAATTCCCTCAAGCTTTCATCAAGAGGGTATCGTGTAAGAAATTTTTTCTCGGCTTTAATTATGATAAAGGAGGTCACCGATGCCAACTGATTCCACC